>Ga0268257_1000059_pt1 | contig 308932 bp, 276 predicted proteins | sample AgamicAtPrz_FD_200249 | JGI IMG/M metagenome (GOLD analysis project Ga0268257, IMG submission 200249) | Agave microbial communities from Guanajuato, Mexico - At.P.rz (v2) (version 3) | ecosystem: Host-associated > Plants > Phyllosphere > Phylloplane/Leaf | place: Guanajuato, Mexico | collected... | reverse complement strand
CACGAATTGGGTTTACGTTTCCGTCAACGTGTACAATATTATCATTGTCAAAACAACGCAAAACGTGAATGATAGCATTACACTCTCTAATGTTTCCTAAAAACTGGTTTCCAAGGCCTTCACCTTTACTCGCACCTTTCACTAAACCTGCAATATCAACGATATCAACAGTTGCCATTTGAACGCGCTCTGGTTTAACCAATTCCTCTAATTTGTTGATTCTTGGATCTGGAACGTTTACAACACCAATATTTGGTTCGATTGTACAAAACGGAAAGTTTGCACTCTGCGCTTTTGCATTAGATAAACAATTAAATAATGTTGATTTTCCAACATTTGGTAATCCGACAATTCCTGCTTTCATCTGTTTGTTTCTATTTATTTTGTTCAGTCTTCTATTCTAGACCTCAAACACTAAACATTGTTTTTTAGTGCGTTATGATTTTATCTGTTTTTCTGATTTCTGCCAAAATGATATTTTTTGGCATTAAAATTTTGCAAATATAAGATTTAATAGCTCTTGCGCGAAGTAAAAATGTTCAATAATATAATTTTAGACATAAGCAATGAAATTTTTAAACATTTTATTAATATTTTGTTAAAAAAGATTACTTTTATAAAACTGATTAACAAAAAACAAACCAAAAAACCACTTACCATGAAAAAGATTGCATTATTGTTATTTCTGCTGAATTCAGCATTTCTCTTTGCACAAAAAGAGGTCTCGGGTCTTGTAAAAGATAAATCGGGAAATCCGCTTCCGGGGGTTAATATTGTCGAAAAAGGAACTTCAAATGGAGTTTCTACTGATTTTGAGGGTAGCTTTAGAATAAAAGTAAAAGAAGGTGCAACTTTAGTTTTTAGTTATGTCGGTTTTACAACAGTTGAAAAAACAGCTTCTGGAGATAAAATAAACATTGTCTTAAGCGAAAACGATGGCCAAGTTTTGAATGACGTTGTTGTCGTGGGTTCTCGAAATGCAAAACGAACGGTTGTAAATTCGGCCGTTCCTATTGATGTAATCAATGTCAAAGATGTTACTACTCAAAGCGGAAAAATTGAAATTAATCAGCTTTTACAATATGTAGCTCCTTCATTTAATGCAAATAAACAATCTGGTTCTGATGGTGCCGACCACGTTGATCCTGCTTCCTTAAGAGGTATGGGACCGGATCAAACTTTGGTTTTGATTAATGGAAAAAGAAGACATCAATCGTCTCTAATCAATTTATTTGGAACACGCGGGCGTGGTAATACAGGAACAGATTTGAATGCAATTCCTGCCGCATCTATCAAAAGAATTGAGATTTTGAGAGACGGTGCTTCTGCACAATATGGTTCTGATGCGATTGCAGGGGTTATTAATATTGTGACAAATGACAACGTTGACGAATTAACAGGTTCAGTTACGTACGGCGTTTTTAACACACATGCCAAAGGCGAATTCTTGCCAGGAACTCCAAATACAAAAGGATTTAGATTGGATCAAAATGGAAATGGGAATTCGTACGGAAAAGATCAGGACTTTGACGGAGGTTCTGTAAGAGTGGCGGCTAATTACGGAACAGGAATTGGAAGCAAAGGCGGTTATGTAAATGTTACGGGAGAATTTTTAAATAAAAACAAAACTCTTAGACCTGCTTACGATTTCAGAAAAGGATTTGGTGATGCTGAAATGACAGGTGTTAACCTGTTCGCCAATTTAGCAATTCCTATTTCTGATAAAACCGAATTTTATGCTTTTGGAGGAAGCAATTTTAGAGATACCGACGCTTATGCTTTTACCAGAAATGACGGAGAAAGAGTTGTCGAATCTGTTTATCCAGGAGGTTATACTCCAAGAATTACTTCTAAAATTAATGATAATTCTATCGCAGCGGGAATTAGAACCGAATCTTCTGGCGGATGGAAATTTGATTTGAGCAATACTTTTGGTAAAAACAAATTCCAATACGATATTAAAGGAACTATAAATGCTTCTCTTGAAGAAAAATCTCCTCATGAATTTGACGCTGGAGGACACAGTTTACTTCAAAACACTACAAATTTTGATATTTCTAAAAACTACGAAAGTGTTTTAAGCGGTTTAAATATTGCTTTTGGAGCAGAATTTAGAGTGGAGCAATTTGAAATTTTTGCTGGCGAAGAAGGTTCATACGCGACTTATGATACAGATGGAAAACCTATTACAGATCCAACAACGCAAAGCGCACCAATTGATCCTGTAACTGGAGAACCAAGACCTGGAGGTTCTCAAGGTTTCCCAGGATACAGCCCTGCAAATGAAGTCAATAAAGACAGAACCAATTTTTCTCTCTATACTGATGCCGAATTGGATGTTACCGAAGCTTGGATGGTAAGCGGAGCTTTACGTTTTGAAAATTACAGTGATTTCGGAAGTACATTAAATGGGAAACTAGCATCAAGACTTAAAATCACAGATCATATCAACGCTAGAGGATCGATAAGTACAGGTTTCCGCGCTCCTTCTTTAGCTCAAATTTATTATAATTTACGCTTTACCAACTTTAACGCAAGCGGGGCAACAGAAGTTTTATTGGCTCCAAACGATAGCCCAGTTACAAGAGCATTTGGAATTGAGAAATTAAATGAAGAAAAAGCGGTAAATGCTTCATTAGGATTTACTGCATCTTTCGGTGATTTTACAGCTACCATTGACGGATATTACATTCAAGTAAAAGACCGTATTGTTTTGACAGGATATTTTGATGCCAGTTCTTTAAATCTAGGTGTTTCTGAAGCTCAATTTTTTGCGAATGGAGTGGACACAAGCACGCATGGTTTGGATTTGGTTTTCTCTTGGAAAAAGACATTTGATTTTGGTCAGTTTGGTGCAACTTTAGTTGGAAACATCAACGACATGAAAATTGACAAAGTAAAAAACGGAACTCTTGACGAAGCTATTTTCTTCGGAAAACGCGAAAAAGCATTTTTATTAGCTTCGGCTCCAGACAATAAATTTGGTTTAAACCTTACTTACGCAAAAAACAAATTTGATGCTGGTTTAGCTTTTACTCGTTTCAGCAAAGTAGTTCTGGTTGATTATGCAGACGAAGATGATGTTTACAACCCAAGATTGATTACCGATTTAACTGTTGGATATCAGTTCACTAAAAGCTTAAAACTGACTTTAGGAAGCAACAACTTACTTAATGTATATCCAACCAAACAAGACGAACAAGGAAATACAGAGGCAGGAGGTTATTGGGACGCTGTACAAATGGGCTTCAGCGGAGCTTATTACTACGCAAGGCTTGGATTTAATTTTTAAGAAAGGGCTTCGACTCTGCCCAGTCTGACCAAACAAAAAATCCTGAGCGTTATGTTCAGGATTTTTCATTTCTATTTATAATTACAATTTAAACTCTAATGATGCGATGATTGCTTTTTCTTCGTCGGTTGCTGTAAATCCTGAAATATCCCAATAATTGGTCAAGATTTTGTTTTTCTTATTGAAAAGTGATTTTTCTTTAAAGACATCACTGTCGTTATAGGTGAAATTTTGTTTATTGAAACCTGTTGTTACAAAACTATTTCTTATCTGGACATTTTTAGTTTTATCCTTTAAAACAATATTATAACCAATTTCTTCATTCGAACTCAATACATAATAATCGGTTCCATCCCATCTATAATTTACTTTTACAAATGATTTTGTTAAGTTTTTTTCGCCTTCTTTTGTCTTTTCTTCCACTTTATCGAGAGTTGCAGGCGTAGTTGAAATCGTAAATTCTACAATAATCTTTTTCAAAGGATCATAAATGATTTCAAAATTATCAATTGCTTCTTTGGCCTTGTCCAACGGAACAACTGACATTACGTAGTAATCTTTGTTTTTCGAATGCCCTTTTATTGTAAAATCGTATGCTTTTTTTGACTTTGAATCTAATAATGGATCAAAATATTTAAAATTCGAATAATTCTCCATTATATTATTAAGGTTATAGCCCTTTAAATCAGCACTCACATCTGCTTCTAATAATCCGTAGGAGCGATTTTGTTCAACCAATAAAGTGGTTGCATTATTATTTTTATCAAATTGAAAATTTACCAATCCATCATTATAATATGTATACTGATTGTCAAGCATAAAAAACTCTCTAACATATACTTTCTGTCTATGAGAGATACTTATTTTCTTTATAGAATTGTTAACCAATTTCTGCAGTATTTTTTCAGGAGATTCCTTAGACAAAACTACTTCATCTAATTTATTGTTTTTACTCTTTAAATAAATAACAAATTTTTGCTCTCCATTTAAAGAAGTCCAGCGTACAGTCAAATCTTCATAATTAGTTTCAGAAACCTGAACGTTAGATCCGCCGGTCAGCATAAAAGTAACTTTTCCTTCTTCATTGCTCAATAAAATCTGTTGGGTTTTCATTATTTTAACCGTAGCATTTTGTATTGGCTCCAAAGTTTCTATATCCTTAACAATAATAGAATACTCCTCCTTTTGTGCAAAAACGCTTACGCAATTGAGCAAAACAACAAATAAAAGTAGCAATCTCTTCATAGGCATTGTTATTTTTTCAACTAAAGTATTATTTTTTTAACAATTAACCAATAGCCTAAAAATAAAACATTCACTATCAAGAAACTGACTTTTTAAAATACCTGAAATCAGGGTAAAAAAAATCCTGAACCAAAAGGTTCAGGATTATATTTTAAATACAAAGAAAAATTATTCAGCATGCAAAAATGCTTGTCTCTGCAATAAAGTTTCTTCGTCTTCAACATGATTATCATCAGGAACGCAACAGTCAACAGGACAAACAGCAGCACATTGCGGCTCATCGTGAAAACCTTTACATTCTGTACATTTTCCTGGTACTATATAATAGATTTCGTCAGAAATTGGAGTCTGCGCATCATCTGCGTCAACTTCAGTTCCGTCAGGTAATACAATTTTTCCAGAAAGACTTGTTCCGTCTTTATATCTCCAATCATCTGCTCCTTCATATATTGCTGTATTTGGGCACTCTGGTTCGCAAGCCCCACAATTGATGCATTCGTCAGTTATAATAATTGCCATCTTTTTTAGTCTTAAAGTTTAAAAGTCACAAAGTATAAAGCCATAAAATCTGTCATAAAGTTTGAAAGTATTTAAAGTAAAAATATTAAAGTCTTTTCAACTTAGGACTTTCGACTTTCCACTTTTGTCTTTCGACTTAATTATGCTTATTTTTGTGCAAAATTACAATCAAAACAATTCATAAACAAACATTATGACATTAGAAACAAAAAAAAGTGTTTTTGTTGAATTAGGAAAATTTTTAAGTCAGTTTTCTGAAAACGGTTCTATACAAAAATCTGACGTTTTATATAACGACATCTTTTTTGAAGATTTCGAAAATCTAATTCGCCTTTCACAATCTCATAATGGATGGTATACTCCAGAACAAGTATATTTCTCGATACAATCTTGGGCAGAAGCGCTAACAGCCGAAAATATAGACAAATGGCTTTCGGCTTATTCCTTCGACTCCGCTCAGGATGATAAAAATGGGAAAACTGTTGCTTTAATTTTAGCTGGAAACATTCCATTGGTTGGTTTTCATGATTTCTTATCAGTATTAATCACGGGAAATAAAGCTTTAATCAAAACTTCATCAAATGATCAGCATTTATTGCCTTTTTTGGCTAAATATTTAATAGCTGTTGATGAAAACCTAAAAGACAGCATCACTTTTGTAGAAGGGAAACTGGAAAACTTCGATGCTGTAATTGCCACTGGTAGCAATAATACTTCTCGTTATTTCGAATATTATTTTAAAGACAAACCGTCAATTATTCGTAAAAACAGAAATTCGGCTGCGATTTTAACTGGAAAAGAAACCAATGAAGATTTAGAAGCTCTTGGTGAAGATATTTTCAGATATTTTGGTTTAGGATGTCGAAATGTTTCAAAATTGTATATCCCAAAAGACTATTCTTTTGATGCATTTTTTCAAGCAATGTTCAAATATCAAGACGTTATTCACTATGAGAAATACGCTAATAATTACGATTATAATAAAGCTGTATTTTTAATGAGCAATTTCAAATTATTAGATAACGGATTTTTGACTTTAAAAGAAGATTCGAGTTATGCTTCGCCAATTTCAAGCGTTTTTTATGAATACTACGAAAACCTTGATGAGCTAGAAAAACGTCTTCAGGAAGACACAGATCAAATTCAATGCATTGTAAGCAATAATTTAACCCCAAACAGTATTGCATTTGGAGAAACCCAAAAACCTCAATTGTGGGATTACGCAGATAATGTCGATACTATAACGTTTTTGTTAACAACAAAGTAATAAATTGTTTAATTATTTCGAATATTTTAACGCTTTTTCGGCTCTTATTACCGAAATTTGCGTCTTTAAAATTTTCGACTATTAACAACAACCATGAAAAAACACAACTACAGCGCAGGACCAAGTATTTTACCTCAGGAAGTTTTTGAGAAGGCATCAAAAGCAATTTTAAATTTTAATGATTCAGGGTTATCTATCCTTGAAATCTCGCACCGAAGCAAAGATTTCGTTGCAGTTATGGAGGAAGCTCGTTCCCTTGCTTTAGAATTATTAGGACTTCAAGGAAAAGGTTATCAGGCTTTATTTTTACAAGGTGGTGCAAGTACAGCTTTCTTAATGGCACCATACAACCTAATGAAAGAAAACGGAAAAGCAGCTTATTTAGATTCAGGTACGTGGGCAACTGCGGCAATCAAAGAAGCGAAACTTTTCGGTGAAACTGTTGTCGTAGCTTCGTCAAAAGAAGACAATTATACTTATGTTCCAAAAGGTTACGAAATCCCAGCTGATGCTGATTATTTCCACTGCACAAGTAACAATACCATCTTTGGAACTCAAATGAAAGAATTCCCATCAACAAATGTTCCTGTTGTATGCGATATGAGTTCTGATATTTTTTCACGCGAATTAGATTTTTCTAAATTCGATTTAATCTATGCTGGAGCTCAAAAAAATATGGGACCTGCTGGAACTACATTAGTGGTAGTTAAGGAAGAAATCTTAGGCAAAAACGGAAGAACAATTCCTAGCATGCTAGATTATAGCAAACACATCAAGGCAGAAAGTATGTACAATACTCCATCTGTATTTGCTGTTTATGTGTCTCTTTTAACTTTACAATGGATTAAAGAAAAAGGCGGAATTGCTGCTGTTGAAAAATTAAACAACGCAAAAGCAGAATTACTTTACGCTGAAATCGACAGAAACCCATTATTTAAAGGTGCTGCAAAAGTAGAAGACCGTTCAAATATGAACGTAACTTTCTTGTTGACAAACCCTGATCATACTGCAACTTTTGATGCTTTATGGAAAGAAGCAGGAATTTCAGGATTACCTGGACACCGTTCTGTAGGTGGTTACAGAGCTTCAATCTACAACGCTATGCCAATTGAAAGCGTTCAGGTTTTAGTTGACGTAATGAAAGCATTAGAAACTAAAGTTTAATTTTTTTTCGGTTAATCGTTAATTTGTTTAACTGTTTAATCGTCAAAACACTTGCTTTAAAATATCAAAAAAAGAAAAATCAAATAGTTGGTTATCGATTAAACAATTAAACGATGAACCAAACAAACAATAAACACAACAATGAAAGTATTAGCAAATGACGGAATTTCTAAAAGTGGAATTCTAGCCTTAGAAAAAGGCGGTTTTGAAGTTATCACTACAAAAGTAGCTCAAGAACAAGTAGCTAACTATATAAATGAAAACAACATTGACGTAATTTTAGTTCGTAGTGCGACTAAAGTTCGCAAAGATATCATCGATGCATGTCCTGGCATCAAAATCATCGGTCGTGGTGGTGTTGGTATGGACAATATCGATGTTGATTATGCAAAGAGCAAAGGAATCCATGTAATTAATACCCCTGCTTCATCTTCTGAGTCTGTTGCGGAATTGGTATTCGGACACTTATTTTCTGGTGTACGTTTTTTACATGATTCTAACAGAAATATGCCTCTTGAAGGAGATTCAAACTTCGAAGGTTTGAAAAAAGCATACGCTAACGGAACTGAATTAAGAGGAAAAACTTTAGGTATTGTTGGTATTGGCCGTATCGGGCAAGCTACTGCAAAAATGGCTCTTGGTCTTGGAATGAAAGTGATCGCTGCAGATAGCTTTATTCCTCAAGTTGATGTAAAAGTTGAATTTTTCGACGGACAGTCAATCACAACTACAATTGTTTCTCAATCTTTAGAGTCTTTATTTAAAGAAGCAGATTTCATCACATTGCACGTTCCTGCTCAAGATGGATACATCATTGGAGAAAAAGAACTTGCCATCATGAAAGACGGTGTTGGAATCGTAAACTGTGCTCGTGGTGGTGTTATTGATGAAGTAGCTTTAGTAAAAGCTTTAGATTCAGGAAAAGTTGCTTTTGCTGGCTTAGATGTTTTCGAAAGCGAACCAAAACCAGAAATGGCAATTTTAATGCATTCTAAGATTTCATTAACTCCTCACATTGGAGCTGCGACAGGAGAAGCACAAGATAGAATTGGTACAGAATTAGCATCACAAATTATTACTTTGTTAAGCTAATTAACTATAATAAAATTACTTAGAAAGGGATTTATTAACACAGTTTAATAAATCCCTTTCTTTTTTTGTTTAAATTTGATTGATAATCTAAACCCTAAATATCATGTTTGAACAATTAACCCAATTAGTGCAGCAATACGGAGGCGATGCTGTGGTAAACAATAGCGCTGTCCCAAATGAACATAATGACGCCGTAATAACCGAAACAAGCAATTCTATTTTTGAAGGATTAAAAAAGATTGTTTCTGAGGGAAACACAGATCAGATTGCCGGATTATTTAATGGAAATTCTCCAATAGACAGTTCAAATCCTGTTGTTCAGCAAATCCAACAGCAATTAAGCGGAAGTCTTGGAGAAAAATTTGGTTTAAGCAGTGCAGATTCAAATGGAGTTGCTTCCAATTTGATTCCACAGATATTAGGCTCTTTAGTCAATAAAGCAAAAGATCCAAACGATAGCAGTTTTCAAATTTCAGATATTATAAATTCCATTTCTGGTAACAGCGGACAAGCTTCTGGAATAATGGATACCATTTCTAAATACGGAATGCAATTTGGACTTGACCAAAACAACGACGGAAAAGTTGATGTGGCAGATGTTCTTGTTGTAACCAAAAGCAAAGGAGGAATTGCAGGTTTTATTGGAAAACTTTTTGGAAGTAAATAGTTAAGACACTAAGACTCTAAGTCTCTAAGATACTAAGTTTTTAAAGCTGTTTGGTTCGCAAACAGCTTTATACTTTTATGCACACAACCAAAAATAAAGCTTAGAAGCTTAGCACCTTAGAAACTTCAAAAGAATGTTAAACCTTTGTTACTTTGAGCCTTTGCCTCTTTTAACCTGAAAAAATATTCGTAAATTTATAATATGAAAAAATGCATTTCCATATTAATTGTTTTACTTATAATTGTTGCATGTTCTACAACTTCGCAGAATATTGTGAGCGCTAATACTGCATCTGCATCAAGTAAAAAAATAAGTGATACTGTTAGAATTGCAAACGACTCTCTTGAATATGAAGTAATAATTATCGATAATGGTTTCAGCACTTGGCTTGCATCAAGAGCTTATCCAAGAAATTTTTATTCATTACAATATCTTGAAAATAAAAACTATTTGTATGTAACCGAATGGAATAATCGTGTCCTACAGCCGCAGCGTTACAATCCAAATTTATACGAAATGTCAATTAACTATCGTCCTGACATTCATTATGGCTATGAAGTAAATTACCTAATTTACAATTACATGATTTATTTCCAAAATACTTACAAACAAAAGCTTTGGGGTAACGTTCCTTCAAGATAATATGCTATATTTGTAATCATTACAAATAGTATGGACAGATTAAAAAAACGCTGGGGAATCACCTCAAATTTACAAGCCGTTATTATATTTATCGTTTTTGCCATCACAGGATCGGCATCTGCTTGGCTGTCTAAACCTTTCTGCGTTTGGCTAGGAATTACCAAAGAAGATTTCGGAGGTTGGTTTACGCTTATTCGTCTTATTATTATCTTCCCAATTTATCAGGTTTTATTGGTTGCTATAGGAACTGTTTTTGGGCAATTTAAATTCTTTTGGAACTTCGAAAAGAAAATGCTTAAAAATATGGGACTTGGATTTTTATTTAAGGATTAGACTTTCTCAATTTTGCTTTGAGAAAAAATAAGTATAAATCCATGTCAAAGTAAAAGAAGGAATAACATCTGTAAACGGAATAATCTCTTCCAGAAATGTCAAAACCCCAGCAACCTTCCCTACTCTCCCTTTGTACATTTTAGCCATAATTATACCTGCAATTGGCGCCCAAACAACATCTGAGAATTCACCCAAAAACGGAATCGAGAAAGAAATCATACCAATTCCGTCCAAAACCAATCCGATGATTAATTTTGACATTCTGTTATCTTCTACAACTTCTAAATCTTGCATAACACATTCGTTTTTAAGTTAACCGAAATTAAAAATAATTCCCTAAAGTGGTTTTACTTATTATTAAATTTAATTTCCAACATTCCCATATCAATTTACGTACCGATTTTAAATTTTAAATTTTAAATTTTAAAAATCGCTTCGCTCTTTTTAGAATTTGGTATTTATTTTGAAATTTCCACATTGACTTTTGATATTGACCTTTGATATTGACCTTTGATATTGACTTTTGTAATTTGATATTGATTATAATCTTCGTTTCTTTGTAAAAACAGTTTCAGTACATGATACACGCAAAAAACATACATAAATTCTACGACAAACTTGAAGTCCTAAAAGGAGTCGATCTACATATTAAAAAAGGTGAAATTGTTTCTATAGTTGGTGCTTCGGGTGCTGGTAAAACGACATTATTGCAGATTTTAGGAACTCTTGACAAACCAGACCATAATCCAGATTCATCTCTGACTATTAATGGTAAAAACGTTTTAGAGCTGCAAAACATCAAAAACGAAAGTTCAAATCAAGAAAAAGCATTTAAAATCATTACTTGGTTGGGAACACTTTATTTTGTTTTATTAGCAGTATCTCTATTGTTTTTTAGAAGTAAAATAGAAAACGATATTTTCGGTTACGGCACATGGGCAGTAATCCTCACTCCGACCTTACTATTATTATTTTACTATAATCGCTACTTTAAAAAGAAAAGCAGACAAGACAAAGTTTTATCCGATTTTAGAAACTTAAATCTCGGATTCATTTTTCAATTTCACCAGCTTTTGCCTGAATTTACAGCCTTAGAAAACGTTTGTATTCCGGCTCACATTGCAGGTAAAAAAACAGCCGAAACCGAAGAAGAAGCAAAAAAACTCCTTTCTTATCTCGGACTTTCGCATAGAATCAATCATAAACCTAGCGAACTTTCGGGCGGAGAACAGCAGCGTGTAGCGGTTGCGAGAGCTTTAATCAATAAACCTGATGTTATTTTTGCCGATGAGCCTTCGGGAAATCTGGATACACATTCTGCAGAAAACCTGCATCAGCTATTTTTTCAGCTGAGAGATGAATTCGGACAAACTTTTGTTATTGTAACTCATAACGAAGAATTGGCCAATATGGCTGATAGAAAATTAGTTATGGTTGACGGTCAGATTAGCAATTAAAATAATCAGTAGCTATTTCCTACTGTCCTTCCAATCTTTTGCCTCCCGATAGCGATCGGGACCGGCACAAAAGGATTTTCCCTCCCATCAGGGCTAGGGTCTCGTATACATAAGAAGATTTCATTAAAATGAACCAAAAAGAACTCAAAGAATTTCTAGACGAAAAAGTCATTCAATATAACAATCAGAATTTTATAGAAAGCGATCCTGTTCAGATTCCGCATCTTTTTACCCAAAAAGAAGATATCGAAATCGCTGGTTTTCTTAGCGCTTCTATTGCTTGGGGAAACCGTAAAATGATCATTAAGAATTCGCAAAAAATGATGGAATTAATGGGCAATACGCCCTACGATTTCGTTATGTCGCATTCTGATGAAGATTTGGCAAGACTTGAAACTTTTGTTCACAGAACTTTCAATGGAAATGATTTTGCTGGTTTTATAAAAGGCTTAAAACATATCTACCAAAACCACAACGGACTAGAATCTGTTTTTGCCAAAAATCAAGAAAAAGACAGTTTGCAGAAAAGCATCAGCGAATTCAAAAAAATATTCTTCGAAACAGATCATTTAGTTCGAACTCAGAAACATATTTCAGATCCGTTAAACAATTCGGCGGCGAAGAGAATCAACATGTATCTGCGCTGGATGGTGCGCCAAGATGCAAAAGGAGTCGATTTAGGAATCTGGAAAAGCATTTCACCCTCTGTTTTATCTTGTCCGCTAGACGTTCATTCTGGAAATGTAGCGCGCAAACTGGGAATTCTTTCGCGTAAGCAAAATGATGCAAAAGCTTTATTGGAATTAGACACTAAATTAAGAGAAATGGATGCGCAAGATCCTGTAAAATACGATTTTGCTTTGTTTGGACTAGGGGTTTTTGAAGGCTTTTAATCTTTTAAGATCTAAAATATACAACTGTCAGGCTGAGCGGAGTCGAAGCCCATGCTCCAATCGTTGCGCTCTTCTCCCGAAGCCTCGGGATCGCCCAGAGTGACATTCAAAGTGGCAATACGATATCAAAAATTACAAATTCAACAAAAAACCACGAATTTAACGTACATTTGCACAAAATTTAAAGCAAATGAGCACTTTCGAAAAATTTAATCTTCCAAAATCATTACAAAAAGCAGTTGACGAATTAGGATTTGTTACGCCTACTCCTATTCAGGAAAAATCTTTTTCTGTAATCATGTCTGGACGTGATATGATGGGAATTGCACAAACGGGAACCGGTAAAACATTTGCTTATTTATTACCTCTTTTAAAGCTTTATAAATTCACTCATACCAATACGCCAAAAATTGTAATTCTAGTTCCAACACGCGAATTAGTAGTTCAAGTGGTTGAAGAAGTAGAAAAACTGACGAAATATATGTCGGTTAAAACTCTAGGAATTTATGGAGGCGTAAACATCAATACACAGAAAAAAGCCGTTTACGAAGGTGTTGACATTTTAGTTGGAACTCCTGGACGTACAATGGATTTAGCTCTTGATGCTGTTGTTCGTTTTGACGAAACACAAAAACTGGTTATCGACGAGTTTGACGAAATGCTGAATTTAGGTTTCAGACCACAGCTGACTTCGCTTTTTGCGATGATGAAACCTAAACGTCAAAACATTCTGTTCTCAGCAACGATGACAGACGAAGTTGATGATTTATTAAATGATTATTTTGATTTTCCTGAAGAAGTGACATTAGCACCATCAGGAACGCCTCTTGAGAAAATTACGCAGCTTACTTATAATGTTCCGAATTTCAATACAAAAGTAAATCTGTTGAAACATTTATTGGAAACCGATGAAAGCATGAGCCGTATTTTGGTTTTCGTAAACAACAAAAAGATTTCAGATATGCTTTTCAATCGCATTGATGAACTTTTTGACGGGCAATTTGGTGTGATTCACTCCAACAAATCTCAAAATTATCGTTTGAGTACAATGGCTGAGTTTCAAGAAGGAAATCTTCGCGGTTTAATTACAACCGATGTTATGGCAAGAGGTTTGGACATTTCTAACATTACACACGTAATTAACTTCGAACTTCCAGAAGAACCTGAATTGTACATGCACAGAATTGGCCGTACAGGTCGTGCAGATGCAACAGGAACAGCCATTAGTTTTGTCACTCCGAGAGAAGAAGAATTCAAAATAGCAACGGAACTTTTAATGGATCAAGAGCTTGAAATAGCTGATTTTCCTGAAGAAGTTGAAATTTCAGAAAAACTTATTGAAGCTGAAAAAGATAAATTACCAAGAAAGTTTTTATTGAAAAAACCGAAGCTGGAAGGCGAAGGCGCTTTTCACGAAAAATCTAAAAAGAACCAGAAAGTCAATCTTGGAGGTCCTTCAAAAACTAAAAAGAAAACACATGGTTCTGTTAATAGAAATATGTTGAAGACAAGAAACGAGAAGAAGAAAAAAAAATAAGTTTTTTTTAGATGCTAAGCTACTAAGTTGCTAAGGTTCTATTTTTTTTCTATAAAATATAAAAAGGGTAAAGATTTAAATAAATCTTTACCCTTTTTTAATCTTAGAACCTTAGCATCTTAGAACCTTAGCAACTTTTCTATATTTTCGTAAACAACAATCCCACTGGCGAACACAACTGTATTCTTCTGCCAGTATCTACAATCTTTCCTGTTGCGATATCTCTTTTAAAAATAACTATATCATTAGTATATTGATGGCCTACTAAAAGGTAATTTCCTGTTGGATCAATTGCAAAATCACGTGGACCTTTTCCTAATGTGCTTTGCTGTTCTACTAATTCCAGACTTCCTGTTTTAGAGATTTTGTAAACCGAAATAGCATTTGCATCAACACGGTCTGAAACGTATAAAAAATTTCCATCAGGTGAAATTTTGATTGCAGCTGCACCCGTTCCGCCTTTAAAGTCTTTTGGAAGAATGCTTGTTTCAGCAACTACTTTTAAACTTCCAGTTTTATCCCAGCTTAGTGTTGTTAAAGTTCCATCCAATTCCTGAACTAAATACACAAATTTTCCGTCTTTACTGAAAGTTAAGTGTCTTGGTCCGCTTCCCGGTTTTACATCAACACTACCTTTTAAAGTCAGAATTTCATTTTTTGAAGTTGGGTTGTATTTATAAATAAACACTTTATCTAAACCTAAATCATTTGACAAAACAAACTTTTTGTCTGGAGAAAACATAACCATGTGCACGTGCGCTTTTTCCTGACGAGCTGCATTTGGTCCTTTTCCTTCATGTTGAATAAGTTGTTGTTTTTCTGTAATGCTACCATCTAGATTTTTCTTAAAAACAACTATGCTTCCACCAGAATAATTGGCAGCAATTACATTTTTATCATCATTAATTAAATGGCAAGGATCTGCTCCAAAAGAATCATTTTTATTTAAAAGATTGATTTTGCCCGTTTGCGAATCATATGAAAAAGAACTTACTGTACTTTGTGTCCCGTTTTCGTTTACAGCATAAATAAATTTATTATCTGCAGAAACTGATAAATAGCTCGGACTAACAACATTCTCTGAAGAACTTTTTAATTTATAATCACCTGTTGTAGCATCAAATTCATACACATAGATTCCGTTGCTTTGGCAAGTATTGGTATAAGTTCCAACCAGTAAGTTGAATTTATTCTGAGCTCTAACCGCGGTTATTGATAAAGCTGAAAATAATACTAGATACATTTTTTTCATAGTTTATTTTTTGTTTTTGTGAATTAGCTAAAATAAGTAATAATATTTGTTTGAAGGAGTTTCTAAGTTACAAAGAAATTACAAAAGTTACATTTTTTGATAGTTTTCTTGCTAGTCAAAACATTTTCAATTCATAATTGACAATTAACAATTCATAATTCTCCTACTTATATGGTTTAATAATTTTAATTTGTATTTTTGACCAGCATCTTCGCGAAAAACAAAACGTAGTGAAGTAAATCGAAGCCAGAATGCATTTTAAACATCCCGAAATTCTATACTTTCTGTTTTTATTGATCGTTCCAATTTTGGTACACTTATTTCAATTAAGACGATTCAAAACTTCCTATTTTACCAATGTACGATTCTTAAAAGAACTTGCTATACAGACTCGTAAGAGTTCTAAAATCAAAAAACGCCTTTTATTGGCCACTCGTTTATTATTGCTTACCTGTGCCATTATCGCCTTTGCACAGCCTTTTTTTGAAGCAGCCGACAGTAAGAACGCTTCAAATGAGATGTATATTGTACTGGATAATTCTTTCAGTATGCAAGCAAAAGGCAAAAAAGGTGAATTATTAAAAAGAGCCGTACAGGAATTGCTTGAAAACACTCCAGAAAACACAGAATTTTCACTTTTAACCAACACTGAAAATTTTTGGAATACAGATATAAAATCTTCTAGAAGTGCTTTACAAAATTTAAAATACAGCGCTTCTCCTTTTGACCTTTCAGCAATTACAGCTAAAATAAAAGCTCATAAATCGGCTCATAAAAAAGATATTGTCATTATTACTGATGCTGTCGGTTTAAAGGAAGCAGCTATTCAAAATATAGATTTCGAAGAAAAACCATACTTTATTGTTCCTGAAGCGGAGCAAAAAAACAATGTCTCAATAGACAGCGTTTATATCAATCAGACTTTAGAAAACTTTTACGAAATCGGAATTAATCTATCAGCTTATGGTGAAGATTTTAAACCAGTTTCAACTGCACTTTACAATCAAAATAAGCTGATCGCCAAAACTATTGTCAATTTCGACGCTAAGAAAAAGAAAATCAATTTCACGATTCCAAAAGAAGCATTTCACGGATATGTAGCAATTGAAGACAATGGTTTAACTTATGATAATAAATTGTTTTTCAGCATTTCAAAAAATAAAAAAACAAACGTTATCAGCATTGGTGAACCTGAAAAAAGCAATTTCTTATCTAGAATTTACACTTCTGCAGAATTCAATTACAACAATTATCCGATCGGTTCTTTAGATTATAATAGTTTAGAAAAACAAAATACTATTATTTTAAATGAACTGGTTGATATTCCGCAAGCATTACAAACCACTTTAAAGGCTTTTGTTTCTAAAGGAGGAAATTTAGTTGTGATTCCATCCGAGAAAACTTCTCTTTCAAGTTTAAACGCTTTATTGGGTAATTTTGGAAAAATTCAATTAGGAAATTTAGAAACCAACAGTAAATTAATCACTAAAATTAATTTTGATCATCCTCTTTTTTCAGGCGTTTTCGAAAACAAAATAAGCAATTTCCAATACCCAAAAGTAAACAGTTCGTTTGCCGTGTCGAGTTCATATCCTGCTGTTCTTTCGTTTGAAGACCAGACTGCTTTTGTAACCGCTGTTCAAAATCAGGTTTCTGGAGTTACGGTTTTTACAGCTCCGATTAATAGTGCCAATTCTAATTTTCAGCAATCGCCTTTAATTGTCCCATTGTTTTATAAAATTGCTCAAAACAATCAGAAAACTGGCGTAAATGCTTTAACAATAGGAAACAATCAGCCTTATTTTGTTGATGTTCTTTTGACTAAAGATGCTATTTTGGAAGTAAAAGGAACAGAAGATTCGTTTATACCCGTTCAGCAGATTTTAAACAATAAAGTCAAATTAACCTTTAATGATTTTCCTGAAACAGCAGGAAATTACAGTGTTTTTGACAAAAAAGAATGGGTAGAAAACATCAGTTTCAATTACAAAAGAACCGAAAGCGATTTAAGCCAAGTAAACACCAATGTAGTTTCTGATTTCAAAACTGCCGATACGATTTCGACCATTTTCAATACGTTACAAACTGAACGAACCGACAGCCAAATTTGGAAATGGTTTGTTATCTTTGCACTGTTATTTTTAGCATTAGAAATGGCAATCATAAAATTTGTAAAATAGGTTTCTCGTTTTCTAAAACGTCTAACTTTTTACAAAAATCATTTTACGACAAAAAAATATCTACATATGAAACTAATCATCAAAAGCGCCAAAATTATCGACTCAAAAAGTCCGTTTCACAATCAGACCGTTGATCTTTTAATTGCAGATGGTGTAATAGAAAAAATAGGCGTTTCTCTTCCAAACGATGACGCAGAGGTGGTACGATTTGATAATCTTCATGTTTCTCAAGGATGGTTTGACAGCAGTGTCTCGCTGGGCGAGCCTGGTTACGAAGACAGAGAAACCATTGCAAACGGATTGAATGTTGCGGCCAAAAGCGGTTTTACGGCAATTGCATTACAGCCAAATTCGTTACCAATTATTGACAATCAATCTCAGGTAAATTTTGTAAAAAGCAAAGCAAATGGTTCTGCTACAGAAATTTTTTCGATTGGTGCTTTAACAAAAGCTAGCGAAGGAAAAGATATGGCGGAGCTTTTTGATATGAAAAATTCTGGAGCGATAGCTTTTGGAGATTACAACAAAAGCATTGACAATGCTAACATTCTAAAAATTGCTTTGCAATATGTACAAGATTTTGACGGATTGGTAATTGCTTACTCTCAAGACCCAAATATTAAAGGAAATGGTGTGGCAAACGAAGGAATTGTTTCAACAAGATTAGGTTTGAAAGGAATTCCAAATTTAGCTGAAGAACTGCAAATTTCAAGAAACTTATTTTTATTGGAATATACTGGTGGAAAACTTCACATTCCGACTATTTCTACAGCAAAATCGGTTGAATTAATTAGAGAAGCTAAAACAAAAGGCTTAAACGTTACTGCAAGTGTTTCGGTGCATCATTTGGTTTTAACAGATGAAAAACTGGACGGATTTGACACTCGTTTTAAAGTGACGCCTCCATTAAGAACTGAGGTTGACCGACAAGCTTTACTAAACGGAATAGCTGACGGAACTATCGACATGATTACTTCAGATCACAATCCGATTGATATCGAATTCAAAAAAATGGAGTTTGATACTGCCAAAAATGGGACAATTGGTTTAGAAAGTGCTTTTGGTGCTTTATTAACGGTTTTACCAGCAGAAACAATCGTAAAAAAATTAACTGCTGCGAGAAATGTTTTTGGTCTTGAAGATCTTACAATCAAAGAAGGTGCAAAAGCAAACTTAACTTTGTTTACAACAGAAGGAAAATCAACTTTTACAAAAGAAGATATTCTCTCAAAATCAAAAAATTCTGCTTTTTTAGGAACTGAACTTAAAGGTTCTGTTTACGGGATTTTCAATCAAAATCAATTAGTTACAAAATAATAAAATGAATAATTCAGTCGAAGAAGGAAAACCAATTGCTATAACTAGCTATATTCTAATTATTGGTGTTTTAATCGCCATGAGCATGAATTCTGAGAACAAAAACAGTTTTGCTTCATTTCATATCCGCCAATCTTTAGGATTATCTTTAACCTTTATTTCTTTGGGTGCAATCATTAGTAATTTCGATAGTTTCTTCATTACTTTCCCAATGTGGATCTGCATTTCAATTTTATGGACTTTCGGTATTTTTAACGCCATTCAAGGACAAATGAGACCTATTCCTTTAGTTGGAAATTTATTTCAAAAATGGTTTAAAAAAATTGGTTAATTTTTAATTTCCAATTTTTAAGTACCAAATTCCAAACTAAAAACGTCAAAACTTTGTCAAAATTAAGAACTGAAAACCGCGACTGAGACTGAGACCAAAAATTTACAATTCACAACTTACAATTCATAATTAAAAAATGAATCTATCCTTAGAATATAAAATCAGAGAACCAAAAGTAATTTTAGATAAAAATCCTTTATTGCTTTTATTGCACGGATACGGCAGCAACGAAGCCGATTTATTCTCTTTTGCTTCTGAACTTCCAGATAATTATTACATTATTTCTGCAAGAGCCCCTTACGATTTACAATATGGCGCTTATGCTTGGTATGCCATCAACTTTGATGCAGATCAAAATAAATTTTCAGATAACGAACAAGCCAAAACTTCAAGAGATTTAATTGCAAAGTTTATTGATGAATTAGTGGCAAATTATCCAATTGATGCGAACAACGTAACGTTAATTGGATTTAGTCAAGGTTCAATTTTAAGTTATGCAACGGCACTTTCTTATCCTGAAAAAATTCAGAGAGTTGTCGCAATGAGCGGTTATTTCAACGAAGAAATCATCAAAGAAGGTTTTGAAAACAATGATTTCAAAAACTTAAAATTCTTCGCTTCACACGGAACTGTAGATCAAGTTATTCCAATTGAATGGGCAAGAAAAACACCTGCCGCTTTAGAAAAACTTAATATTCCGCTTACTTACAAGGAATATCCTGTTGGACATGGAGTTGCTCCTCAGAATTTCTTTGATTTCAAGAATTGGTTGATTAATTAGTACTCAGTCACAGTTTTAAGTCGCAGTTTACTCTAAATTCTTTATAAAATGAACACCAAAAAACTTGATAATCCTGCATTAATTTTAATTGATATTCAAAAAGGCTTTCATGATATTACCTATTGGGGTGGTGACCGTAATAATGTTACAGCAGAACAAAAAGCTGGCGAACTTCTGGAAATTTGGAGAAACAAAAAACTGCCTATTTTTCACGTACAGCATTGTTCTTCAAATCCGAATTCGATTTTAAACGAAACAAATCCAGGAAATGAATTTCAAGATGTTGTAAAACCATTGGAAGGCGAAACAATCATCAAAAAGAATGTAAACAGCGCTTTTATTGGTACGAATTTAAAAGAGCTTATTGATAATGCCGAAATAACTAATCTTGTTATTGTGGGTTTAACTACAGACCACTGTGTTTCTACCACGACAAGAATGGCTGGAAATTTCGGCTACAATGTTTACTTGGTTTCTGATGCAACGGCAACTTTCAATAAAAAAGGCTTAAACGGAGAAGAATTCTCTGCCGAATTAATACATCAGACTGCTTTAGCAAGTTTAAATGAAGAATTTGCCCAAGTCGTAGATTCTGAATTTATTAAAGAGATTATTTAGTATTCAGTCGCAGTTTCAATTTAACTATAAAAAAACTTTGTCAAAGTTTGAAACTTTGACAAAGTTCTAACTGAAAACTGAGACTGCGACTGTAAACTTTTATCCTCCAGTATAAAGAATCTTCCCTGCTTTTTTCAAAACATAACCTTTCCACGGAATCAATTGCCAGTCGCCGTTAATCCAAGAATCACCTTCTGATTTTCTTTCTAAAATGATGGATTCTTTTTGAGTATCTAGGAAAAGCTCTGCTTTATTTCCATCAAAAATTACATAGGAAACAGTAGAATATGCTTTTCCATCTTCAGCATGATTTAGTCTTGTGCTGTTTTCAAAAACTCTAATGCATTCTTTTTTCAAAACCGACCAAGTATATCCTGCCGAAGCTTTGCATCCATGAGAATCGGAATCTCCTCCAACGACAGCTTCCTTTTCAGGTTCTTTTGGAGTTGTGCTTGCATTTTCTTGAGAAACTTTTTTTCCGCAAGAAATTGCACTTGCCATAATCAAAAACAAAAACATCTTTTTCATAATCCTATTTATTTAAAAGTCAAAAAAAATAGGATTATAAAATCCTATTTTTGATATAACCAAGTTTGATTTACTTCAAAGGTAATATTATCATCATTATCAACAAAGTATTTTAATAAGACTTCTCCCCATAATTCTCCGTTACTGTAATCTGCAATGATCCATCTATGGTTTAAAATTTTTACTTTATTAATGATAAATTTGTTTGGCCCAATCTGATCTTGTCCCGTGTAAGGATTCCCTTTTGGATTAGAGTTAAAGTCCAATAACTTTTCTGTCACAACCGGAATCAGTTTTTCGTATAAAATTACTTTTCCTCCAGAAGCGCTGTTATCGAAGTAGTTTTGCGCATTTTCATTATGTTCTAAAGAAAAATAATCAGCTTCTGCCAATTTATTTTTCATCAAACTAATGCTGTCTCTTAACTTCTTAGTGGTTTTATCATATCGCTCTTGTCCAAATTTTACTTCTCCACTATAAAACGAATACGTAAAAACATTCATCAAGATGGCAAGAATAAAAAGATAAAGCATTAAAGATTTTTTCATTGTGTGGTATAATTAAATTGTAATTTCTAAATTGTCGTAAGCCAGAAAAACATTTTCCGGAAGCTGTTTCTGCACTTCCTCATGAAAACCTAAAACATGGCTGATATGAGTTAAATAAGCTCTTTGAGGCTTAACCAAATTAATAAAATCAAGTGCTTCTTGAAGATTAAAATGAGTATCGTGAGGTTCAACACGCAACGCATTTACAACTAGAACTTTTATTCCTTTCAGCTTCTCAACTTCAGCTCGTTCAATTGTTTTTACATCTGTTAAATAAGCAAAATCTTCTATTCTGTACCCAAAAACCTGAAGATCGCCATGCATAGCGTTTATCGGAATTGCCATTTTATCTCCAACGGCAAAAGATGCATTATTTTGCACTTCGATCGTTTTTACGCTTGGAGCTCCTGGATATTTATTTACAGTCTCAAAAACATAATCGAAACGACGTCTTAGATTATCTAAAACGCGTTTATGTCCATAAATCGGAATTTCTCCTTGTCTGAAATTAAACGGACGAATATCATCTAAACCAGCAGTGTGATCAGAATGTTCGTGGGTAAAAAGAATTGCATCGAGCTTTCGGCACCCGCATGAAAGCATCTGCTGTCGGAAATCAGGACCGCAATCTATCACATACGAATGCTCCTCCCATGTTATCCAAATGGACACACGAAGCCTTTTATCCTTAGCATCAGTGCTTTTACAAACTGGATGATCGATTCCGATAATTGGAATGCCTTGAGAAGTGCCTGTACCTAAAAAATAAACCTTCAATTGAACTTAATTTTTTTACAAAAATAGATTATTTCTCTTTCATTAGACTGCTAATTTACTAACTTTGTAACAAATCTATTTAAAACAAAATGGGTACAGAAATAAAACTCAAAGGTGACAAGGTCATCGAACAGATTCCTTCTATAAAAGACAAAGCGTTACGCATTAATTTAAACGAAAATATTTACGGAACATTTGCTGAGATTGGCGCTGGACAGGAAACTGTTAGACACTTTTTCAGATCGGGAGGTTCGTCGGGAACTATTGCAAAAGCCATGTCTGCCTATGATAAAGATTTTAGTGACGCCGTTTATGGAGCTGAAAGCGACGGAAGATATGTTACCGAAGAGCGATTAAAAAAAATGCTTACCCATGAAGGACAAATCATCGAAGAGCGTTTAAGCCGAGAAAAACACCCAACAAAACTTTTTTTCAGTTATGCCAATACCGTTGCGACAATAGATTTTGCTAAACAATTTAAAGGTCACGGATGGGTTGGAATTCGATACCAAATTGAACCAGACGAAGCTTATAACGAAATTATTCTTCACATTCGTTTTAAAGAAACCGACGCAAGATTACAGCAAGAAACACTTGGAATTTTAGGAGTTAACTTAATTTACGGTGCTTTTTACAAATACAACGATCCAAAACGATTGCTTCGTTACTTATACGATCACTTAGACAAGGATCAATTAGAGATTGACACCATTAACTTTTCTGGACCGCGTTTTGCTGATGTAGACAATCGTTTGATGAGTTTGCAATTGGTCAAAAACGGAATGACTGATGCCGTAATGTTTAATCCAGAAGGAAAAAACATTCTACCGGCAGCTATCTTGTACAAAAAGAATCTTTTAGCTTTGAGAGGAAGTTTCCGTCCTGTTACGAAAGTAAATATGGATATGTATGAGAAATCATTAAAAATGTTCCTTGAAGAAAATAAAGTTGAAAAAAACAATACGCTTGTTATTTTTGAAATCACACTTTCGAATTTACGCTCTGATGGTGAAATTGACGAACGTGACTTTATGGACAGAGCCGAATTACTTTGCTCTCTTGGCCAAACTGTTATGATTTCGAATTTCCAAGAATACTATAAAGTCGTAGAATACTTCGCCAATTATACTAAAGCCCGTATGGGATTGGCAATGGGTGTAAACAACCTTGTCGATATTTTTGATGAGAAATACTATCGCCACTTAAGCGGAGGAATATTAGAAGCTTTTGGAAAATTATTCTACCGCGATATGAAAGTTTTCTTATATCCAATGTTAGATGAAGATGGAACTTTAATGAATTCAAATAACTTAAAAGTTCATCCGAGAATGAAAGAATTGTACAAATTCTTTAAATTCAACGGAAAAGTGGTTGATATTGAAGATTACGATCCAAATATCTTAGATGTATTCTCTAGAGAAGTTTTAAAAATGATCAACCAAGGCAAAAAAGGATGGGAACCAATGCTTCCTTCCGGTATTGCAGAATTAATCAAGGAACATCATCTTTTTGGATACCATCCACAGAAAGAATTAGAACAAAATACGTAATATAAAAGTCCCTTATCGGGACTTTTTTTTTAGTTTTCAGTCTCAGTTTTCAATCACAGTGAGCACTGAAAATTGAGACTGCGACTTAAAACTATTTCAAAATCTGAGAAGCATGTTCTTTTGTTTTTACATTCTCAATTACTTCTTCGATAGTTCCTTTTTCGTCGATTACAAAAGTAGTTCTGTGAATCCCGTCGTATTCTTTTCCCATAAATTTCTTCGGCCCCCAAACTCCAAAAGCATTTATAACCGATTTGTCTTCATCTGCGATTAACGGGAAAGGCAATTCGTATTTTTCTTTGAATTTTACTTGTGCTTTTGCACTATCAGCGCTTACTCCTAAAAGTTCGTAATTATTGGCTTGAAAACGGTGAAAATTATCTCTTAAATCACAAGCCTCGGCTGTGCATCCTGGCGTACTTGCCTTTGGATAAAAGAAAACAACTAATTTTTTACCTGCATAATCTGCCAGTTTATGTGTTTTTCCGTCTTGATCTGTTCCCGAAAAGTTTGGCGCTTTATCTCCTGCTTTTAGTGTTGTCATATATTTTTATTTTAGATTGTTAATTTTAGATATTAGATTAAAAAACAAAGATAACTGATAACTATTTACCGAGCTAATAACTCATAACTCATAATTCATAACTTATTTGCCCCAGATTGAAGTGAAAACCCCGAAATTATGATAGCTTACATTTTTTGTATTTAAAAAGCGACCGAAGGAAGCTCTTTTAAATACTTAAAAATGTTGCTAGCATAATGAGGAGTTGAAACGGAAAGCTGGATTAGGCACATCATTAAAATTATACTATTTTTACAGCATTAAAAATACGGAAATGAATAAAGAAGCTCGCGTACAATTTGTTATCGACACCTTAAAAGAACTCTACCCTACTATACCTGTTCCGCTTGACCATAAAGATCCTTACACGCTTTTAATTGCAGTTTTATTATCTGCTCAATGCACAGATGTTCGCGTGAATCAGATTACGCCACTTTTGTTCGCTAAAGCTGATAATCCGTACGATATGGTCAAAATGTCTATTGAGGAAATCAAAGAAATTATACGCCCGTGCGGTTTGTCTCCAATGAAATCAAAAGGAATTCATGGTTTATCTGAAATTTTGATTGAAAAACATAATGGAGAGGTTCCGCAAAGTTTTGAAGCGCTTGAAGCTTTACCAGCAGTTGGTCATAAAACGGCAAGTGTTGTCATGTCACAAGCCTTTGGTGTTCCAGCTTTTCCTGTAGATACACATATCCATAGATTGATGTACCGATGGAATTTATCTAATGGAAAAAATGTTGCGCAGACTGAAAAAGATGCGAAGAGATTATTCCCGAGAGAATTATGGAATGACTTACATTTGCAGATTATTTGGTACGGCCGAGAATATTCTCCTGCGCGCGGATGGAATTTAGAGAAAGATATCATCACGAGAACTGTCGGAAAAAAATCTCTAATTGAAGAATTGCAAAAAACAGCATCAAAAAAATAAGGCACAAAGATAAAAATCTCTGCGCCTTTGTTACTTTGCAACTTTATGCCTTTTAACAGGAAACTACATTCCCGCTTTCAAAGCATTATATTCTGCCGTCATATCAAGCGATCTGTAAACACCTAGCAGCGTTTTTGTTGCATCTTGATTTTTTGGTTCAAGCGTAAGCACTTTTTTCAGATACGGAATTGCACTTCTTGTGATGTCGTCTTTTCTGGCATTCAGCTTATCATACTTCTGCATCTCAGCTGGCGAAGTTCCCAATGATGAAATTTCATCCGCTAAATCTTTCTTTATTTGCAATTTCAAATAAGCCAAATTGATATAAGCATCTATATAATTCGGATCTAATTCTAAAACATAATTATAAATGGATTCTGCTTTCGAATAATCCTTTTTCTCAAGATATGCATAAGCCAAATTGTTGTTCACTTCTATTTTTTTAGAAGGCACAGATTCTGTTCTTGGCTTTTCATAAAGACCTTGCTGTATAGCCGATTCTCGAGCTTTTGGCGAAATGAAAACATCTTCTTCCTTTGTTTTCTTATTTGTAGCGTAATACAAAACACCTTTTCCTGAATAATTAATCTTTTTTAGAAGCTCATAATAAGTTACGGCGGCATTGTAATCTTTTGCATTAATAGAAGAAGAGGCCGCATTGTACAAGTTTAGAGTATCTTTCTTGTCGAATAAATATACCTTATAACTTTTCTCGGCACTTTCTTTATATTTTCCAGCATTAAAATCTGCCATAGCTCCATTTACAAGACTGGCTTTCATGTCTTTTAAAGCCATATTAGCTTTAACAGTCCATTTAAATTTTCCTGATTCGTTCTCGTACAAAAATACATCTTGATATGATTGCGATGCCAATGTAAAATTATTTGCTGCATCTATATTTTTTACAGCCAAATCTTTTAAAACGTTCCCTTTTAAGAAGTAGTAATCAGATTTGTCTTCATCAGATGCGTTAAGAATAAGATATTCTGTCTTAGTTAAAATCGCTAAAGCTTCCTGGCTATTTCCTTTATCAAATAAAGACTGTGCTTCCTTAATTTTGTCTTTTTGGGCAAATGCGCCAATACTTATCATCAATAAGCATGACAACACTTTAATGTTCTCTTTCATTTTGCGGTTAAGTTTTGGTGATTAAATGATTTTCTTAGTTTGTTTTGAGGTACAATAATAAGAGATAATTAAACTGGATTGAAAATTACCTTTATTACCATTTTACGAGAAACATTTGCTGGTCCAAATTGTCACTCTATAATCAAATGGGCATCAAACTTAACAAAATAAAGCAGGGTAGTTTTTCATCATAAACAATCTGTTTTGGGGTTAAATATTTAATTCTTAATGTATTGTTTTTCTAATTTTTAACTTAAACTGAATTTTCAATGCGAATAATCCTTTACAAAAGCATTTATACCAAATAAAAAATTAGTTTTTTAACTAAAATAGAATTAAAAATCAAACAAACACATAAAATCCAATCAAAATATTAAATTTTAACAAATTAGAGAGAAAAATGCTGTAAAACCTTATACTTTTTTACACAAAAAAATTTAAAACAAAAAAACTCACTACTTGTATATAGAATATACAAACAGTGAGCTCTTAAACCAAAACGACCATTTGGTTTGTTTTTTATAAACATCCGACAGGAGCAGTGGGCTGTTTAGTTAGCTATAATCTCAAAATTTTTATCGTCGATCTTAACAACAGTCAAGGCTTTCGAGTAATTCAATAAAAAAGAAACGACTTCTTTTTTAGGTTTAAGATTTTTAGAAGCTAGTGCTTTTTTTGAGTAAATTTTCCCCATACTATCAAAATGTTTTATACTAGTATAACGGGCTAATTATCAAAATAGTATTAGTTGGTTAAAATAATTTGATGTTTATCTATTATTTTTCTCAAATTCATCAGTGCATAACGCATTCTTCCAAGCGCCGTATTGATGCTTACGCCAGTTACTTCTGAGATTTCCTTAAAACTCATATCTTGGTACATACGCATTACAAGCACCTCTTTTTGATCTTCTGGAAGTTCTTGAATTAGTTTTTTTAAATCAAGTTCTACTTGATCTACAATCATTTTGCCTTCAATTGTAAGCGCATCATCTGACATAATAGAGAAGATAGAAAATTCTTCTGTTTCTCTGTACATTGGCATCTTCTTAGTTTTTCTAAAATGATCCACGATTAGGTTATGAGAAATACGCATTACCCAAGGCAAAAATTTACCTTCTTCGTTATACGAATTGCTTTTTAAAGTTTTAATTACTTTAATAAATGTGTCTTGAAAAATATCATTTGAAATATCTCTATCAGCGATCTTAGAATATATAAAACCATATATCTTAGATTCGTGCCTTTTTATTAATGTTGCCAGCGCAGCTTCGCTACCGTCAACATAACTTTTTACTAATAGAGCGTCTGGAGTATGCAGATCAGCCATAATAACTACTTTTTTAGTTTTATTTTAAAATTTGGAGTATTTTCTAAAAAGTAGTTTTTTTATATAGGCGTATCTTTTTTTGGTTATGTTAATATTGTGACCAAATTTAACAAATTTTACTTTTAAAAAGCAAATAAAATCATTAATTATTATTAGTAAAACTTTTATTAATGTATAATAAACATAAAATTTACGTAAAAAGAGCTAAAAATCCGTAAAACAAAAGCGCTCAAAAAGTGTTAAAAAACAAACGTAAATACCTTACAATTAACAAAATAAAGTTTAATCACTGCACTAAATTTAAATTTAAATTACAATTTTTCCTGAAATAAATCGACAAATTCTCGATAATTTTCTAAAAAAGACTTTAAACTACATCTTTTCGTATTTGAAAAACAGATTTTTTTTGGCAAAAGATTTCATTGGAAAGCATTTTATTATGATAAAATAGTTAAGATTTGGAACTAAATCCTTAACTAAATCCAATTCAAAATTGATTACTTTTGTAAAAATTGACTTTTTTATGCAAATTGACCTTTCTAAAATAGATCCAAAATCAAATATTATAATTAAAGGAGCGCAGGTACATAATTTAAAAAATGTAGATGTTGTTATTCCAAGAAATAAACTGGTTGTCATTACAGGTCTTTCAGGATCAGGGAAATCGAGTTTAGCTTTCGACACTTTATATGCCGAAGGACAAAGACGATACGTAGAAAGTTTATCTTCTTATGCTCGTCAGTTTTTAGGTCGTTTAGACAAACCTAAAGTAGAATATATTAAAGGTATTGCTCCTGCAATTGCTATTGAGCAAAAAGTAAATACTACCAATGCCCGTTCGACTGTTGGGACTTCTACAGAAATATACGACTACATCAAACTTTTGTTTGCTAGAATCGGACGCACTTACTCTCCTATCTCTGGACAGGAAGTCAAAAAAAATACGGTAACGGATGTTATTTCTGATGTCAAAAGCCTTCCTCTAGACAGCAGATGGCTTCTCCTTGCTCCTATTCATTTAGAAGAAGGAAGACAGCTTGAAGATAAACTAAAAGTACTTTTACAGCAAGGTTTTGCACGTATTTTAGTTGACAATGAAATGATTCGTTTAGATGAATTCTCAGCCTCAGATTTACATCAATTTGACAATAAAGATATTTTATTGATTATTGATCGTATTGTTGTAAAGGAAGAAGAAGAATTTTACAATCGTCTGGCCGATGCAGTTCAGACTGCTTTTTTTGAGGGAAAAGGAATTTGTTTTCTTCAGGAATTAAACGGTGAGAAGAGATTTTCTTATTCGAATAATTTTGAACTTGACGGAATAACTTTTCTTGAGCCAAACGTTCATTTATTCAGTTTCAACAATCCATATGGAGCCTGTCCTGTTTGTGAAGGTTACGGAAACATCATAGGAATTGATGCCGATCTGGTTGTTCCAAACACTTCTTTATCAGTTTACGAAAGTGCTATTTATCCGTGGCGTGGTGAAAGCATGAGCTGGTATAAAGATGAATTGGTAAAACATGCTTATAAATTTGATTTCCCAATTCATAAACCCTATTTTCAATTAACTGAAGAACAAAAGGATTTAATTTGGACGGGAAATCAATATTTTCAAGGTCTGAATGATTTCTTCAGGGAATTGGAAGAAAAAAATTACAAGATTCAAAATCGTGTAATGCTATCACGCTATCGTGGTAAAACGAAATGTCATGCGTGTAAAGGCAAACGCTTGCGCGAAGAAGCCTCTTATGTAAAAATCAACGGTAAAACGGTTTCTGATCTGGTTGATTTACCAATTAAACATTTGGTAACTTTCTTCAAAAACATAGAATTAAATCAATACGAACAGCAGATTGCAAAACGATTAATGATTGAAATTAATAATCGTTTGTCTTTTTTATCTGAAGTGGGTTTAGATTACCTTACTCTAAATAGAAATTCTGCAACTCTTTCTGGAGGAGAATCACAGCGAATTAATCTGGCAACTTCTCTAGGAAGCAGCTTGGTTGGATCGATGTATATTCTCGACGAACCAAGCATTGGTCTGCATCCTAAAGATTCTGAAAGATTAATCAAAGTACTGCTTTCTCTTCGTGATCTTGGCAACACTGTAATTGTGGTTGAACATGACGAAGACATTATGAAAGCGGCCGATATGATTATTGATATTGGCCCCGAAGCTGGAACTTTTGGAGGAAAATTGGTTGCTCAAGGAACTTATGACGAAATTTTAAAATCAGATTCTTTGACTGCAAAATATTTAAATGGCGATTTAGAGATTTCTGTACCTAAACGAAGAAGAAAATTCAAGAATCATATTGATATCATCGGTGCACGCGAAAACAACTTAAAAAATATTGATGTCACTTTTCCTCTAGATGTTCTTACTGTTGTTACAGGTGTCTCCGGAAGTGGAAAAAGTACTTTGATCAAGAAAATTTTGTTTCCTGCAGTACAGAAAAAACTAGAAAGCGCAGCCGAAAAAGCAGGACAATTTTCTGAGATTTCAGGATCATTTTCTCAGATTAAGCATATTGAATACGTAGATCAAAATCCGATTGGAAGAAGCTCTAGATCAAACCCTGTAACGTATATCAAAGCGTATGATGATATTCGTGATTTGTATGCCAAAGAAAAATTATCAAAGATAAGAGGTTATCAGGCCAAACATTTCTCTTTTAATGTTGACGGCGGACGATGCGAAACTTGTAAAGGAGAAGGCTCTATAAATGTCGAAATGGTTTTCATGGCTGACGTTTCTCTGCCTTGTGAGACTTGCGGAGGAAAACGATTTAAGAAAGAAATTTTAGAAGTAACTTTTGACAATCAGAATATCAATGATATTCTTACCATGACAATTGATGATGCAATTGCTTTTTTCGAAAAAAATAAGCAGTCCAAAATCACTCAAAAACTACAGCCTTTACAAGATGTTGGTTTAGGATATGTTCAATTAGGGCAATCTTCTTCTACTCTTTCTGGTGGAGAAGCACAGCGTATTAAATTGGCTTCTTTTCTAGTAAAAGGCGCCACAAAAGAAAAAGCATTATTTGTTTTTGACGAACCTACCACGGGTCTTCACTTTCATGACATTAAAAAGCTTTTGGCTTCGTTTGATGCTTTAATAGAAAAAGGGCATTCAATAATTGTAATTGAACATAATCTGGATCTTATTAAATGTGCGGACTGGATACTTGATTTAGGACCAGAAGGAGGAGAAAACGGAGGGCACTTGCTGGCATCTGGAACTCCAGAAGATATTGTAAAAGTAAAAGAATCTGTAACAGGAGTTTATTTAAAAGACAAATTGTAACATATACCGTTTTCAATAACAAAAGCCATAAATACAATTGATTAATTTGTATTTATGGCTTTATAATCTATTTCTCTTTTTAATGTTCTTAAGCTACTAAACATCTTTCTTCAAAAGGAAGACCATCTTCGTCAATAGCTACTAAAATCTTTTTCTGTTTTGAAGCCTCAAAAGTGAGATAAAGCCACGCAAATGACCACAAACCTAGAGTTAAACAGAAAATCATAAAATTTAAACTGTGGTTAACCACTTTTCCTCCTTTAGATAAAACTGCAAAAAGCAGTTCATCGTTTCTTTCTTCTAAAGTAAATCCATTATGAACCTTGTTTGATATCATATTAGAAAATACTTGCATGCTTTGTTCATGGCTGAGATGATTGTACTTCATAATTACTAATCTACAATTAATTCTGGTTACACTTTTATTTGTAATTTCCTGCAAAAATATTCAATTCTAAAAAATAAAAAAATACCTACATTTAATCGTTTTGTTAGAAAAAAAACTGCATTTTGAGCAAAGTACTGCTAAACATTCATGATAAAGTTAATTTTTATTCAATTAATTACAAAGTATTCAAGTGTTAAAGTTTTAAATTTAATCACTCGTTATCAATTATTTAACCTTTGTTCTTAATATTAAAAACAGGAGATTCATAATCTTCTTTTAAATAATTTGGCGGAATCGTTGTGGTGTTTCCATCTCGTAAAGCACTGTAATGAGGCGACATGATCTCGATTCCAGCCGCATTAAAAGAATCTTGAATATTCTGATGAAGCGAAGAATAAATTCGTGGCTGTTTTGTTGGTTCCTTAGTATAAACATTGATTTGATATGACACATAAAAATCATCTAAACTGGTTTGCAGTACAAACGGTGCAGGTTCTTTTTCTGTCATTTCTGTTTTTAAAGCCGCATCAATCAAAGCGGCATGAATGTCTTTCCAAGGAACATCATATCCAATTGTTACCGTAGTATGAATTAATAATCCATTAGTCGCTTGATTTGTATTAGCTGAATAATTTGTTGAAGTACTCGACAAAACAGTCGCATTTGGAATCGTAATATCTTCAAATTTTGGTGTTCTGATTCTGGTTACCAAAGCTGTTTTTTCAATAACCTCTCCGCTTACATCGCCAATTTTGATATAATCACCAATTTTAAACGGGCGCATGTAGGTAATAACCAAACCAGCTACCATATTGGCAATTGCATTGGAAGAACCAAGTGAAAACAAAACTCCTACAAATACCGAAACTCCTTTGAAAATTGGAGAATCTGAACCTGGCAAATAAGGAAAAATAATTACCAGCATAAAGGCATACATCAAAAGACGAATGACATTGAAAGTTGGCAATGCCCAATCGCTATAAAAACCATTAATCTTAATGTTTTCTGATTTTATTTCATAAAAGAAAAACTTAATTATTTTAAGCGAATATTTAAAAATAATAATGATTACAATGATAGTAAACAAGCTCGGAAGAAAACCAACAAACCCCATAAAAGCAGATTTTGCAGGAGTTAAAATCCATCTCAACAAGGTTGTGGTGTAATCTTTTGTAGCCGGAAAAATACTAAATAATACAGGAAGAGAAAGATAAACGATTAAAATAAGCGTGATTATTTTTATAATGCTGAAGATTCTAAGTAATAAAATCAGTTGCTTTTCTGGAGATAATATTTTAATGGATTTATAATGCACTCCTTTAAAATACTTCGCTCTATTTTTTACAACATAGTTTTTGATGAAGTTAAAAATTTTGGCTGTCAAAAATAAAATCAAACCGATTATTAAAACTAATAACGCTGTATAGCCTATTCGTTTTGGCAATTGCGAGTAATTTTCATTCTGATAAACTATTGCGCTTTTTATTTTTGACAAATTACGATTAGCAATCGCACTTACTGTACTACTTTCTGCTTTCGCATCAGCATCCAAAACAGACATTATAACAAAATCGCTCTGGTAAACAATATCCATAGAAACGTCTGACGGCACGATTTTAATAGAATCTTTCTCAAAAAAAGATTCATTATAAAGTCTTTTAATTTTATTGGTAATGTATTCTGCTCGCTCTTTTGCAGAAAAAGACCCCACATTGTGGTAAACTAAAAAAAGCGTGTCTTTAAAAGGAGCTACTGGATAACCTTTTATTTCTACATTTTTCTGTTCTTTATCAGAAGTCTTAAGATTCTTAGTCTGGGCGTTTACTGAAAAAGCAAATAAAACAAAAAATAAAGCTAATAACCTAAGTACTTTTATCCTCATATTCAATTAGAAATAAATTAGTTATCCTTTCTAACAAATATAAAAACAAAAAAGCTACGATTTTAAATTATTTACATTTTTCCTACAACTCAGAATTAAATTTTAATCCCGATCTTTTTAAAAATAGAATCTATAACATTATTAATATCTGGAGATATCTTGAACTTATAATTCAGATACAGATATACAATAGTTACTAATATCGATTTCAGAGCAATACTGATTAATTGAAAAAATGGAAATTCCCAGAAATAAAACAGTAAAAACAATGCAAATGTTAGAACCATCGAATGAATCGTCTGTTTGGTAAAAGGATACAAATCAAGCTTCTTAACCACAAAAAGCAATTTAGCCAAACTGTATAACGTAATAGACAAAAGTGTTGCAAATGCTGAACCCATAATTCCAAAATCAGGAATAAACAGCATGTTTAAAATCACAGTTAAAACCACCAGCATCAATCCTAAATATAATACCATTCGGTAATATTTGGTATTAAAAATAATGGCATTGTTATTTCCTAAAATCAAGTCAAAATATTTAGAAAGACCAATCATAAATACAACTGAGATACCGCCGCTATATTCCTTTGGAACTAATTCGTACAATTGGTTAATATTGACAAAAATGCATAACATTACAAATCCGCCTACAATCTGCAAGTTAATAGACGTTTTCTTGTATAGCTGATTCAATTCGTCGTGTTTATTTTCGTGCATCAATTTAGCAGTAATTGGATACACGATTTGATGCATAGCACGGCTTGGTACCGAAATAACCAAAGCAATATAAGTAGCTACAGAATAATAAGCAATATTTTCAATCTTCATGTATTGATTAAGCATCAACTTATCGCCGTCTAGAAGCAAATTGGCAACGCTTCCTGAAAGAATAATATAAAAAGTATATTCCATTACTGCTTTTACATTCTCAGGTATTGTAATCTGGAAATTCGGCTTTTTGATATAGAATGCATAAAACATCGTAATCAGAAATGCAAAAAAATAGATTCCTGCTGTTATGTACACAAATCCAACCAGTGAAATCCAATTAAAATACAATCCGATTAAAGCAAAAGTTGAGAGCAATCTTAAGCCAACTTCTTTTATAAAATTTCCAAAAACAGAATGCATATGCACTCGCGCCCATGCGTAAAAAATTTCAAAATAAGCCATACAGATTCCGATAAACGGAATAAGAAGCATAAATTCACGAACAACTGGGTTTTCTTTGGAAACAAAATCGGTTATATCGTCATAGAAGAAGATTCCGATAAGTCCTAACGGAATACACATTAAAATTGGAAACAGCGCTGTAAAGGACAAAAACTGCTCTCTTTCTTCCTCTGTTTTGTACTGCGAATAAAATTTTACGAGCGTATTTTGCATTCCGATTGCAAACAGAGGCATAATTACGTTTGCCGCAGAAGTAATGTAATTGGTTAATGCGTAATATGTTGCCCCAAGAAAAACGGGATAAAGATATAAGGTATTAATGGCTCCGATACCAAAACCAATGTATGTAATTATAGTATTTTTAAAAGACTGATTTAAGACAATACCCATTTTTTGAGTTTAGATTGTATGTGATTTTTAAATGATTATCCTTTAATCAGCTGTGCTAATTGTTTGGTTAGATTTTTTCTTGAATATTGCTGTAAACCAATCCCATGCGACTGCAATTTCCCTTCCAAAAACTGATTAAAAAAGTCCAAAATTACACTTTTTAATTTCGCTTTTTCAGAATAATCAAAAAATACTCCAGTATTGGTCTGTGTTACGATATCGGCAAAGTCAGAACCCTGAGGTCCAATAGCAATTATTGGACGGTTTGAGACCATATATTCGAACAATTTTCCAGGAATAATGCTTTTCGTATCTTCAGAATTAATCTCTATTAAAAGCAATACTTGAGATTTTCTTTGGTGCGCCACAGCTTCTTTATGAGAAACGTAACCGACTAAATTTAAATAATCATTTAATTGATGTTCTTGAATAGCATCTAGAACTTCTTGACTTACAGCTCCAATTAATTTTATTTCTAAATGGGTTTTAAATTCTGGAACTTCTCGCAACAATTCAACCAAAACTTCCCACAAAAATGGCGGATTTCGATCAGACAAGAAAGAACCAATATGAGCTAAAGTAAATTTAGTATCTAAAGTCTGTTTTTCTACAGTTTCAACATCGTAACCGTTTGTAATTACCGTAATTGGTTTGTTGGTAATAGCCTCAAATTCAGATTTTGTGGTTTTGCTGGTCACAATGATTTCGTCTGCTGAATTGAGCACTTTATGCTCTAAATTTTTATGCTTTTTTTCCGCATAAGAAGATAAACGAAGTGCTTTATGATATCCGATCGTTGTCCAAGGATCGCGAAAATCGGCAAACCATTTTACTTTTAATTTCTGCTGTAATTCTAATCCGATTAAATGCAAACTGTGCGGCGGTCCAGAAGTTACAATCGTATCGATATTATTTTCTTTAATGTATTTTTCTAAATAAGAAACTGACGGTTTCACCCAAAATACACGCGCATCTGGAATAAAAAGATTTCCACGTACCCAAAGGAAGGTCTTATCCAAAAAGGTCTGCTTTTTCTTTTGCGGAAAAATTCCAGAACTGATTTTCTTGGTTTTATTTTTCGAAAAAACAGAAGCCAATTGATAAGGCTCCCAAATTTTATTCTTTAAAACAATTACTTTATCTGATATTTCGCTTACCAAACCTTCATCTACAATTGGATAAGTCGGGTTTTCTGGAACATAAACTATGGGCTGAACATCAAATTCAGGAAGATATTTTACAAATTTCAACCAGCGTTGTACTCCTGGCCCACCCGCAGGCGGAAAGTAATAGGTAATTATTAAAAGTTTTTTTTGTTCCAAGGAAAATAAGATTAATATTTTTTAAAGCGCAAATTTAAAATATTGAAGTTTTAGACTTCTTCTTTCTTATTAGATTTTTTACTTTCAAAATAAACTCCTCCAACCAAAAGCAACAACATTCCAATTGAACTTATTAAAGTAATTGTTCCTCCTGTTTTAATAATCTGAGGCTCAAATTTAAATTCAATAGTGTGTTTTCCAGCAGGAACTTCCATTGCTCTTAAAACATAATCAACTGGGAAATGATCTGTTAGTTTGCCGTCAATATAAGCGTTCCAACCATTTTTATAATACATTTCAGAGAAAACAGCTAAACCATCTCCTTTATTTTCTGACTTGTATTTGATATAATTTGGCTTATACGTAACAACCTTAATTGTACCTGTTGTATCAAATGCTTTCTTCAATCTTGCATTTTGGAACTTGCTTTCATGTTCGTGAACATTGAAAACTGCTACTTTTTTAGTATCCAAAGTGTTCAAAGCTTTCATTACATCGTCTGGTTTGTTTACCAGTTTCACCGTTTCCACAAACCAAGCATTTCCGTTTGCATCTGGATTAACAGCAGGAATTTGGTTTCCGTCTTTATCCACTTGAATAACATACTTAACATTCAACATATTAAGCACTTCAAGATTATTTTTAGCAATTTGATAATCGTATAATTGCTGCATTCTTCTAGGTCTTACAGCACTATAACCTCCAATTGTTTTATGGAAATAAGAAGATCTTCCTTGCAATTGCCCTTGAAGATCAAATACACGGTAAATCGAAGTATCTTTCAAAATCTGAGCATCTGCTTGTGTCTCTTGGAAAGGAGCAGCAATCTGAACTGGGCTTACAAAATCTTTAGCAGAAACGTATTTTTTGTCCACAAAAAACAAATCAAAAATCATCACTAATCCAACTACCACCAAAGTAGTTGTCTGAGAAAATTTATTCTTTACAAACATCCAAAGAACCACAAATGTCACGATAATTAAGAATCCAGATCTTAGTAAATCTGCATAATACATCGTCATTCTGTCTTCTTTTAAAGCATCAACGAAACCTGGACCGTAGCTTTCCAAATAAGCATTATCATTTATTCCTGTAAAATGGAAGAAACTTTTTGCTATCAATAAAATAACAAGCACGCCTAAACCAAAAACTCCTGTCTGCACTAATGCTTTCTGCTGTAATTTTGGCTCATCTTTAGCTTTAAAGAATGATTGTAATCCCATAACAGCTAAAACAGGGAAACATAATTCTAGAATAACCTGAATTGAAGATACAGCTCTAAATTTATCATAAAGCGGGACATATTCAATAAAAAAGTCTGTCAATAAAGAGAAGTTTTTTCCCCAAGAAAGCACTAAAGTGAAAAGTGCTCCAGCAAGAAAAACATATTTGATTTTTCTTTCGTCAATAAATAAAGCTAAAACTGCCAAAAAGAAAACCACAGCTCCAATATAAGCTGGTGCCGAAACAATTGGCTGATCTCCCCAATAAGTAGGCATTCCGGAAACAAAATCCTGAGCTTGAGAAGCAGGAACTCCCTGCTCAAGCATAAACGCGTACATACGGCTGTCTGTCCCTACATTTTCATGGCTTGAACCTCCAAAAATTCTAGGAGCAATTAAATTTAAACTCTCTGCAATACCATAACTATATTCAGTGATATAATCTGTAGTCATAGAAGCAGTAGTTTCATTTTTAGATCCGTCTGGATTAAAAGTCAACTCGCTTTTATCTCTAATACTGTATTTAGCATATTCGTTTGTTGCCATTAAATTACCTGCATTGGCACCCAAGGCAAAAATTCCCGCAACTAATAAAACGCCGCAAGAAATAAGAAGTCCTTTAAAATCTTTTTCTTTGATAAAATTATATGCATAATATCCCACCAAAATCAATAAGAAAATCAATAGATAGTAGGTCATTTGGAAGTGGTTGGCACTAATTTCTAATGCCACTGCAAACATAGTGAGCAGACCTCCCCAAATGTATTTCTTCTGAAAGACGAGTATAAATCCAGCAATTACCAATGGCATATAAGCAATAGCATGTGCTTTTGCATTATGACCAACTCCTAAAATGATGATCATATAAGTTGAAAAACCAAAGGCAATTGAACCGATAAAAGCTTTTAGGGGATCTGTTTTTAAAACCAACAATAAGCCATAAAAACCAAGAAAATATAAGAATAAGTAATCTGCAGGACGCGGTAGAAAACGCAATACGTCATCTACTTTACCAATAAAATCGTTCGGATAATTTGCTCCAAGCTGATAGGTTGGCATACCTCCAAAAGCAGAGTTTGTCCAATAAGGTTCAGCATTTTCAGCAGCTCTAAAATCATTTTGCTCTTTGGCCATTCCGGTGTATTGAGCAATATCAGACTGGAAAATCTGTTTTCCCTGAAGAACTGGATAAAAATAAATTAATGAAACAAAAATAAAGCCCAATATAACAAGGGCATGCGGATAGAACTTATTTACTATTTTCAATTTTGGCTGGTTTGGGTTAAAATGAATCCTAAATTTTCAGGACACAAATCTAATCTATTTCTTCGTAATCAACATACTCTCCCACCTTTTTGGTTTCGCGCGGGTTTTTAGCATTAGCAGTATTAATAATTATTTCGTCTTTATTATTATTTGTGTTCTGCCAAGTGTTGCCTTGATTGTATTGTTGGTATTGCTGCTGTTGTCTTTGAAAATTTTCGCTAGCATTTTCTACTGCCTTTTTTACCAAGACTGGCAAAAAGATTCTAGCCAAAAATTTCATGATATAATAAAAGGCGATTAGCCCAATAATGAATCTTAAACCTGAAAATGATGCTTCTTGCATAACTCTATAATTTTTTTCCAAAATTAATAAATCCGTTGTTTAAAAATAAAATATGAATCTTAAATAAATAATAAAATATGTACATTTGAAATGCGTTATTATTTTTTAATCCAAAAAAAATTATATGTTCCAAATTAAAAACTTACTTGCCCCGGTACTTTTTTTTATTCCACAACTATTTTTTGCGCAATACACCGACGTTATTAATTCCAACCGCCCTGGAGAAACCATGTCAGCTTATGCTGTCGGAAAATCGGTTATTCAAGCCGAACTTGGAGTTTATGGCATTAAAGAAAAACACGATTTATTAGACTACGATGCCAGCGGTTTTGGCACAGATTTAACTATCCGATTTGGTGCTTTTCTAGAACAATTGGAATTTATTGCTGATCTTCAATATCAGACAGAAAATTTTGACACTCCGTACACTAGCTACAAAAAAAACAATTTTAGACAGACGGTTTTAGGAGCTAAATATCTTATTTATGATCCGTACAAAAATTACAAACGTGAAGTAAATATTTACAGTTATAAAGCCAATCGTAATTTTCAATGGCGAGAGCTGATTCCTGCAGTTTCGGTTTTTGCTGGAGCCAATTTTGTTGGTGCCGATAATCCGTATTATTTTTCTCCAGATGGAGCCATTTCTCCTAAAGTTTCGATCATTACCCAAAACCTTCTTGGAGGCGGATCTTGGGTTTTTGTTACCAATATTATTGCAGATTATATCGGTACAGACTATCCAAGTTACGGATATGTATTAACTTTGACGCACGGATTTAATGACAAATGGTCTGGTTTTCTTGAAAATCAAGGATATAAAAGCGACTTTTACAGCGATTCAATTCTTCGTACAGGTGCCGCTTATCTCCTTTCTTCGAACTTACAGGTTGATGCTTCTATAAGCACTAACTTTAAGAATACGCCTTCTATTTTATACGGCGGAGTTGGAGTATCATGGCGTTACGATGGATGGTACAAAGAAAAACTGATAGAGGACAAAGCAGCTGCCAGAGCAAAAAAGAATCCAGACAATGAAAAACCAATAGATTATCAGGAAAGAGAAAGAAAACGTAAATCGAAATACGAATAAGACATAAATAACCCAGATCCTTTTTAAGGACTCTCAATACCATCTAATGATTACAATTAAAGAAGCCAAAAGCAAGAAAGAACTAACCGAATACATCAAATTTCCTTTTTCATTGTATAAAGACAATCCGTATTGGGTGCCGCCTATTATTTCAGACGAATTGGAATCTTTTGACAAAACCAAAAATCCTGCATTCGATAATGCTGAAGCTTATTTTTATTTGGCTTACAAAGACAATAAAATTGTAGGACGTATTACTGCTATTATCAATTGGTCTGAAGTAAATAATCAGCACAAAAGGAAAGTTCGTTTTGGATGGTTTGATGTAATTGATGATATTGAAGTTACAAAAGCACTTCTAGAAAAAGTATATGAATTAGGAAGAAAACACAACTTAGAACATGCTGAAGGCCCGATGGGATTTTCAAATTTAGACAAAGTTGGACTTCTTACTGAAGGATATGATCAAATTGGAACCATGATAACATGGTACAATCACCCATACTATGTAACCCATTTGGAACAATTAGGCTTTCAGGTTGAAAAACAATATATTGAAAGTATATTCCCATTTTCAAATGTGAAACCAGAATTCTTTCAGAAAGCACAAGAACTAATCAAAAAACGTTACGGACTTAAAGCCCTTAATTTTACTAGAACCAAAGACATTATGCCTCATGTAGACAAAATGTTCGATTTGTTTAATGAAACTTATGCTAAACTAGCTTCGTTCGTAGCAATTTCAGATGTACAGAAAGAGTATTTCAAAAAGAAATATATCAGTTTTATCAATCCAGAATACATTAAATTTGTGGTTGATAAAGATGATAATTTAGTTGCTTTTAGTATCGTAATGCCAAGCTTCGTTGAAGCTTTACAGAAAATAAAAGGTAAATTATTCCCTTTTGGTTTTCTGCAATTATTAAAAGCGAAAAAACATAGTAAAGATGTTGTTTTTTACCTCATCGGAGTTCATCCTGAATATCAAAATAAAGGTGTAACAGCTATCATTTTTGATGAATATTACAAAACGTTTTCCGCAAAAGGAATCCAAAATTGCATTAGAACTCCAGAATTATTAGAAAATAATGCCATTCATTTGCTTTGGAAAAATTTTGATCCAATTATTCACTGTCAGAGAAAAACGTATTTGAAGAATCTTTAATTTTCTTTTTGAGTCACAGCTACACAATAAAAAAAAATCCATTCGCCCCCAAACGAATGGATTTTTCACTTTATAAAACACATCATTACTCTACTTTGCAATCTACTTTTATTAAAGTGTTTTGTGGATTAAATTTTAGTTTTTTTCTGTCTTTGAAAACAACTTTGTCATTAGCCTGCACTACATCTCCATATCCTTCAATTAAATTTCCATCCCTTTGAAGAAATACGACCTGTCTCATTGTAGAAGCGCCTTCAGACATAAATACATATTCAGCAATTAAAGTGTCGCCAACCATGTTTCCATTTATAATTCCGTCATTTTTATCTTTTCCAGAAATTTCATATTTCAATTTTCCGTTAACTTCTTGATGAGAATTAACATTAAAACTTAATTCAATTCTGCTATTATTTGCTGTTGACTCGTAACATTGATCCCCAGATGGTTCTACAATTTCAGCTTCTTTTGGCGGACTTGGTGTAATTTGAATCGGTTCTGTTGTCGTCGCTTCTTTTTTACAAGAAGTAAAAACTGCAAGCGCCATCACCGTAAGTGTTAGTACTTTTTTCATAATTTTTATTTTTATCTTGTGATTATGATACTAAAGTTACCTTAAATAAAAAAAATCCATTCGTATAACAAATGGATTTTTTTATATAATTTCCACTTAAGGAAATCTATTTTATACTGAATTTACGAAACGTCTACAGTTGTACGCTCTGCAATTTCTTTATAAGTTCCGTTAGTCAGTTTCTCACGAATCGCTTCGAAAGCAGTTAACGTTTCATTGATATCTTCTAAAGTATGAGAAGCCGTTGGTATCATTCTCAATAGGATAATTCCTTTTGGAATAACTGGGTAAACTACGATAGAAAGGAAAATACCATAATTTTCTCTTAAATCGTTCACCATTACCATTGCCTCAGGAATACTTCCTTCTAAGTAAACTGGTGTAATACAAGTGTTTGTATCTCCAATATTAAATCCTTTTTCTCTAAGACCGTTTTGCAACGCGTTTACGTTTTCCCAAAGTTTGTCTTTAATTGCAGAAGATTTACGCAATAATTCTAAACGTTTCAAAGAACCAATTGTCTGAATCATTGGCAACGCTTTAGCAAACATTTGAGAACGTAAGTTGTATTTCAAATAATCGATAACCGTTTTATCAGCTGCTACGAAAGCTCCGATATTAGCCATAGATTTTGCAAAAGTAGAGAAGTAAACATCGATCTGATCTTGCACTCCCTGCTCCTCACCTGCTCCAGCACCTGTTTTACCCAATGTACCAAAACCGTGAGCATCATCTACTAATAATCTGAAATTGTATTTTTTCTTTAATTCAGCTATTTCTTTTAATTTTCCTTGCTGTCCTCGCATTCCGAAAACACCTTCAGTAATAAATAAAATACCTCCGCCTGTTTCTTCTGCCATTTTAGTAGCACGCTGCAAGTTTTTCTCCATACTTTCCAAATCATTGTGTTTGTATGTAAAACGTTTACCCATGTGCAAACGAACACCATCAATGATACAAGCATGTGAATCTACGTCATAAACGATAATATCATTTTTAGTAACCAAAGCATCAATGATAGAAACCATTCCTTGGTAACCAAAATTCAACAAATAAGCAGATTCCTTCATTACAAATTCTGCCAATTCATTTTCCAATTGTTCGTGGTACGTAGTGTGTCCAGACATCATACGGGCTCCCATCGGATAAGCTGCACCAAACTGAATTGCTGCATCTGTATCTGCTTGACGAACTTCTGGATGATTAGCTAAACCTAAATAATCATTTAAACTCCAGTTTAAAATATTTTTTCCGTGAAATTGCATTCTAGGACCCAACTCTCCTTCTAACTTTGGGAAAACATAATAACCTTCTGCTTGAGAAGCCCATTTTCCTAAAGGTCCCTTATTGTCCTGAATTCTTTCGAATAAATCTTTTACCATAATATATGTAGTAATTTTTTTTACTTAATCAGCGAGCAAAAATAATCATTATTAATTTAAAATGAAGAACCTCAATTATTTTTATTCAAAAATATTATGCTTACATAAAACTATTAAGGATTTACGTAATAATGCCCTCAAAACTCTCCTAAACTCTGTAATCCTATAAAAACACGATTTTTATCATAATAAGTAAGTCTAGTTCTGGGGGGTTATTTTACTGGCATTCTTGAAGCGGAATTAATTATTGAGGACATTATTAGCAACAAACCCAAAACCAAAAGGACACTAAATATCAAAATACTTTGAAAATATCCTGGAATTGTTCCTTCTCCAAAATAGAAAAACCAACCTTGAAGAAATAGCAAAACTTCTGTCGAAATATAGCCTAAAATAAAACACTTCATTCCTGCTTTTAATATTTCAGAATTAGCAGAAAGCATTTTATTCTGCAATAAAATGCCAAACAAAAAACCTGTTATGATTCCTAAAGTGGTTAAATGAATAAAACCAATTACAAAATTTCTAATTTGATGTGAAACTTCTGCCAGATTTGGAAAAATGGTCAGTAATTGTATTCCGACTTTCAAAAAAAGAGAACATAAAGCCAAACTGTAAACCATTTTTGCAATTTTATCTAAAGTGCTTTTGAAATAATTCATTTGAGATTTGAGCATTTTATAAAAATAAATAAAAGCTCCCAACTGAATTAAAACTCCCAAAATATTGATATAACTTAAAATGTCATTTTCTATAAACCATCGCATTGGAAAAGTAACTGTCAGCAATGTAGAAACAATTATCAAGAAATAAAACTTCTTAAATTTTACCTCATCAATTTTATTTTGAAATTGTTTAAAAAACAAAGCTAAAATTGCCAATATAAACCAGCCATTAAACTGAAAATAAAGAAAGAACTGAATTGCAATCTGATAAAAAGCGCTTTGTTTTCCTAACGTGCTCACAGCCGGTCCAAGACACCAAACTCCAAAAGTCGAGAGAATCATAAATAGAATTGAAACCAACAAAAATCTTTGTGATGGCGATTTATCTTTTGTGCAATCTTTCCATACCAAACGGCAAAAAACATAACTAAGCAAAATATGCATGGTTGAAAAAATAATCGAAAACAAAGCATATCCTTGAATTGGAAAAGCAATCATCATTCCGATAACTGAAAATTCTGTTAGCCAAAATAAGCGGTTATAAATTGGTTTCTGACTTTTTTCTTTTGGAATAAAAAAATGGACAACCAAAACATAAACAATCAAATATACCCAACCCAACATCGCAACATGCGAATGCGCATGAAGCAGAAAACTGTAGTTTACAAAATCTAAAGGAAAAAGATACATAAACCGCATTAATAATCCGAAAACACAGGCAATCAGAAAATTAAAGAAACAGCATAGTATCCAAGCTTTTTGAGAATTCATAAATGAATAAATTTTATTTAAACACATAGAAACATAGATTTTATATCATCTACACAATCTTGTCATCCTTGACAAACGTTGTCTTAAAGCTACCATAAGAACTCAGCTTTGCTTTTTGAACCAAACTCAATTCATTAAAAATAACATTTCTTGAAAAATAAAACACCGATAACTATCATGTTTAGATATTTTATCGGTGCTTTTCCACTATTAAAATTAACCTTTATTCTACTTCTACAAAGTCTTTTTCTAAAGTCACCGCTTTTGGAAATAAAATATTGTTTTCCAAATGAATGTGTTTGTGCAAATCTGCTTCAAACTCTTTCAGCATCGCAAAAGTTACTCTGTAAGTCGTGCAAGCATCTGCTGGCGGAGTGTAATTATTTGTCAATTCAGCAATTTCTCTAAAGCGCTCGCCTTCATTATCGTGTTCGTGCATCATCATTGCAATTGGATTCGAAACTGTTCCGAAAGAAGGCTGAGATAAAACCCCATCAGATTCTTTGGTTTTCACCATTCTTTTTACAAATGGAAATAAAATTAATTCTTCTTTTTTCATGTGCTGAGATAATTCACCTGCACAGCCAATAAATAATTCGTTTATTTTAAATAATTCTGGGTGATTTGCTCCGTGAACTTTACATAATTTATCTAAAAAAGGAAGCAAAACATTCATTTTTTCTTCCACATAGCGGTGATGCGTTTTCTCAATATAATCTGCCAATAAATCTAATGGCCATGAGTTAAAATCAATGCTCCCGCTATTTTCCGATTGTACAACTTGCAGCACATTTTGCAATAAATCATCGGCATCTATATTTTGTTTCTCACAAACTTCAGTAACTGTTCGGTTTCCTTTACAGCAAAAATCTATTCTATATTTTGAAAAAACTGCGGCTGTTCTAAAATCCTCAGCTACAAACGATCCTATTGTTTTGTTTTTTAAATTTTCCATGATAATCAATTTATATTTTTGTGTTTTACTTTTTGTTTTTTAATGTCAGTTCAAATACAAACCAAGCCATTGTTATGAACCCGATTCCGAAAATTGAATCTCCAATTGCACGAAGCCATTTTAAAGTAATCATAGTTGGCTGTTGCATTAATTCTGACGAACGAGCATACCACATACCGTGATTAATGCTTTCAATTGCCTGCCAAACTCCAATTGGTAATAAGCTCAGAATAGCCATTAGAAAAAGACCAATATTTAAAGACCAGAAAGTGATTTTAAGCAGTTTGGTGTTCCAGCTCACATTTCGGTATAAACTTCTCAATACAAATAATACCAGACCAATTCCTAACATTCCATAAACTCCAAACAAAGCTGTGTGTCCGTGTAAAGGCGTTGTGTTTAACCCTTGAACATAATACAAGGCAATTGGCGGATTAATAATGAATCCGAAGATTCCGGCTCCAAGGAAATTCCAAAACGCTACAGAAATCATAAAGTAAATTGGCCATTTGTAATCGGCAATCCATTGTGTTGATTTTGAGATTTTATAGTTTTGATATGCTTCAAAACCGATTAAAGTTAAAGGCACAACTTCTAGCGCACTAAATGTTGCTCCTAAAGCCATAATTGCTGTTGGCGTTCCTGAGAAATACAAGTGATGGAATGTTCCTAAAATTCCTCCAGACATGAAAATAATGGTTGCAAAAAGTACATTTAAAGTTGCTGTTTTCGTTTTTAATAATCCCAAACGAACAAACAAGAACGCAATTACAACTGTTGCAAAAACTTCAAAGAAACCTTCAACCCAAAGGTGAACTACCCACCATCTCCAATATTCTGCAATGGCTAAGTTGGTTTGTCTTCCCCACATTAATCCTGCTCCGTAGAACATGGCAATTGCAGTACAAGAAACTAGGAACAAAATGATTAGGTTTTTCTCTTCTGTTTTTTTCTTCAAAACAGGAAGCAAAGGACGAATCATTAAAGCCAGCCACAAAAACAGTCCAACTAAAAGGAAAATCTGCCAGAAACGACCCAAATCAACATATTCGTAACCTTGGTGTCCAAACCAGAAATTTTGAACTAAATTTAATTTCTGCATTACTCCAAACCATTGTCCAGCCATTGAACCTAAAACAATAATTAAAAGAGCAATAAACAAGAAGTTGATTCCAAAACATTGAAATTTAGGATCTTTACCAGAAACTGCTGGAGCAATATACAATCCTGTTGCCAGCCAAGCCGTTGCAATCCAGAAAATGGCCAATTGCGTATGCCATGTTCGCGTTACAGCATAAGGCAAGATTTTATCAATCGGAATTCCGTATAAACCATTTCCTTCCACTCCATAATGCGCAGTAATAATTCCGAAAACCATTTGTAAAACCATCAGCAAGCTTACTATCCAAAAATATTTGGTTACCAATCTCATAGATTTTGTTTTGCCTTGCTTAATAAGCGGATCTTCTTTTGGAAGCGGAAATTCTTGTTCTTCACCAGATTTTGCATGATAGAAAACTAAGATTCCAACACTCAAAATCAATAAAATAATACTTACTCCAGACCAAGCTAAAAGTTCTGTTGTTGCTTTATTCCCAACCAATTCATCTGATGGCCAGTTGTGCGTATACGAAATATCTCCGTCAGGACGATTGGTAACCGTTGCCCAAGTTGCCCAGAAGAAAAAAGCATTCATTTTATGCATTCTTTCTACATCTGTAATAGAGTTTTTCGGAATTGCATATTCTTCTCTCAACTTATCAAATTGAGGATCATTCGTAAAAAGACCTTTATAATATTCGCTTAAATGCTCAATCGCAGCCAAACGATTTTCAGAAATGGTAAGCACACCAGTGTCAGCATTGTAACGATTGGTTCTTAAATCTTTCTGAAGTCGGATCTTTAAAGCCGATTGTTTTTCAGCATCCAATTCTTCATATTTTTTATTAAAGTCTTTTTTGGCATAAATATCCAATATAAAAACAGCTTCTCTATGGAGCCAATCTGCGGTCCAGTCTGGAGCCACATAAGCACCGTGCCCCCAGATAGATCCCACTTCCTGGCCACCTATACTTTGCCAGATATTTTGTCCGTCCTTAATTTCGCTTTCGCTAAAAACAACCTTTCCAGAATCGGTTACAATTTCTTTTGGAACGGGCGGTGCCTGCTGATAAATCTCGTAACCATAATAACCCAACACTGCAAATGAAACACTCATTACCAATGCGAAAACCAGCCATAGTTTTTTTTCTCTTTTCATTATTCTATTTATTTAATAAAAGACATTTTTATCCTTTATTAGTTTTTAAAAAAACTCCAAAGCCAGTTACAGCATTTGGAGCTTTAAATTATTTACTCAACAATTAATACGCCTTTCATCATAGCTACGTGCCCAGGGAAAGAACAAATAAATGGATATGATCCTTTTTTATCAATTGTAAACTCGATTGTATCTTCTTCTCCGCCACCAATTAATTTAGTGTGTGCAATGATTGAAGCTTTTTCAGATTCCGGAATATAATCAGTTGCTTTGGCATCATTAGCTTTTAAAGCAAAAGCAGCTTGGTCTGTTCCTTCTTGCAAAATCACTAAATTGTGCCCCATTGCTTCTTTCGGAATTTTACCAACGTGTTTCAAAGTCAATTTGATTGGTTTCCCTGCAACAGCTTTCAATTCGTTTGTATTAAACTGCATTTGGTCATTCCCTTCAATAACTAAAACATTTTCCTCCGCTGGAGCAGCTGTCGGAGCTTGTTCTCCTTCAGTAGAAGCTTCAGTTGTTTCTGTCGACTCAGCTGGAGCTGTTTCTTTTTTTCCGCAAGAAGTAACCGCTAAAAATCCCATTAGGATTAATACTGAAATTTTGATTTTCGTATTCATTTTTATGATAATTTATTAATGTTATTCGTTTATGTTTAATGTTTTCAAAAAGAAATCTCCCGATTTCACATCTGAAGCAAGCTGTTCTAAGGTTGTTTTAGTCAACATTTCTAAAAGCAAACCTCGTATTTTCTTGAATTCGTGATGAACTGGACAAGGATGTTCTTCTGAGCATTCTTTTAACCCTATTCCACAACCGCTATATATTTTATTTCCATCAATAGCGTCTACAATCTGAATTAATTTTACAGATTTTGATGCTTCTGGCGAAACTTCAAATCCGCCACCTACTCCTTTTGCTGAATGAATAATGCCATTTTTGGTCAAAATCTGCATAATTTTGGCTGTAAATGGTTCTGGCGAATCAATTTCTTTCGCAACATCTTTTATTCCAACCCTTATTCCTTTAGAAGATTTGGTTGCAATAAATATTGAAGCTCTTATTCCATATTCACACGCTTTTGAAAACATACATCCTTAATTAATTCCTGACAAAGATAGAGAGGTTTTACATAAAAGACAAATTTATCTTTAATTAATTTGAAAAGGATAAAATATTATTTATAATGAAACTAATTAGTGCCATTAACAACATATATTCATCATTCAATTCTTATAAAAACCAATTTTAATTTTAACTTTGAGAGTATTAAAACTTAAATATTTAACAAATGCCTTTAAGCAATTCAAAAGATTTAAAACTGGCAGTTCTTATTGATGCAGACAATGTGCCTTATAGCAATGTAAAAGGTATGATGGAAGAAATTGCAAAACTAGGAACGCCAACCACGAAAAGGATTTATGCCGATTGGACCAAACCAAATGCGAATGGCTGGAAAGGCGTTTTATTGGAACATGCTATCACTCCTATTCAGCAATATAGCTACACAGTTGGAAAAAATTCGTCAGATTCTGCTTTGATTATTGACGCAATGGATTTGCTTTATTCTGGAAAATTAGATGGCTTTTGCATCGTTTCTAGCGACAGCGATTTTACACGACTTGCTGTAAGACTTCGTGAATCGGGCATGAAAGTAATTGGAATTGGAGAAAAGAAAACGCCAAATTCGTTTATTGTAGCCTGCGATCGATTTATTTATATTGAAGTTTTGGACGGCGCAACTCAAAAGAAAAAACCAAAAGAGGTAGTCGCTGCAGATACCAAGAAAATTGTCGAAAAGCCTGCTGAAAAAGCGCTTCATAAAGTTGACAAACAAACAATCGAATTGATTGAATCTACGATTGAAGATATTGAAGACGATGATGGATGGGCATTCTTAGGAGATGTCGGCAATCTGATCGTAAAGAAAAAACCTGAATTTGACCCTCGTAATTATGGTTATTCTAAACTTACTCCTATGCTTAAATCGCTTACCGATATTTTGGAAATTGACGAAAGAGAGTCGGACAAAAAAGGAATCAAACACGTCTATGTCCGTTTAAGATTCAACTAATTATCGCATTTATTACCTATTAATTTTTTAAAAACATGAGAAAAAAATTCTTTATTTACGGATTCTTATTGTTTATAATTGTTGCCGCAATTTATTATTACACCGGACGAGGCTATTTGCTCGTAATTATTCTTCCGATTTTGTTAATTGTGGGAATTTACAACGCATCTCAAGAAAAACATGCTATTTTAAGAAACTTTCCTGTCTTAGGCTATTTCAGGTACTTATTTGAAATGATTGCGCCTGAGATTCAGCAGTATTTTATCGAAAGATCTACTGACGGAAAGCCTTTTTCAAGAAATCAGCGCTCATTAGTGTATCAAAGAGCCAAAAATATTGATTCAAGCACTCCATTCGGTACACAATTAAACTTAAACACAGAAAATTACGAAGGAATAAAACACTCTATTTTTCCTGCGAAAGTAAACGAAGAACTGCCTCGCGTATTAGTCGGCGGAAAAGATTGCAAACAGCCATATTCTGCTTCTTTGTTTAACGTCTCTGCAATGAGTTTTGGATCATTGAGCGAGCATGCCGTTCGCGCCATCAATATTGGAGCGAAAAAAGGGAATTTCTACCAAAATACCGGAGAAGGCGGTTTAACCGACTACCATTTAGAAGGTGGCGGTGATATTACTTGGCAAATTGGAACAGGATATTTTGGGTGCCGAGATGCAGAAGGAAATTTCAGTCCTGAAAATTTCTCAGCAAAAGCAAACCTGCCAAATGTAAAAATGATTGAAATTAAACTTTCTCAAGGAGCAAAACCAGGCCATGGAGGTGTTCTTCCTGCGAAAAAAAACACGGAGCAGATTGCTAAAATTAGAGGAGTTGTGCCACATACAATGATTCTTTCTCCTCCTGGACATCATGCTTTTTCTGATTCAAAAGGCTTAATACGATTCATTAAGCAATTACGTGATTTATCTAATGGAAAGCCTATCGGATTCAAATTATGTATTGGAAACACAGCTGAGTTCGAAGCCATCTGTCAAGAAATGATTAATGAAGATACTTACCCAGATTTCATTACCGTTGATGGAGCTGAAGGCGGAACGGGTGCTGCTCCGCTTGAATTTGCTGATGGTGTCGGAATGCCTTTTGAACCTGCCTTGATTTTCGTAAACAAAACTTTAGTGCGTTTAGGCATCCGCGATAAAATGCGTATTATTGGAAGCGGAAAAATCATTTCTGGATATTCTATTTTGCATGCCATTGCTCTTGGAGCAGATATGTGCAACAGCGCGAGAGGATTTATGTTTTCTCTTGGCTGCATTCAAGCATTACGCTGCCATAATAACGAATGTCCGACTGGGGTCGCAACACAAAACAAGATGCTTATGAAAGGTTTGGTTGTAACAGATAAATCTGAAAGAGTGTACCACTTTCATAAAAATACTTTGCATGCCGCTAATGAACTTTTGGCTGCCGCTGGAAAAACATCATTTGCAGATGTAGACATCAATATTTTTATGCGTGGAGACGAGTTCACTAACTTATCAGAACTCTATTTCCCGGATAACTTGAAAAACGTTACTCAATTCTCATAAACAGAAAAGCCTCTTCAATTTTGAAGAGGCTTTTTCTTAAAATCTATTTTAATTACAATTTTGCTGTTTCTTTTGATTTTGCAGTTCCTTCTAAAACTGCCAATTCATCTTGATCTACTAATTCCTGTGCTAAAATAGCATTATTATAAGCCAAGAAGTATACATCGAACTTTACCCCTTCGGCAATCAAAGAAGGAGAAATTTGATCGTTTTTGATCATCTCTTTCAATAAATCTGGAAAAGATTCTTTATAGGCTAGTTTATTGGCATCGTTTTCTTCTAAATTAGTTTCAATTCTGATTTCGATTTTATTGTCATCCAGAAAAGCTTTTGCTGTTGTACTGGTAATGCCACTCCCTTTTATCGAAGATAGATTGTTATAATTGCTTACATGCTCCTGTATTTTCTGCTTTGTATTTTTACAGCTGACTAAAAATAATGCAAAAGCAAGTGCAAATGCGATTTGGGTAATTTTTTTCATAATTCTTTGGTTTAATAGTTATTTTTTAACTCAAACATAATTAATTCCTAACATAAAAACAATATTCAATTAGAAAAAAATCACATATAATTCTTTGAATACAAACCGATTATCTTCTTAAAAAGTGAAATATTTGTAAGAATAAAAACATTTCTTTCAAACTTAAATTTTACTCGTAAACATAAAAAAGCCTCTCTAAATAAATTTTAAAGAGGCCTTTTTTTATGTAAGAATTTAATCGTTTAATATTTTATAAAAATTTAATTTATTATTTTAAATACTGAAGCGATTCCTTTGTGAGCACTTCTTTATTTAAAACAGTATTATCATCGGCTAAATAATAGAGGTGAAATTCTACTCCTTCTTCTATTAATTCTGTTGGAATCTCTCCTTTTTTAATCATGGATTGTCTCATTCTTGCAAATGCTACAGAAGTACTCGCTTTATTACCATCGCTTTGTTTTAAATTAGTTTCAAAACGCAATTCTATTTTATTATCATTAATATAACCTCTTGCCGTTGTAAGCGTTACATTTTCAGATTTAAAACTCGGAGCAATAGTTTTGTTGTACGTAACAACATACTCTTGAAGTTTTTGTTTGGTATTTTTACAGCTTACAAGCATCAATACCATCATTATTGCAAAGGCAATTTGGGTTATTTTTTTTAGCATATTCTTTTATTTTAGTTTCTGAAGTCTTAAAAGTGCTTCAAGATAGTAATAATCTGCGTAATTTATAGAACAATCGATCTCACTTCCTGCTGGTTTATGCCCTGTTGAATGCAATAAAAATGCCGAATTCACATCATGGCTTTGATAATGATCTGAAAGCGAAACAATCATCTTTTTAGCTTTTGTTAAGTATTCCGCTTTCAAACTCTTGTCTTTTGTGTACGAACTTAATTCTAAAAGTGCAGATGAAACAATGGCTGCAGCCGAAGCATCTCTTGGTTCATTAGGAATATTTGGCGCATTAAAATCCCAATAAGGCACTAAATCTTCTGTAGTTAATTTATCCAAATAAACTCGTGCTAATTTATGGGCAAAATCTAAAAACTTAGCATCTTTTGTTTCTCTGTACGTCATTGTAAAACCGTAAATCGCCCACGCCTGACCGCGAGCCCACATACTGTCGTCACTGTAACCTTGAGCGGTTCTTCCTTTTATCTTTTTTCCTGTTTCGTAATCGTAAATAATAACATGATACGAAGTATTATCTGGTCTAAAATGATTTGCCATTGTGGTTTCGGCATGTTTTACAGCAATATCATAAAGTTTCTTGCTTCCACCATTTTTAGAAGCCCAAAATAAAAGCTCCAAATTCATCATATTATCAATAATAGTATTATGTCCTCCCATTTTATTATGAGGCCAAGACTGAATTGTTCCCACTTTCGGATTAAAAAGCGTCGCCAATGTATCTGCAGTTCTTAAAATAATCTGTTTGTACTCTGGATTTTTAGTCAATCTGTATCCGTTTCCAAAACTATTAAAAATCTGAAATCCTAAATCATGATCACCTGCTTTGCTGGTAGAAAGTGGCGTTAAAAAGCGACTGAATTTATCAGCTTCTTTTTCCCATTTTTTGTCTTTGGTTGCTTCGTACAAAAACCACAGTTCTCCAGGCCAGAAACCGCTCGTCCAATCTTTATAGCCAACAAATTTCCATTCATTGCTTCCACTAGGAACTGTTCTAGGGGAAGTTCCGTCATTTGGAATCACTTTTAAAGTTTTAGAAGCTTGTTCTGCGCAATAATCCAATTGCTTTTTAATATTAAATGAATTGTTTTTTTGAGAATAGCCTTGATTTCCTAATAGAAATAAAGCTGCAATCAGGGTAAAAAATTTTGCCTTCATGTGGTTATTTTGATAGATAATTAATTAACTGATAAATGTATAAAATAAAGTGACGCTATTCAGGTTTTGTATTTTTTGTTACCTAAAAATGGATTATTGATACACTATTTTAAGACATAAGACTTAGTTTGTCATTCCGAGGAACGAGGAATCACACGAGAAATTCTGCAAAGTAATTCGCCAATCTTTGTCGATCTGCGAGTGCGATTTCTCGTTCCTCGGAATGACAAACGAGGCTTAATTTCTTTTAAAAATTTATCCTAAATTTGCTTTAACCAAAACCTAATCTCAACTTGAACAAAACCAGAATCAACTATTTTCTAATCTTTCTAACCATCATTTTCCTCGGAGTACTGTCAAGAAAAATTCCTTTTATCCCTTTATGGATCGGCGATTTTCTTTACGCTGTAATGATTTACTTTTTAGTTAGAATTTTCTTTCCATCAAAAAAGTTTTGGTTGGTAATACTACTTTCCCTTTTTATTTGTTATGGAATTGAGTTTTTACAACTTTATCAAGGCAATTGGATTGTTGAACTTAGAAAAACACTTTTTGGAAGATATGTTTTAGGTCAAGGATTTTTATGGTCAGATATTTTGGCCTATACATTCGGAATTTCACTTACCTTTATTATTGAAAAATCATTTTTAAAATACTACCACAATGAATCTCGTTTTCGCATCAAACAACAAAAATAAAATCGCAGAAATTCAAAGTATGCTTCCAGAAAGCATTAAAATATTAAGTTTAGAAGATATTAATTGTTTTGAAGACATTCCTGAAACAGCAGACACCATAGAAGGAAATGCAATTTTAAAAGCTGATTATGTAACTCAAAAATATGGTTACGATTGTTTTGCAGATGATACAGGTCTAGAAGTAGATGCTTTAAATGGCGAACCTGGAGTTTATTCTGCGCGTTATGCGGGCGAGCAAAAAAATGCAGATGACAACATGAACAAGCTTTTGGAGGCTTTAAAAAATAAGAAAAATCGCAGCGCCCAGTTCAAGACCGTTATTACTTTAAACTTAAAAGGAAAACAATATTTGTTTACCGGAATTGCAAAAGGAGAAATTACATTCACAAAAACAGGAACAAATGGATTTGGTTACGATCCTATTTTTAAGCCTGAAAATTTCAATGAAACCTTTGCCGAATTGCCTTTAGCGACCAAAAACACTATAGGTCACCGCGGAAAAGCTGTTAAGCAACTCATTGATTTTCTGAACACCACAAAATAATTGTTTAAAATACAACATTTTAGAGGCCAAATTTTACATTTCGCGACGTATTTTTTGGCTTGTTTCCGCATTTCTTGCAAAAATTTATTTTAATAAAACTGTAACTTTTTGATAATCAATTATTAATAAATACATAATTATTAAAAACGCATTAGTATATCTGAATAATTAACAGTAATTTTGCACCCTATTTTAAAACACATATGAATAAATTTGAACAATTAGGATTGAATGAATCGTTACTGAAGGCGATTTTAGATCTAGGATTTGAAAATCCGTCAGAGGTACAGGAAAAGGCGATTCCCCTATTATTGGAAAAAGACACGGATATGGTTGCGTTGGCTCAAACAGGGACAGGGAAAACGGCAGCTTTCGGTTTTCCGCTAATTCAAAAAATTGATGCCGACAACAGAAATACACAAGCATTAGTTTTATCGCCAACACGCGAGTTATGTTTACAGATTACTAACGAACTTAAAAACTACTCAAAATACGAAAAAGGTATTAATGTGGTAGCAGTTTACGGAGGAGCTAGTATAACAGAACAAGCAAGAGAAATAAAGAGAGGTGCACAAATCATTGTGGCAACTCCAGGAAGAATGCAAGACATGATTAACAGAGGTCTAGTAAACATTAAAAACATAGATTACTGTGTTTTGGATGAGGCTGACGAAATGTTAAACATGGGGTTCTATGATGATATCGTATCTATTTTATCAGATACTCCAGATGAAAAAAGCACATGGTTGTTCTCTGCAACTATGCCGCAAGAGGTGGCTAGAATTGCAAAACAATTCATGAGCGATCCATTAGAAATTACTGTAGGTACAAAAAATTCAGGTTCATCAACAGTATCTCACGAATTTTATTTAGTAAATGCTCGTGACCGTTATGAAGCTTTAAAACGTTTAGCTGATGCTAATCCAGACATTTTCTCTGTAGTTTTCTGTCGTACAAAAAGAGACACTCAAGCTATCGCAGAGAAGTTAATTGAAGATGGTTATAGCGCTGCTGCGTTACACGGAGATTTATCTCAAGCGCAACGTGATGGTGTAATGAAATCGTTCCGTGGAAGACAAATTCAGATGCTTGTTGCTACTGACGTTGCTGCACGTGGTATTGACGTTGATAACGTAACTCACGTTGTTAACTACCAATTGCCTGACGAGATTGAAACTTACAACCACCGTTCTGGACGTACGGGTAGAGCTGGAAAATTAGGTACTTCTATTGTAATTGTTACAAAAAGCGAGTTACGTAAAATTTCAACTATTGAGAGAATCATCAAACAAAAGTTTGTTGAAAAAACTATTCCATCTGGAATTGAAATCTGCGAAATTCAGTTATTGCACTTAGCTAACAAAATTAAAGATACTGAGGTTGATCACGAAATTGACAACTATTTACCAGCAATCAACAACGTTCTTGAAGATTTATCTAAAGAAGAGCTGATTAAGAAAATGGTTTCAGTAGAATTTAACCGTTTCATCACTTACTACAAAAAGAATAGAGATATTTCTGTTCAATCTTCTGGTGAGAGACGTGAAAGAGGTGATTCTGAACCAAGAGAATTCAGTAATAATGGAGCAGTTCGTTATTTTGTAAACATTGGTTCTAGAGACAACTTCGACTGGATGTCATTAAAAGATTACTTGAAAGAAACGTTAGACTTAGGTCGTGATGATATCTTTAAAGTAGATGTAAAAGAAGGATTCTCTTTCTTTAACACAGATCCACAGCATACAGACAAAGTAATGGATGTTTTAAACAATGTTCAATTAGAAGGCCGTCGTATCAATGTTGAGATTTCTAAAAATGATGGTGGCGGAAGACGTGATCACAACAACCGTGGCGGAAGACGTGATTCTGGAAGAAGAGAAGGAAACTTCGCTCCAAGACGTGAAGGCGGTTTCAGAAGCGACAGAAGTTCTTCTAGAGATGGAGGTTCACGTGATGGAGGTTTCAGAAGCGACAGAAACTCATCTTCAAGAAGAGAAGGCGGTTTTAGAAGCTCTGCTCCAAGAAGTGAAGGTGGTTCTGATAGAGCTCCAAGACGTTCTGAAAACTTTGGAGATAGTTCAAGACCAAGAAGATCAAGAAGAGATTAATATTTCAATTTCTTTAAATACAAAATCCCAAATTCCATATTACTTGGAATTTGGGATTTTTTTTATGTCAAAAAAATTTATTTTTCGTAAATCGCTTCTGTAATCTAAACATAACCTTTACTACTCATTTTTATTTAAACCTAAAAAAGCAACACTACTGCCTTTGTTAATTTTCTTATAATTAAATTCCAAGACTGCGAGATATTTAATCCCTATTTACTACTTTTAGAGCTTTAAATCAGGATATGAAATATTTCGCAATTTTCTTTTTTACACTTTTCGCTAGCATTGGTTTTGCGCAAGATACACAGCAACAGCCGACAGTTCCTCAAAGAGTTTCAGGTTATGTTATTAATGATGATAGCAAACAGCCTCTTGCCGGCGTAAACATCATTAACACCAACAAAGTACGTGGTGCAAAATCTGACGAAAAAGGGTATTTTGAAATTGACGTGCAAGTCAATGATACACTACATTTTTCTATTCTAGGATTTCAATCATTAAGAATTAGAGTCACAAATGACTGGATAAAAAATAAAGTAACGAGAATTCAGCTTACCGAAAAAGCAATTGCTTTGGAAGAAGTTGTCATTGCTCCTTTCTCTCTAACAGGATATCTTGAAATTGATTCTAAATTAATTCCAACAAAAGAAAACTATCGTTACAGCATTTCTGGACTTACGCAAGGTTACGAAGCTGGTGAATATGCTCCAAATGCTTTTGGGAAAGTCCTCGGTTCGATTTTTAACCCCGCCGATATGCTCTACAATTTCTTTGGAAAAAATGGTAAAGAACTCAAGAAACTTAAAGAGATGAAAAAGGATGATACCGTACGAACGCTCTTGGAGTCCAAATATGATCGCGAAACAGTTGCTGTACTATTAGGAGTAAGCAAGGATGAAATCCCCGAAATTATGCACCGCTGCAATTATTCTGATTCTTTCATCCAGACAGCAAACGACCTCCAGATTATGGATGCAATCAGTGCTTGTTACGAACAATATAAAGTCTTAAAAAGAAATTAATAATATTTTATCATAAAAAAATCCTCAATTAAGATTGAGGATTTTTTTTTAGTCTCAGCATTCAGTCTCAGTTTCCAGTTTTTACTGGACTGAATACTGAGACTGAGACTGAAAACTTATTATTTAACTGGAATATTAGAAAGAATTTCCAATACAAATTTCCAATACTTCTGTGCAGAAGAAATACTTGCTCTTTCGTCTGGAGAGTGTGCTCCGTGAATTGTCGGTCCAAAAGAAATCATATCCATATCAGGATAATTTGTTCCTAAAATTCCGCATTCTAAACCTGCGTGACAAGCTACAACTTTTGGCTGCTGGCCATTTTGTTTTTCGTAAATGCCTTTTAAAACCTCTAATATCTCAGAATTCACATTTGGAGTCCAACCTGGATACGAACCTGAAAGTTCTACTTCGCATCCCACCAATTCGAACGCAGAACGTAACGAATTAGCCAAATCAAATTTAGAAGATTCAACAGAAGAACGCGTTAAACATCCTACCAAGATCTCTCCATCTTTAATAACAACACGAGCAATATTATTTGAAGTTTCAACCAAATCAGCCATATCAGCGCTCATTTTATACACTCCATTTTGAGCTGCATAAATCGCTCTGATAATCCCTTCTTGAACTCCTAAATCCATTACTTTTTCAGGCAATTCACTTTTTACGATTTCAATAGTCAAGTTAGGCTCCGTTGTTTTGTATTCGGCTTTGATATCAGAAATGATTTCCTGCATATCATACACATAAGCCTCATCAAACATCTGAGAAATGATAACCTTTGCAAAACTTTCTCTTGGAATTGCATTTCTCAAACTTCCTCCATTAATTTCAGCAATCTGCAACCCAAAGTTTTCAAAACCATCAAACAATAAACGGTTCATGATTTTATTGGCATTTCCTAAACCTTTATGAATATCCATTCCTGAATGTCCTCCGTTTAGACCTTTTACTGTAAGAGTATATCCAACAGAACCTTCTGGAACTTCTTCTTCATGATAAGTTCTTGTTGCCGTTACATCAATTCCGCCAGCACAGCCAATATCAATTTCATCGTCTTCTTCAGTATCCAGATTTAATAAAATCTGACCTTGCAGAATTCCTCCTTTTAAGTTTAAAGCTCCTGTCATTCCAGTTTCTTCGTCAACAGTAAACAATGCTTCTATTGCTGGGTGTGGAATATCTTTGCTTTCCAGAATAGCCATAATAGTCGCCACTCCTAACCCATTATCAGCTCCAAGTGTTGTGCCACGAGCGCGAACCCAGTCACCATCAACATACATGTCGATTCCTTGTGTATCAAAATCAAAAACTTTATCTGCATTTTTTTGGTGCACCATATCTAAATGCCCCTGCATTACGATTGGTTTACGATTTTCCATCCCTGGAGTTGCCGGTTTTCTGATGATTACGTTCCTGATTTCATCTTCGAAAGTTTCTAAACCTAAGCTGTTTCCAAAGTTTTTCATAAACTCAATGACACGCTCTTCTTTCTTGGATGGACGAGGAACTTCGTTTAAATCTGCGAATTTGTTCCAAAGTGCTTTTGGTTCCAGATTTCTTATTTCTTGACTCATATATTTTGTTTGATGTTTAACAATTAAGAGTTTCAAAGTTACAAAGTTTAATTGCTTTTTTTGCCACGAATTGCACGAATTAGCACAAATTATCGGCTTTAAAATCAAAACCCCAAAATACTATTCTTTTTAGTTATAAATAATTGTATTTATATTTACGTATCTAAAAATTGCGCCGTGAAATCAAAATACATTTTACCTTTATTTCTTATAGTTCAAATTATTTTTTATAAAATTCTTGTTTACTTTCCAGATTTTGTGGAGGGCTTCTACAGCAAAAATTTATATATCAGGATTTCACATTTTTCAAGAATGCTTTTAGGCAAAATTCCATTTTCTGTTGGCGATTTTTTTTATGGCCTTTTAATCATTTCTATGATTAGCTGGTTTTGGAGAATCAGAAAGACATGGAAAACAGACTGGAAAGATCATCTTTTAAAAATAGTAGGCAAAATTTCTATTTATTACTTTTTGTTCCATCTACTTTGGGCTTTCAATTATTATCGTGAGCCCCTTTCTCAAAAAATGAATATTAAAAGAGAATATAGCGATGCAGATTTATTGGCCTTTACCAAAAAACTAATTACAAAAACCAATGAAATTCAGTTTAAAATCACAAAAGATAAAAACGAAAAAATTCAGCTTCCTTATTCCCAAGAAGAAGTTTTTAAAATGAATATAAACGGATATGATAATCTTGCTCGAGAACATTCGTATTTTAAGTACGAGACTTTAAGCGTTAAAAAATCATTATTCAGCCTTCCCTTAACTTATATGGGATTTGGAGGTTATCTTAATCCGTTTACAAACGAGGCACAAGTAAACAATTTACTTCCAATGTATTCTTTCCCTCTTACCTCTTCTCACGAAATGGCACATCAGATAGGTTTTGCGAGCGAAAACGAATGTAATTTTATTGGCGTTTTGGCATCTGTGAAAAATGATAATTTGTATTTTCAATATTCAGGATACAGTTTTGCTTTGCGTTATTGCCTTGGAATCTGGAAATTTAAAAACGAGAAAATTTTTGAAATTTTAAAGAAGCAAGTAAATACTGGAATTTTAAAAAACTATCAGGAAAGTCAAGATTTCTGGAAAAAATACGACACTTTTATAGACAAAGGTTTTCATTTTTTATACGATAATTTCCTGAAATCAAATAACCAGAAAGATGGTATGGAAAGCTACAGCAGGTTTATTGATCTGATGATTAATTATTACAAAACAAGGGAATTATAATTTCTTTTGCTACAGATTAAATGATTGAAAATGATTTCTAATCGCTTTAATCATTTAGCGTAAAAATAGAAATCATTAAAATCTATTCAATCTGTGGCAAAAAAAAACACATTGAACTGTAACAAAAATGATTTCATAACTACTAATACATTATGAGCGAAAATCTAGAACAGTCATTTGTTGCGCAGCTGCAGGCAAATCAGAATATAATCCACAAGATTTGTAGATTATATACTGCTGGAGAAGACGCTCATAAAGACCTGTTTCAAGAGATCACTATTCAGCTTTGGAAAGCTTATCCCAAATTTAGAGGCGACAGTAAATTTTCAACTTGGACGTACCGTGTTGCCTTAAACACAGCAATTACCTTATACCGCAAAACCAAAAGAACTATTTCGACCGTAGATTATAAAAACCATCAGCATTTTGTAAAAGATGTTGACTACAATTATGAGGAAGAGGAACAGATTAAACTGATGTACAAAGCAGTTTATCAATTGAATGACATTGAAAAGGCATTAGTTTTTATGTATTTAGAAGACAAAGATTATCAAGAAATAGCTGAAACCTTAGGAATCAGTGAAGTGAATGCGCGCGTGAAAATGAACAGAATTAAGGGGAAACTTAAAAAAATACTAAATCCTTAAAAATTATTATGAAAGAACTGGATTTATTAAAAAAAGATTGGCAAAAGAACTCTGATTCTTTTCAACAAATTTCTGAAAACGAAATCTATAAGATGATTCACAGAAAGTCATCTTCCATTGTAAAATGGATTTTGATTATCAGTATTTTGGAAATTTCGTTTTGGACATTTTCAAATTTATTCATCAATACAGACGACGTATTGCATAAAATGAATCACCCTGAAATTGTAACCGCTTTAGAGTTTCTAACGTACTTTAATTATGTTGTCGTACTGATTTTTGTTTACATTTTCTATAAAAATTACAAAACAATTTCGACCACAATAGCCACAAAATCTTTAATGAGTGCTATTTTAAGAACCCGCAAAACGGTTCAATATTATGTATGGTATAATCTCGGAATGATTGTAATTACTGCAATTTTAAGTTTCTTCATTGCTTTTGTTTACAATCCAGATATGGAGTTTCTTAGAGAAAAATTGGCCATGAACGGAAAAGCCATGTTTGTTACAATCGGGATATTATTCCTAGTGATATTAGGCTTCTTCGGATTGTTCTGGTGTTTCTACAGAATTATTTACGGAACACTTTTAAGACGATTGTACGCAAATTATAAGGAGTTGAAGAAGATTGACTTTTAAAGTTGCTAATGTTCTGAGACGCTATGCGGATAGCTATCGGGTCTAAGCTTTTTTTCTGAAATTCCAAAGATGAAATTCCAAATTCTCCAACTGATTAAAACTTGAAAACTTGATACAAAATCGATTTGTCACCCTTAGCGAAGTTGAAGGGTACAAAGTTTGACGTAAGCTTCAACTTCGCTTAGCCTGACAAAGCAAACTTGAAACCTGAAACTTTAAACTTTAAACCTGAAACAAAACTCTAGTAATCCCATTGTCTCATTTTATTCAGTTCTTCCTGTGCTTTAATTTCTTCAGCTGGAATAACTTTTAAAAATGAAGGGTGCTGTTCGATGGCGTATTCTACTTTTTCTACGATTTGTTCGATGGTATCGTTTTCATAATCAATATCAAGGGGTTCTTTGATAATGAAAGATTGCAGAATTCCTTTTTTCTTCATTCGAAGTCCTTTTTTGTCGAATGATCTACGGAAACCATCAATTACAATAGGAATAACGATTGGTTTGTGTTGTTTAATGATATGAGCGGTTCCTTTACGAACTGGTTTAAATGATTTTGTCGTTCCTTGCGGGAAAGTAATAACCCAACCATCTTCAAGCGCAATTCTGATGTTTTCAGTATCATTCGGATTCACTTCTCTTTTTTCGGTCACATCAACACCTTTTGATCGCCAAGTTCTCTCAACTGTAATGGCACCTACATAAGCTAAAATTCTTGGCAGTAAACCAGCCTGCATCGTTTCTTTGGCTGCCACATAATAAATATTCATTTTGGGCTGCCACAAATAACCAATATTCTTAATCGTGTCTTGACGTCCTGATAAACTTGCGTTAAAGACATGAAACATCGCTACAACGTCTGCAAAATAAGTTTGGTGGTTGGAAATAAACAAAACATTAGTATCTGGAAGTGTCTTAATAATTTCAGATCCTTCAATCTGTAATTCATTAAAACCTCTATATCTCTTATGAGTCATGGCACCTAGAACTCGGATCAACCATTTCTTGATGAATAATATATGCCCAAAAGGATTTCGTTTAAACAATCCCATAACTAATTTATCTTATTTTTTTGTTAGGTCGCAAACATACAAAAATTATTCTTTTAGCAACACTTTAAAACATTTTCTCGAATTAAGCGATATTCAAATGAATATCAAATCGTTAAATAAACTTTATCAAATTTATTTTACCATCGCTTCTTTTAAAACATCTCGCAATTCACTCAAAATCATTGCCGTGGCTCCCCAAACAACATGATTCTGGATATTAAAAGCAGGAACTAAAATATTGGCTCCGTAAGAAGTTGATAATCTGGCTTCGATAATAATATCATCATTTAAAAAAACAGATAAAGGCAGTTCGATAATTCCAGCAACTTCTCTTATATCAGGATAAAAAGAAAGCTCTTCTTTGGCAATTCCTAAAAACGGATGCACCAAAAAGTTGCTTGGCGGAATATACATCGGTGAAAAATGTTTAACAATGTCTATTTTATCACTCGTAATTCCAACTTCTTCATAGGTTTCTCTAAGCGCTGTAGTTTCAAAATTTAAATCTTCCTTCTCGTATTTCCCGCCTGGAAATGCAATCTGAGCTGAATGAACTCCGTCATAAGCATTTCTAACAATCAAAACCAGATGCGTTTTTCCCTGTTTGGGATAAAATAACATCATTACTCCCGCCATTCTAGCGTTTAATGCTTCAATATCAAGATTTTTTAATCCCTCTATACGCTCTTTTGGAGCCATTTTTAAATGTGAAGTTACTGCTGGCAGCTCTACTGGAATTATATTGGGAACATATTTCAAAAAGTCTTGAAAATTCATAATCAAAGCTTATTTTTGTATTTTCAAATAAAACATAAATATACTCCAGAAAACGCAGTACCACAAGTTTTCTGTTATTAAAGCCTAAAAAATGTACAGTAAAGAAGAATCACAAAGAATAAAAAGAGAATTTTGGGTAGCATTTGCCGAAAAATATCCTCGCAAATGGGTGCTTTATGATACGAAGATTAAAGATTTCTCTTTTAAGTTTTATGTTGACAATAAAAAGGCTCAGGTTTTAATTGATATTGAACACCGAAGCGATGAAAAACGTATCGCTTATTTTGAAAAACTTGAAGCTTTAAAAAATATTCTCGAAGAAGAATTCATCAAAGATTTGGTTTTCGAAAAAAATTATACTCTTGAAAACGGCAAAACCATCAGCAGAATCTGGGTTGAAAAAACTGGCGTTGGTTTCAGCAATAAAAATACTTGGGATGCAATTTTTGATTTCTTCAACGAAAATATGCATGCTCTAGAAATGTTCTATTTAGAATATGATGAGTTTATTAAGGATGTGGAGAATTGAGGTTCTAAGATGCTAACTTTATAAGATTCTGAGACACTAATATTATATAGCAAACCCGACAGGTTTAAAAATCTGTCGGGTTTATTATTTTGTTAAATCTAAAAAACTTAGAATCTTAGTATCTCAGAAACTTTTACACCGTAATAATATTATAAACAATAATATGATCGTCGTAATTGATGTAAAGCTGTTTTCTATAATCTTGCTTTTTTCGGGTTATAATAGATAATTTACATTCTTTTCCGTCGTTGTCTTTACATATAAAAGAATATACAATATCGGTATCGTTTTCTTCTCTTTCGATATAATCTAAAATGTTGTATAATTGAATTTCTTGCGAATAGACTACAATTCTATGTTTATTAGTGTCTAAAACCACCGAGAGATTTACCAAATCGAGATTAGACCATTCTCCCCATTTTCCTCTTTCATTTTTTTCTAAAACACTAAAACCTGACGTTTTAAAATGATAAGATTGACTTTGAATCTGTTGCAATCCAAAAGTCAAAAACAATAACAATATGTAGGGGCGTATGGAATTCATAAAATATTTCTTGCAGTCAATTAAAACTCAAATGTAGTCTTTTCTTTGGATGCGGTTTCAAATTCGGCTATCATTTGTTGAATAATTTCTTCAACGGGTAAAATTTCATGAATCAGACCTGCTACTTGCCCAATTTCTAATTCTCCCTCTTCCAAATCTCCTTCAAACATTCCTTTTTTGGCTCTTGCTCTTCCTAAAAGCTGAACTAATTCTTCTTTAGATGGGCATTTTTGGTACAAATCCTGAACGTCCTGATAAAATTTATTCTTTATCAATCGAACAGGCGCTAATTCTTTCAGAGTCAATTGAGTGCCCCCTTCCAAAGTATTAACTATTGTTTCCTTGAAATTATTGTGCGAAGACGATTCTATAGATGCTGCAAAACGGCTTCCGACCTGAACACCATCTGCTCCCAAAATCATGGCAGCAAGCATTCCTCTTCCAGTTGCAATTCCTCCAGCAGCAATCAGCGGAATCTTGATTTTTTCTTTTACCATCGGAATCAAAGTGAAAGTAGTGGTTTCTTCGCGTCCGTTGTGTCCGCCTGCCTCAAAACCTTCAGCTACTACGGCATCTACGCCAGCATCTTGGGCTTTCAAAGCAAAAACACTGCTACTGACCACGTGAATAACGGTAACACCTCTTTCTTTCAAAAAAGAAGTCCACGTTTTCGGATTTCCAGCAGAGGTGAAGACAATTTTAACGCCTTCTTCGACCACAATATTCATAATCTCTTCAATATTTGGATATAACATCGGAATATTGACCCCAAAAGGCTTATCGGTCGCTTTTTTACATTTCTGAATGTGTTCTCTTAAAACTTCTGGATACATCGAACCCGCACCAATAAGTCCTAAACCTCCTGCGTTGCTTACAGCAGAAGCCAATTTGTAGCCGCTGTTCCAGATCATTCCGCCTTGAATGATTGGGTATTTTATATTGAAAAGCTGAGTGATTTTATTCATTAAAATTATTGCTTAATTATTTTTCCTGTTTTATGCAGCTTATCGGCATCAAAACTATAAATATACAATCCGCTTTGAAGCGATTGCAAAGAAAGAACTGGATTTGAATTATTGATTTTTTCTTCTATTAATTTTTGCCCTAATATCGAATAAATGGTTACTGATGCAGTATTATTTTCATTTAGAAAAGAAAACGAAACTTCATTTTTAGCGGGATTTGGATATACCGCAAACGAAGCTTCCGCTACAAAATCATCAACACTTAATGCTGCTCCAAAATTTGGAATTCCATATCCGTAATTATTATCAGGATTGGCATATCTATCAGCAGATTGCAAAATCATTTGTCTGATTTCTTTATTGGTTTTGTTTGGAAATGCCTGCCATAAAGAAGCTGCCATTCCCGCCATAATTGGGCAAGAAAATGACGTTCCGTTTGCCGTAACGATATTTCCATTTGCATCAGAAACTACCGCTGCTGCTCCTTGCGCCATAACATCAGGTTTTATTCTGCCATCATAACTTGGTCCGATTGAACTTGAACTAGCTTTTACTTTAGAAGCATTAACTGAACCTATTGCTAACACTGAAACTGCATCTGCAGGAGAGCCAATGTGTTTTTCAACTTGAGTTCCCTCATTTCCAGCAGAAGCCAAAACCAATATTCCTTTACTAAAAGCAATTTCGGCACCACGAGAAATAAAAGTCGTAATTCCGTTCATATCGCTATAGGTATGGTTGTAATTTGGATTATCACGATCACCAAAATACCCCAATGAAGTTGTAATTATATCAACTCCCAAAGCATCTGCTTTCTCTGCAGCCTCAACCCAAAGCGATTCTTCCAGTGGAATCTCCTGGGCATCAATCTCTGTGATAAAAAGATAATACGATGCATTTGGGGCTGTTCCAACCAATGAATTTATCTTATAACCGCCCATTGTAGACAATACTAAAGTACCATGATCATCTCCTGCGTAAAAATTGGCATTTCTTGTAGTATAATCGTAACCGCCTAAAATTTTATTATTGTTTCTGAGATTTTCAAAAGGCTGAGCCGTGTTTACACCAGGAAATCCTGCATCCAAAACTGCTATAATTTTTCCTTCTCCTGTATAATTCTGCTGATGCAAAACTTGTCCGTTCAGCATTTGAATTTGATTGGCAGAATTTCCGTAAGAATAGTCAATTTCCGTTTTTAACTTATCATGAGACTGATTAATAGAAGTTTCTGAAACTCTTTTTCCTGTAGTATTTAAAGTTTTATTGGCAAACTCAATTCTAGAAACAATAGCTAAGGCTTTTAAAGCATTAATATTAGCCTGAGTTCCTTGAATATGAAGTGCATTCAGCCATTTTGATTGTGCTTTTACCGTAATTCCTGTACTTGAAGTAATTTGATTTACATAAGAAGTTTCCAGAGGAGCATCTGTAATAGCCAAAGCAATGTTTTGGCTCGTTCTTCGATCCAAAGCTCTTTGAGAAAGTTCGGTTAGCGGATTGTCATAAAAGGCTTGTGCATTAGGCTTACCATTAAAATAAACCCACGCATCTTCTTGTGAAAATACTGTAAACGAAAGAAGTAATAAAAGAAAAGTAAAGTTATATCTCATCAATTCATACCTTTAAGGGATTCGCTCCCAAATAAAGTATAAAGCTAAGAAATTACTCCCGAACCAACTAATTCATTTTCTAAATACCAAGCAACAAATTGTCCTTCTGTAATAGCAGACTGCGGCTCTTCAAACTCCACATACATTCCGTCTTCAAATTGGTACAAAACCGCTTTTTGCAAAGGCTGACGGTAACGGATTCTTGCCATCACTTCCATTTTTTCTCCTGCTTTTAGCGTCATATCTTCTCTAATCCAATGCACTTCAGATTTTCCAACAAAAAGTGCTTTTTTGAATAAACCTGGATGCTCGCTAGACATCCCTGTATAAATGGTGTTGGTTTCTACATCGGTTGCAATTACAAATAAAGGCTCTGTTGTTCCTCCTACATTTAGACCTTTTCTTTGTCCAACTGTAAAGTAATGAGCTCCTTGGTGTTTTCCAACCACTTTTCCCATTGTTGGAACATAGTCTAGCTTTTGAGATTCTAACTTTAATCTTTCCTCCAAAGAAAGGTCAGCTGATTTCTCAATATTGTAAATCGGATCATTTTTATCAACCTGAACAATTTTACCTTCTTTAGGCTGTAGTTTTTGCTGTAAAAATTCTGGAAGACGAACTTTTCCAATAAAACATAAACCTTGAGAATCTTTCTTTTCTGCAGTAACCAATTCCATTTCAGCCGCAATTTCTCGCACTTCTGGTTTTGTTAAAGCTCCAATAGGAAATAAAGCTTTTGATAATTGCTCTTGCGACAACTGACATAAGAAATACGATTGATCTTTGTTTACATCATTTCCGGCAATTAATTGAAACACCGTTTTTCCGTCCACTTCGATTTCGCTTTTTTGGCAATAATGTCCCGTAGCCACATAATCTGCACCAAGACTTAGAGCAATTTTCATAAACACATCAAATTTGATTTCGCGATTACAAAGAACATCAGGATTTGGAGTTCTTCCTTTTTCGTATTCGTTGAACATGTAGTCAACGATTTTCTCTTTGTATTCTTCGCTCAAATCAACTGTTTGAAACGGAATTCCAAGCTTTTCAGCAACAAGCAAAGCATCGTTACTGTCTTCCAGCCAAGGACATTCGTTAGAAATAGTAACCGAATCATCGTGCCAGTTCTTCATAAAAAGGCCTATAACTTCGTATCCCTGCTGCTGCAATAAATACGCAGCAACACTAGAATCTACTCCCCCTGAAAGTCCAACAACTACTCGTTTCATTTTGAATGTTTAATTTTTTAAGGTTGCAAAGGTACGCCAAATAATAGAAAATTTCACAAAGGTTTGCATTAGTTTAAGCAATCCCGCAGTAGATAAAACTTATCACTTTTTTAAGTACATTTAATCATTCATTTTTTATCTATGAAAAAATACATTTACAGTTTGTTTTTCCTGTTCGTCTTAACCGCCTTAAGTGCGCAGCGATTTAGCGCGTCTTTGCCAAATTACGAAGCCTACAAGGCGTTTAGAGGAAAACCTTTATCTGATAAATTTTCGAATATCGAATCTGTAAAAGTAATTTATGATCTTCGAAAACAGAAAATGTATTATTTCAACAGCAGTGTTATTTTGCTCCACTATGATTTCGTTGTCAATTATTTGGGCTACAGTCAAGATCTTGAAGTTTTTAATAATGAAAATTATAGCAATACGGAGAAAAATAGAGACTTTCTTCTCGGAAATTTAAATCACATTAAAGGAACCGACAAGTGGATTTTTGAACTTGCAGCGTCCGATCATATGCCTTTACAATTGATTGAACGTTTTTTCAATATGGTTAAAACTTCTACTTTTATAGGAGAAAAGCTGAAATTCTTTTTGAACAATCCAGAAATGATGGAATGGTTTCAACAGCAAAAATTCAAAATTCCGTGCGTGAAATCAGATTATATTTTTGGAGAAATTAAATATCAAGAAGTTGTTCGAGGGACAAATGTTGGCATTCTAAAAAAATATAAAATAAAAGAACTAGAAACCACAAAACCCAATTCTGATGAAATCATTATTTTGGACGGAACGCCAGATATTCTGCCAAACGTTCAAGGCATTATTGTAAATGAACTTCAGACACCTTTAAGCCATTTGGTTCTTTTAGGAAAAAACAGAAAGATTCCAATTATGGCTTATACTGATATTGAAAAAGATAACAATATCAAAAAGCTGCTTTCTAAAAAAGTAGAACTAAAAATAGAAGTCGATACTTTTTTCATAAAAGAAACCACTAAAAAAATTCCAGTGAAATCTGCTGGAAAAAAGAAAAAATTAACAATTGACAATTCTGTAACTGATTTGGTCAACTTATCAGAAATTCCAAAAAAGGGAGTGAACTATATCGGTTCGAAAGCTCAAAACATGGCGTATTTAATTGTCATTTCAAAAGAAATTCCGTTTAAGGTTCCAGAAAATGCACATGCTATTCCGTTTTATTTTTATATGAAACATATTCAAAAAGCTTCTATTTCTCCATTAATTGAAGAACTTTTGGCTTATCCGCAAAAAGACTCAACTATTTGGATTAATAAACAGCTTAAGAAAATTAGAGATGCCATCAAAAAAGAAGCTATTGATCCTGAATTAATTTCAAAATTGAATATTGCTTTTAAAGATGCCAAATTCAAAAATTTCAGATTTCGTTCCTCTACAAATGCAGAAGATTTGGATGATTTCAATGGCGCTGGATTATACGATTCTAAAACAGGAATTTTAGGAGACTCTATCAAAACTTTCGAAAAGGCCATAAAACAAGTTTGGGCAAGCGTATGGAACGAGGCTTCATATAACGAAAGAGAACTTTTTGGAATCGATCAGCAAAATATTGCGATGGGCGTTTTGGTGCATCGTTCGTTTCCTGACGAATTAGCAAATGGTGTCATTATTACTAAAAATATATTTAGAGAAAACTTTCCAGGAATTACGGTTAATGTTCAAAAAGGAGAAAACTCTGTTGTAAAACCCGAAAAAGGAGAAATCTGTGAGCAATTTGTTGCCTATCACTTTAATGACGGAAAAGACGAAACCGATTTTGATATTGATTATACTTCCAATTCAAATCTCAACAATAACGAACCATTATTGACCAGAAAAGAAATGAGCAATCTGTATGATGTAAGCAAAAAAATTGAAAACAAAATGTATCGATATTGGCGTAAAAACTTGTTTCATCCTGTAGACATCGAATTTAAAATTGTGGGCGAAAAAAGAGATTTGTATATCAAACAAGTTCGTCCTTTTAATGATTAATAGAAAACCAATACATCTATTTCGTTGGCCGCAGTGTTTATTAAGACAATTCTAAAATCAAAATCTTCAATCTTAATTTTTTCTTGAATTGATTTTCTAATTATTTCTGGTTTTAAGGAAAAGTTTTCGTCAAGCGGAATTTTCACATCTACAGAATTGAAATATTTTGAAGCTTGTTTATTAACTATGATTGAGGCAATAACATAAAATCCAATTATAATGATTTGAAAGAACAGCAGTAATTCAATCTTTTCAAACGGATACATAATATCCAAAATGGACAGTGTAATGGTTGCAAAAAGAAAAATGATCGCATTTACTGTAAAAGACTGTGTCCTAAATCGGAGTATTGAAAAAATGGCGAAAAGACCAAAGCCAATTCCGACTCCAATTTCGATTTTAGTAAAAAGATAACATAGCGAAAAAGTACAAAGTCCGACAATAACCATCAAAGGATTTATGGTTGCATTATCTTTTCTATTAGAGAAAAAATACAAGACCAAAATCGAAAAAAACAACAGTAAAAATCGTCCTAAAAGCTCTTTTAAGTCCATCGGTTAAAATATATTGGTTAATCAAATGTAAACATTTTACAATTAACCTTTTATTATTTTAACCGATGAATTCCTAGATTTCAAATTCTTATTTTTTTGGCGTAGCTCCTTTTTCAGAAGCTTTATTCGTGTTTTTAGGATCACTCATATTTACTTCTTTCACTAATTTTCCTTTTTGATAAAACTGCCAAATTCCTGCTTTTTTACCATTTACGAATTTCCCTTTAGAAGCAATAGATTTGTCTGAATCATAGAAAACAGTTTCTCCGTTGTATTCGTTATTTTTAAAGTACGATTCTTCTAGAAGTGTTCCGTCCTGGCCTATTTTTTTATAAGGACCTTCTTTTAAACCATTTTTATACGTCATCTCTTCTGCAATTTGTGCATTTGGATAATAAATAGTTCTTGGACCGTCTAATTTTCCGTTTTTATAATTTTCAACCGTCATTAACACTTTAGAAGCTTTATGGTAATATTTCCACTCGCCTTCACGTGCTTTTCCTATCTCTTTTCCTTCACTTACTTTATTTTTATTCTGATCATAAAAAATAGTATATGAACTTCCATCATTGGCGCTGAAATCTCTCGTAGCTATAACGTCTCCTTTTTTTGTATCATCAAAAAATTTAAAAATTCCCGTTTCTTTTCCGTGATCAAAAGTGCCTTCGTACCGAGGGCGTTTAGATTCTGCATAAGTACCTTTCCAAAGTCCGTCTTTTTTCCCAGCTGCATCGACTTTATTAATATCTGTCTGGGCATTTGAAACTAATGCTGTTAGGAATAATAATCCAAATATGATTTTTTTTGAGATCATAATAAATTCTATTTTTTAAGCTTAACGAAAATCTTAATTATAAAGTATAATGGTATAAAAAAATCCCGATAAATCGAGATTTTTTTATTGAGAATTATTTCTTCTTTTTGTTTGCTTGAGCTGCTTTTGCCGCTTCTTGCTGTTCCATTACTTCTTGAAGACGCTGTTGGAACTTGCTTGGTTTCTTAGGCTCTCTTTGTTTGTTTTCTTGAATCTGAGCGTGAATTTTATCACTGTCTACTATGTAATTCTTAATTACAAACATAATTCCGATTGTAATTAAATTCGAAATGAAGTTGTATAAAGATAATCCAGAACCGTAGTTGTTGAAGAAAATTAACATCATTAATGGCGAAACATAAATCATGATTTTCATCATTTTTGCCATATCTGGCATACCTTCTTGCTGAGGAGCAGCCATTTGCTGATCTCCAGAAGTCATTTTCATGTAGAAGAAAATCGCAATTGCTGCCAAGATTGGGAACAAACTGATATGGTCTCCATACATCGGAATGTTGAATGGTAATTTTACAATCGAGTCAAAAGAAGATAAATCATCTGCCCAAAGGAAACTTTTTTGTCTTAATTCAAATGCTGCAGGGAAAAATTGGAAAGATGCATACATAAAAGGCAACTGAATCAATGCCGGGATACATCCTGCCATTGGGTTTACTCCTGCTTTGTTGTACAGTTTCATTGTCTCCTGTTGTTTCTTCATTGGGTCTTTTTTGAATTTCTCTCCCAACTCTGCAATATCAGGTCTTAAAACTTTCATTTTAGCCTGAGACAAGAATGACTTATATGTAATTGGCGACATAGCCAATTTGATGATAATTGTAAAGATAATAATCGCGATACCTAATGATAAACCGATTGTTGAACTTAAGAATCCGAATAATGGAATGAAAATCCATTTGTTAATCCATCCGAAGATTCCCCATCCTAATGGAATGATCTTTTCGAAGTTTTTATCGTAAGCTTTTAATGTTTTGTAATCTGCAGGACCCATATACAAATTCATTTTGTAATCGATCTCTCCATTTGTAAACGCTAAAGGCAAATTAGCTCTAAACTGTTTTGTAAAAACTGTATCAATTTTATCATCCTTAACTAAATCGTCAGATTGTAGTTTTGAAGTTTCAAAAGGTTTTTCTGTAGATAAAATTGTAGTAAAGAAATGCTGTTTAAATGCAACATAACTAACTTTAGTAGGAGTTTCTTCTTTACCTTGTCCGTGTGAACTTACGTTATTGTATTTTGATTCTTCGTATTTATAATCAATTTGCGCATAACGATTTTCATAAGCAACGCTTTTTTCGTTTCTGTATGTTTTTAAATCCCATTGCAAATCAACTGGTTTAGCAGAATTTAAAACTCTATTTAAGCCTTGAGAACGAATATCAAAACCAACTAAGTAATCGTTTGGCTTTAAAATGTATTTATATTCCAAAAATTCATTAGCTCCAGCTTTCAAACGCATAGAAAGAACTTGGTCTGCACCAATTTTCTCTAATGTTGGCTCAAAATATAAATCTTTAGAATTTAATGTTCTATTGTCTGTAGTAAGAAGCTGTAAATTTAAGTTTGAGTTGTTGTTTTTGATTAACTCAACTAATTGACCTGAACCTTTTTTTAATCTTTCGAATTCCTTTAAAGTAGCTTCAACAATGTATCCGCCTTTATTAGCAATCTTTAATCTTAATTTTTCGTTTTCGATTGTAGTAAAAGCTTCTTTTGCAGAAGGAAGTGTTGCAGAATAAGCAAATCCTCCTAAAGTTTTTTGCAATTGAGCCAATTGAACTGTATCTCCAGGAGTTACAGCTGCAGCTGGTAATGACGCAGTTTTAGCTTTATCTGCTTTTGCTTGTGCTTCTTGTTTAGCAACTAATTCTTTCTTGGCTTTTTCAGCAGCAATTTCTTTTTCAGAAGGCTGATTTTGATACATGATCCAAATCAAAATTCCAAAGATCAATACAAAACCAATGATCGAATTGAGGTCTAATTTTTTTTCTTCCATTATTAATTTAAAAAAGTTATTCGTTGAAGGTTATTAGTAATGAGTTTCACTCAAAAGTTACATCTTCACAGAATATAATTATTATTTTTTATGTGCATTTACAGCAGCTGCCACAAAGTTCACAAAAATAGGGTGCGGATTTGCAACGGTACTCTTGTATTCTGGGTGGTATTGTACACCAATGAAGAACGGGTGATTTTCAAGCTCCACAATTTCTACTAATCCTGTATCAGGATTAACTCCAGAAGCTTTTAAACCAGCTTTTTGCAATTCATCAGCATATTTATTGTTGTACTCATAACGGTGGCGGTGACGCTCCGAAATAGTTTTTTGTCCGTAAATTTTGTACGCCAAAGTGTCTGGTTTAATATCACATTTCCAAGCACCTAAACGCATTGTTCCTCCTTTATCGGTTACATTTTTCTGCTCTTCCATTAAACTCACAACTGGATGAGGCGTTTTGTCGTTCATCTCAGTAGAGTTAGCCTCAGCGTAACCTAAAATATTTCTAGAATACTCGATAACAGACATCTGCATTCCTAAACAAATTCCGAAGAAAGGAATATTGTTTTCACGCACAAAACGAACTGCTTCGATTTTTCCTTCAATACCTCTTTCACCAAAACCTGGAGCAACTAAAACTCCGTCTAAAGAACCTAATTTTTCTTCCACATTATCAGCATTGATATGCTCTGAGTGAATTGAAATTACATTTACTTTTGTTTCGTTTGCAGCTCCTGCATGAATGAACGCCTCTAAAATAGATTTGTAGCAATCCTGCATTTCTACATATTTACCAACCAAACCAATGTTTACAGTTTGTTTTGGACTTTTTAATCTTTTTAAGAAAGTATTCCAAGTTTTAAGATCTGGAGATGCTTTTTTAGGCAAATCTAATTTCTTTAAAGCCACAACATCTAATCCTTCTTCAAGCATTAAATTTGGAACTTCATATATTGTAGAAGCATCAATTGACTGAATAACTGCTTCTTTTTTCACATTACAGAACAAAGCTAATTTTTGGCGTAATTCCTGAGATAATTCGTGCTCAGTTCTACAAACCAAAATATCGGCTTTAATACCGCTTTCCATTAAAGTTTTAACAGAGTGCTGAGTTGGTTTTGTTTTCAACTCACCAGCTGCAGCCAAATAAGGAACTAAAGTCAAGTGAATCACGATTCCGTTATTTTCACCTAATTCCCAAACTAGTTGACGAACAGATTCTATATAAGGTAGAGATTCGATATCACCAACTGTACCACCAATTTCAGTAATTACAATATCATAATCGCCAGATTTACCTAGCAATTGCATTCTGTCTTTGATTTCGTTTGTGATATGAGGAACAACTTGAACCGTTTTTCCTAAAAATTCTCCTCTTCTTTCTTTTTCGATAACCGAAAGATAAACTCTTCCTGTAGTAACGTTATTAGCCTGAGAAGTAGGAACGTTTAAGAAACGCTCGTAGTGTCCTAAGTCTAAGTCAGTTTCAGCTCCATCATCTGTCACATAACATTCTCCATGCTCATATGGGTTTAGTGTCCCCGGGTCAACGTTAATGTATGGATCAAATTTCTGAATAGTTGTGCGGTATCCTCTTCCTTGTAACAATTTTGCCAAAGATGCCGCGATAATCCCTTTTCCTAATGAAGAGGTCACACCTCCTGTAACAAAAATATATTTTGTTTGATTCATTCTGTTGTTGTTTGTAAGTAGTTGTGTAAAAAACTTGGCAAAAGTACAAATTTAATTAGACAATTTATCAATTCCAGAATGAGATAATTTTTAAATTTTTAAGCACATTTTATTTTATGTACTTCCCTATCCATTATCTTATCAATATGAATGCTTTTTTATCATTATTAGCTAAAAATTCATAACTAAAACTCAAAAATACAATCTAATTAATTTCTAATAAGGCAGTACTAAATTATAAAAGCTGAAGAGGAAAGAAATTACACTTATGGAGACATCAAAAATTAATATCTTTCTAAATAAGGAAAAAGAAATGATCATATTAATCAAAAATCTAGCAATAAGCTGAAGGAAAAAGAAACAAAAAATTTTTATAGAAAATGGATTGTAAGCGATTGCTTCCTGAAAATGAAATCGAAGGATTTGAGAAAAAGCTCTCGTAAGTCCGCGACTTTTACAGTATGCCAATGGCAAACCCTCACAAGATGAACGCAAGCCAAAATTTAAATACGGGAGAAAAAAGCAATAAAAAAAGATAAACATAATGATGAAAATCAAAATTACATTTATCTTTTTATAAGAATCAATTTCTTGATAAACAGACATTTTATTCAAGAAGTTATTTTACAGTAGTTTCAATTGTAGTCGAATCTACTTGTACTTTCACATTTAAAGAATCATCTGTTTGTATTTTCTCTATTTTGACAGAATCTAAAGCTCTCTCAATCTCATCTTTATGCTCTAAAGCCATAGAGCCAACTGAGCCCACAAAAATTGCAACCCAAATAATAACGAAAATTGTTGCCGCAATTCCTAAATAAAGACCTGCTTTTGGTAAAGAAGTCGATGCGTTTTCTTTTTTTGCCTGATTTAAAGCAATTGCTCCGAATACTATTGCAAGAATTCCGAATAAAACTGCAATAAAACCAAAGCAAGGGATAAATGCTGCTAATACACCGATAATACCAAAAATTAAAGCGATAATACCTAGCGACTGGCCAGCATTTGAAGAAGGTAAATTGTTTTCCATAAAAAATTGTTTTGTTAGTTCAGACAAAAATAGAAAACGACTAACACAAACTAGTGCGATCCAATCTAAGTTATCAACAATTAAATTAACCTTCTTTTTCTGAATTAAGGTTTTGGGTATTGTTTTTTGATGTTTCGAATCAATTCTTCCAATCCGTTCAATTTCAACTCATATATTAATTGTAATTGCTGTCCAAGTTCTCCTTTTGGAAAACCTTTATTATGATACCAAACCACATAGTATTCAGGCAAATCTATTAGATATTTTCCCTCGTATTTTCCGAAAGGCATTTTGGTGTGGGCTAATTTTATGAGCTGTTTTTTGTCTTGATCCATTTTTTTTAGAGAGGAAAGAGAATAGAAGAAAGAAAATAGATTTCTCTCCTCCTGCTTTTATTTCGTACAAAGCTATTGCTATTTTTTTTTCTTTTGCCACAGATTAAATAATAGTTTTCAGTCTCAGTCACAGTTTACAGTTTTAAAACGAAGACTATTGTAAAGACTGGAAAAACTTAGCATCTCAAAACCTCAGCTCCTTAGAACCTTAGACAAAAAAAAGAAGCAAGAAAAAAGAACAAATTTTCATCCTCTCTTCCTGCTTCAAAAATATTATTTATTACCAATTTCCAAAGACCAAGAAAACTTAGAATCTTAGCACCTCAGAACCTTAGCTACTTAGTAATGCCATCTCACAAAAGCTTCCATTGCAGCATAAGTAGCCAAACCTAATTGATGGTACAACTCAGCTGTTTCGCGGTTTCTGTCTTCTGCTCTCTGCCAGAACTCTCTTGCATCTGTTCCTTGGAAAACAACTCCATCTTTTTGAGATTGGTGTTTGAAGATTCCGTGGCGTTTTGCTAAAACTTGGTCTGGACTCATTGGAACAGCCATTTCAACTTCGTCAATTCCCCATTCTTGCCAAGCTCCACGGTATAACCACAACCAACAGTCGTTCATGAATTCTTTTGGTTTTAAAACTTTAACAGCCTCAAAAATTGCATCCAAACAAACTTTGTGCGTTCCGTGAGGATCCGCTAAATCTCCAGCTGCATAAATTTGGTGTGGCTTAATTTTTTCAATTAAATCAACTGTCAACTGAATATCTTCTGGTCCGATTGGTTTTTTCTCGATTGTTCCTGTTTCATAGAAAGGCAATTCCATAAAGTGAATTTGAGAATCTGGAAGACCCACAAAATAACTTGTAGCTCTCGCCTCTCCTTTTCTGATTAACCCTTTAATGTAACGAACTTCTGGAATATCAATTTCACTGTTCTTTTTGTTCTGTAAAAATGCTTCTGCTTTTTTGTAGATGTTATCTGCTTCTTCGCTTTTGATTCCGAATTTCTCATTGTAATCAATTACGAATCTTGCAAAACGTAATGCCTCATCATCAGCAACCGCAATGTTTCCAGATGTTTGGTACGCTACGTGCACTTCATGTCCTTGCTCTTGCAAACGCATGAAAGTTCCTCCCATACTAATAATGTCATCATCAGGGTGCGGGCTGAAAATCAATACACGTTTTTTAGCAGGTTCTGCCCTTTCAGGACGATTGGTATCATCTGAATTTGGTTTTCCACCTGGCCAGCCTGTAATTGTATTTTGTAATTTATTAAATATCTTAATGTTAGTATCGTAAGCTGGACCTGAATCTGCCAATAAATCGCTCATACCGTTTTCGATATAATCAGCATCAGTAAGCATTAAAATTGGTTTTTTAAGATCTAATGCTAGTCCTAAAACAGCTTTACGAGTCAATTTATCTGTCCAAACGATTTTCTCAACTAACCAAGGCTTGTTAATTCTCGTAAGTTTTGAAGAAGCTTCTTTATCTAAAACAAAAACCGCATTGTTGTGCTCTTGCAAGAAAGATGCAGGAACTCGGTTTGTAACTTCGTCTTCAACAGATTTTTTTACAATACTTGCTTTTCCTTCACCCCAAGCCAATAAGATTACTCTTTTTGCTTCCATAATTTTTTTAACTCCAAGTGTAATTGCTGTTCTTGGCGTATTATTTAAACCAAAGAAATCTTTACTTGCCGCAACTCTTGTAATATGATCTAAAGCCACTAAACGCGTTTTAGAGTTCTGAAGCGAACCAGACTCGTTAAATCCGATGTGTCCGTTTCCTCCAATTCCAAGAATCTGAAGATCGATTCCGCCTAAAGCTTCGATTTTTGCTTCATATTCGTGGCAGTAATCTGCAATTTGCTCTTTTGTTAAAAGTCCGTCTGGAACGTGAGCGTTTTCAGGTAAAATATCGACATGATCAAACAAAAGTTCCTTCATGAAACGAACATAACTATTGATTGAATTTGGTTCCATTGGATAATATTCATCCAAGTTAAAACTGATTACGTTCTTGAAACTCAAACCTTCTTCTTTATGAAGACGCACTAATTCAGCATACAAACCTTTTGGAGAAGAACCAGTTGCCAAACCAAGAATACATGGTTTTCCTTCATTCTGTTTTTCTTTGATTAAAGCTGCAATTTCTTGCGCCACTTCTTTTGAAGCATCAGTTGAGTTTTCAAAAACAACTGTATTAATGTTTTCGAATCGTTTTTCGAAACCTGTTGCTTTGTCGATTTTACTTTTTAACATGATATATTAATTTTTATTTTTGTTCAACTACCATTTCCTGTATTTATGCCCTTTCACAGCGTAAAACAAAATCATCGCATACGAAGGCAGGAGCATTAAATAAGCCAATTGATTTCCACTTTTTGAAACGTCTTGCATATTTTTTGCAAGATTTGCAGAATTGATGCTTTCAGTAATCATTCCGTAAAAAAGAGGAAAAACTGCACCACCAATAATTCCCATAATCAAAATAGCGCTTCCTATTTTTGTATAACCCCCTAAATCCTGCAAAGCCATTGGCCATATCGCTGGCCAGCATAATGCATTTGCCAATCCTAAAAGTGCTACTAAAAATATTACCACAGGTATTTTTGGAGTCCCTGGCAATGCAATCATTATTTTTGGCGAAATCAAAACAATCGCTAAAACCAACACCAAACCTAGCATCCCAGACACTTTTAAAGCCGTGACTTGCGAAACATATTTAGGAATCAAGACTATTCCAAGAATGTAACCAATTACCATTGCCGACATGGTAAATGATGTTAATTTTAGATAGAAATTTCCTTCTTCGCCGTAAACTCCCAATTGCTTTCCGAAAGCTCCAATAGAATCTCCCGCCAAAACTTCGGCAGATAAATACAGCATTAAAGTAATTACTCCTAAAACCAGTTGCGGGTGCTGAAAGGCATTTTTAATCTGTTTGAAAACACTTAAATTCGACACATTCCCTTCTTCATCCAAATCTATTTCTGGAAGAGGAGAAAATTTCACCATAAGAGCTAAAACAGTAATAATCAACCCCATATAAAGATACGGTGTTTGTAATTGTAATGCAAGAGAATTTAATGCGCTAGTTTTTGCTGCTTCATCCATCAAGGCAATTTTGTCTGCGGTAAAGTCTTGCATATTAGACAAAACCAAAACTGTTAGCACAATTGGCGCAACAAATCCTGCCAATTTATTTGCAATTCCTAAAACACTGATTCTTGCTGCGGCACTTTCTCTCGGCCCAATCACCACTACATAAGGATTTGAAGCCGTCTGTAAAACTGCCAAACCAGTTCCCATTACAAACAAGGCTAATAAAAACAACAGAAATGTACGACTAGAAGCTGCTGGATAAAACATAAAAGCTCCCGCGGCAATAATCAATAATCCTAAGGAAATTCCGTTTTTATATCCCACTTTTTCAATGATATACGAAGAAGGAACTGCCATTACAAAATAGGCAATATAAAATGCGAAAGTCACAAAATACGCTTGTGAAGAAGTTAGTTCGCAAGCTAATTCAAAAAACGGAATTAATGGTCCGTTAAGCCAAGTTACGAATCCTAAAATAAAAAATAACAAGGTTAAAATCACCATCGGAACAATGGTACTTTTTTTCTCTACTTGTAATGTACTGTGAATGTTTGTCATAATTTTTGGTTGATTAGTTTATAGATTTATTTAATTCAAAATCTAAATTAGAATCAACTCTCACATTATTGATTGCGTAATTTATGCAAATATCTGCATTTTTTTTGCAAAACAAAAGTAGTACATAAAATTTCCTTATTCTCTAATTTAGATATGAAAGTTTTGTTAATTTTTGCTATTCCAATTTAAATCAGGATAATATTTTGCCAAATATGTTTTTACTTCGGCAATATCTTCTTTAGCAGTTAGGTCTGGAACGTGCTCAGAAAACGGAATTCCGACCGTAGTTTGCGGATTTTCCTTAACAGAGTTTAAAAGCACCGTTGGAAGCTCCTTTTCATCACGCTCTGGATGGACAGGACAGTTTTTAAGATGTACATATAAGGTCTTACCTTTAAATTTAAAAGCATTCATGCTTACACGTATCTTACCTTCTAAATCTTTATATTGTTCTAAGTCTTCTTCAGTAGGTTTTTCTAAAATATCCAACAGCTGATTGTTTTGATCTAATTTGGCAATCGCAAAACGCGAAATACGCTCTAATGGAAAATCCATTGCGTCACGATCATAACTGATAAAAGCATTCGGACTTTCGGTTTCCCTCAACGCACGTAAAGCTTCTGCAGAATACAGATTATCACTATTACAAACCGAATAAAACTGCGAATTTAGTTCTGGATATTGCTCTACAGCTTGAAACAGAGCATCTGCAGTTCCAAAAGGCTTTACCCTTCCTTCTGGAATATATTGAACTGCAAACGAAATATTGAGTCCGTGAAAATCATTATCTTTCATTTTACTGCCGTAAAACTCCTTGAATAGTTCTCCTTGTTCTCCTATAATAATATAGATGTTTTTATAGCCTGCTTTTTTAGCATTCCATAAAAGGTAATCCAAAAGAGGTCTTCCGCTTGCGCCAACACCTATAAGACCTTTGCTTCTCTCGTTAGCCTGTGCAATTTCTTCTGGAGATAAATTATTTGTAACCGCTTCTTTTTTCATACGAGAAGAAGCTCCGCCGGCTAAAATCACTAAACTGTCGTGCATTTTATTTTAATTTTCAATATTATCAATAATTCGTACTCCGGGATCAACGTTTACCGCATACGCTTCCTGTGCTCCTGCGTCTAAAATCGCTTCTATAACCGCATTCTCATTCTTAGGATCAGCAATTACCACAATGCTTCCGCCACCGCCAGAACCCACGATTTTTGCTCCGTATGCGCCAGCCTTCAATGCTGCATTAATCATAGCATCAATTCTTGGAACAGTTATTTTCAGTAAATCGCGTAAAACTTCATGATGACCATTCATTAAGGATCCAATTTTTTTAAGATCTAAGATTGGCTTTTCAAATTCTTTTAAAGCCTCTTTAGTATAATGGTAATTCATGATTGCTGCTTCAAAAAATGGAATCAGACGATCTGGAAGACAATTTCTGTATTTATCGACATCTTCAATTTCCGAAGCATTTAAATCAAACTGCGGATAATTTTGCTTTACAAGATCAATTGCCATCAAAGCATTTCCTTTTAATTCGCCAAGCAATCCAATTGTTTCCTTTGGAACGCCCGAAACACCTGTAATCAATCCTTTCAATTCTGTACCTATAACATCAAAAGAAAAAGGTTTTTTAGTATTTATGTAAACGATATTTCCAACGCCAATACTAAAATGATCCATCATTCCGCCAGGTTCTCCGTGTTCCAAAACTTCAGATTCGTAGCCCAATTTCGAGAGAAATCCAGGCGTAACTTCATGATCTATTCCAAAAGCTTCTATCAGGAAACGAATCCAAGCCATCAACAAGGCGGAAGAGCTAGAAGTTCCAGAATTAATTGGAATATCTCCAGTAATTGTAATCGTATAACCAGAGGTTGGTTTACAGCCATATCTGCGCAAGACGCGCAATGAGGAAGCAAAATAATCTCTGGATTCTAATTTTTCGAAAGCCTCATGTATATCGATAATCCGAATTTCATTAATATCAATCATATTCAGAACAAAAGTTTCGGTCTGATTTTGTTTTGCAATTAATTTAATATTTCGATCTATCGCACAGGCTATAACAGGCAATCCTAAGTAGTCTTGATGATCTCCAAAAAGACAGGTTCGGCCGGGAGCTAATGACGTGATTTTTTTCACTTAAACACTTTGTATTAAAACGCTTCAATTCAATAAATTACAGCGTAAATTAGTTATAAATTTATTTTCAGTTTTCGGTTTTGATTTCACGAAACTAGAGATTATATTTTTATAAAACAAGAAAAAACATAAAAATGTGCTCGAACACACATTTTTGGTGTTCTCGAGCACATTTATTAATTCTTACAAAAAAATTACGTTTATTAAATCAAAGTTTTTATATTTGCTCATATGGATAAAAAGTACACAATTAAGGATATAGCACAAATGGCTGGAGTTTCTAAAGGAACTGTAGACCGCGTGCTGCACAACAGAGGAAAAGTCTCTCCTGCTGCACTCGAAAAAATCAATGAGGTTCTGAATGTTATTGATTACGAACCCAACTTAATTGCACGAAATTTAAAAAGCACCAAAGTTTACCGCATTTGTGTCTTGCTTCCAGATCCTGTATTTGACCCTTATTGGCTTCCGTGCGTTAATGGAATCCAAGATGCCATTAAAGAATTCAAAGCTTATAATGTTAATATAGAAATTCATTACTTTAATCCAGAAAGCACCAAATCGTTTCTAAAAACAAACGAAGCCATTGTAGCACAATCGCCAGATGCTGTTTTACTGACTCCTCTTTTCCATAAAGAAACCTTAGAAATCATAAAACAATATGACGAATTGAGAATTATGGTAAATACTTTCAACAACCAGGTTGAATCTTCTTCCATAAAAAGTTTTGTTGGACAAGATTTATACAAAAGCGGACGTGTTGCCGCAAGTTTAATGAATTTGATTCTGCCTAAAGGACAGATTGCCATTATTCACGTTGACGAAAGCGTAAAAAATGCCGTCCACATGCAGGAAAAAGAACGAGGCTTTAGAAGCTATTTTGACGAAAAAAATCTTTCTGATTTCTCTTTAACCACATTAAAACTGAAATATTCCAACATAGAAACTAAGCTACCAGCGTTTATAAATGAAAACCCAGAGTTAAGCGGCATTTTCATTACCACCTCAAAGGCTTATCAAATCTCTTCTACTCTATCTAATATAACAGACGAAAAAATTGTTTTGATTGGCTATGACTTAATCGATAAAAATGTCAGCTTTTTAAATCAAGGATTGATTCATTTTTTAATACATCAAAACCAAAAGAGACAGGCGTATTTAGGAGTCAGCACGTTAGTAGAACACTTTTTATTCAGAAAAGACATTCCAGAAACCATTTTGCTTCCAATTGACATAATAAATGTCGAAAATGCTTCTTTTTATATTAGCTAAAGGTTTTTGCCGCTAAGACGCTAAGACATGAAGTTTTTTTTACTGTTATCAATTTAAATCTCGCAAAGACACAAAGACGCAAAGTTTTTTTTAGGTAAAAAAAGAAATATGAATTGCTTCAGCTTTAGCTGGAGGCAATTCAATTTATAGTTTGAAAGTTTTAAAAAAAACTTTGCGTCTTTGTGTCTTTGCAGCAAATCACTCCACTAAAACAAACTTTCCAAAAGAAGATGCTATGTGAAAATTCGGTTCGGGAGTATTTGGATCTACCCACGTAATCCAAGTTGGTTGGTAGTTGCCAATTTTATCTTTGGAGAATTTTGCTCTATAAACCCCTGTTTCGATAACATTATCATGTATTAAATCTAATTTTTCTAAAGAAGCGATACTAATTACCCCTGTAACCGTAAAAGAAACCTCATCTGCAGAAGATTCTAATTTAATTTGATTTTCAGGCCATTTCCATTCGTAATCAAAGATTTTATTTGGCAGGGCATGGAAATCCAGCAATCTTGTCGAAGGATCAATTTCAAGACAGTAATACGGATTAAGCTCATCATTACTTCTAAAAAAAAGCTCCACGCGATCTGAATTACAAACACTGTCTACACTATTATCTTTTTGATCGATATAAACGTCTGTATCAAAAACTCTAAAATTAAAATAGAAATTTTCTTGATCCCATAACGCGCGAAATTCAATTTTTAAGACCGGTTCATTATTCCACGGAGAAACAAAATCAGTTAAATAATGTGCTTTTTCCCAAAAAAAAGGATCTAAAATCTGAGTTTCGTTCTTTTGATTATTATCTATTATTTGTACGTGGTATTCTTTCAAAATTCTTCTTCTTAAAATCTGTTAATTTTTCATTTTCAAAAAGGTCAAAATGACCATTAATTCATTTTACGATTTTGCCTTTTTTCTCTATGACCAATATAGTTCAAAAATTGAATTGAAAAACAAATCAAACTCATAATTAAATCTAAATTTTCATTCTTTTTCAACATAAGAAAAGACTGCTTAATTTTTACGTTTTTACATTAGTCATTGCGAAATTCATAAGTTTTTATAAAAAGAGCATTTATTATTCAAAAAACAGCCAGTTTTAAGAGCTTCAGCATTTCTAAAACATTTTAAAAATATCTCATCTTTTTAAGTCTAAAAAAACGTTTCGCACAATTTTATGTGCTCGAGAACATAAATTTTGTGTGTTCGAGCACATTTTTTATGTTTTTTCTTGTTTTATAAAAATATAATCTCTAGTTTCGTCAGAGATTAATCTTAAAACTAAGTTAATTATGCAAAATTTCAGATGATTTTTAAGCTCAAAAAAAGAAGAAAAACAAACTAAACAAGCCCTGTTTAGGAGTAAAAAAAAGAAGTCTCTGGTTTGCATAAAAATAATTCAATCGAAAACACAACTAAAAAGACAAAATGATTTCCAGATCAAAAAAGAAATCTAAAACCTACAAACAAAGAAAAAACAATTAAACATTAACCAAAACCAATTCAAAGTATGAAATTATTAACCCAAAAAAAGCCAAGAGATTTTCGGCTTAACAATTTATCCCGCAAAGAAATCGGAATAACAGTTCTCTCGTTATTAGTTTTTACATTTCAGGCTTCTGCAGCTTCTTCTATAAATATTTCAGACAAAACCAATACGGCATTGTTTTTTGAAAAAACTATAAAAGGAAAAGTAACAGACGAAAAAGGTTTGCCACTTCCAGGTGCCAATGTTGTGGTTAAAGGCACTACTAAGGGAGTTCAGACTGATGTAGACGGAAGCTTTGTTATTACAGTTCCTGATAATGCCACAAAATTGATAATTACTTACATTGGTATGGAAGATCAGGAAGTTACTATCGGAAGTGCGCCTCTAAAAATTGTCATGAAAGAAGCAGGACAAAAACTAGACGAGGTGGTGATCGGATACGGAAAATCTAAGAAAAAAGACCTTACAGGTTCTGTGAGTTCTCTTAGCAAAGACAATTTAAACTTAGGCGGAACGGTTGCAAACGTTGGACAGGCGCTTCAAGGACGAGCTTCTGGAGTGCAAGTGCAACAAAATAGTTATGCGCCGGGAACAAATCCGTCAGTAATAATTAGAGGAGGAAACTCTATTAATACTTCTAATGCTCCGTTGTATGTTGTTGACGGATTCATTACCAGTACTGGAGCTTCTATAAGCCCGAACGACATTGAAAACATTCAAATTCTTAAAGATGCCGCTTCTACAGCTATTTATGGTGCCCGTGGAGGAAATGGGGTAATTTTGATTACCACTAAAAAAGGAAAATCAGGAAAAATGAATGTTGAGGCTGAGATTTCTGATGGTTTTCAAAACATCATAAAAGAGCCTTCTTTAATGACTGGACAGCAATATGCCGATTATCAGAATGCTCTTAATGCTGAAAACGGAAGACCTCCGCTTTTCCCTTCCAGCTTTCCTGTTGCCAATACTAACTGGTTTGATGCTGCAACTCGTCCTGGTGAAGTGCTTAATAGAACGCTTACTTTTAGCGGAAGTGATCAAAGTTCTAAATTCTTTCTTTCTGGAAATTATTTAAAACAAACTGGAGCTATCGTAAACACTGATTTTGAAAGATATAGTGTGAGAATGGGCGGTGAAAAAAGATTCAACGAAAGACTAAATATGGGCACAAATGTATATGGTGCTGTTGCCGAAGGAAATAATAGCGATTTTGGCGATAATATTTTATCTCCAATGTTCTCTATCCAGACTGCCCCTCCAACTATTCCAATTTATAATGCAGACGGTTCGTATTATAAATTCCAAGGGAAAGACAATGCGTTAGCACTTTTACTTGAACCTACAGATCACACGATCAATAGATTGGTAAACGGAAACATGTTTTTAGATTATCAGATCATTAAAGGTTTAACATACCATTTTGGTGCCGGTGCAGAATGGCAAGAAAATATTCAAGGAAAATATACTCCAAGTACTTTAGTAGCGGGAGCTGCGTTAAAGGGTTCTGGTTCTGAAGAAAATAAAACCTATTTCAGATGGAGTACAGAACAATATTTGACGTATAAATTTGATATCAAAGAAGTACATGCAATTACTGCCATGATTGGTACTTCAAATCAAAAAGATACTTATGAAAGAGTAAGAGCAGCCGGTACAGGTTTCTCTAATGACTTATTGACCTATTACAATCTGCAAGGAGCTTCAGTGTATTTAAAACCTGAAACAGAAAAAACAGAAACAAAATTGACTTCTTACTTTGGAAGATTAAATTATGCTTTCAACGATAAATACTTAGCAACTTTTACGATTAGAAAAGATGGCTCTTCTCGTTTTGGACCAAATAACCGATTTGGTATCTTCCCTTCTGGAGCTGTTGCATGGAAAATATCTAACGAATCTTTTATGCAAAACGTAAAAGCAGTTTCTGAGCTTAAATTGAGAGCAAGTTATGGTATTACAGGTAGCGACGGTATTGGAGATTACTCGTACATGAGCCGTCTGTCTTCTTGGGGGGTTACTATTGCGCCAGATGAATTTGTTGCAGGAACAGAACCAGCTAACTTAGCGAACCCAAATCTGAAATGGGAAGAAACAGCTCAAACTGATATCGGTTTAGATTTAGGCTTATTTAATGACAAACTTTCAATTACATTCGATTATTACAAAAAAAGAACTACAGATGCTCTTTTAAATGTTCCTGTTGGAGGATGGTGGGGATTTGGCACTCAAAGAGTTAACGCAGGGGTTATTGACAACCAAGGTATTGAGTTAGGAATAAGCACTACAAACTTCAGAACTGATACTTTTTCTTGGACTACTTCATTAAATGTAGCGTACAATAAACAAGAAGTAGTATCTCTAGCTGATAACGTTAAAATCATTAGCACAAACACTTCTAACCCAAGTGGAGTAGTTTCTGGGCAGGAATTTACCAGATTGGAACCTGGAAAAGAAATGGGAGTTTTATTTGGCTATAAATATGCTGGAGTTATCAAAACTGGAGAAACTTATGCGCCTCAGCCATTATCTGCTCCTGGAGATCCTAAATATGTAGACATTGATGGCGATGGTACTATTACAGCAAAAGACAGAACTTATTTAGGAAATACTATTCCTCATTATGTTGCAGGTTTCAATAACGATTTTAAGTATAGAAATTTCGATATGAATATCTTTTTCCAAGGTGCTTTTGATTATTCAGTTTACAATATGACTAAAATGGTTGGGGAGTCTTCTACAAGTACAGATGCGTTAAACCGATGGGTTGCTGGTAAAAACGAAAACACTGATATTCCTAGAGACGGTTATTACAAAAGCACTTACGGAAGTTATGTGAATTCTAAATTTGTTGAAGAAGCTTCTTACTTACGTCTAAAAAATGTTTCTATCGGATATACGATTCCAGAAAGCGCATTAAAAACGGTGAAATTTATTGATAGCATCAGATTATATGCAATCGGACAAAATTTATTGACGATTACCAACTATTCTGGAAATGATCCTGAGGTGAACGGGCATTCTAATAACAATTTAGGTGGAGGAATCGACTTTAACTCTTTCCCAGCCTCAAGAACTTTTATACTTGGAATTAAAGTAGCAATTCACTAGTCTAAAATGCTTTACAGTAACATTAAATTGATTAAAATGAAAAAATATACAATCTTATTACTTTTACTTGCCGCTGGAACACAAGTTTCTTGCAATCAAGATCTTGATCCCACGGTATATAGCAGCTTGACTAATACTAATGGGTATCAGACAAAATCGGATGCTATTGCGGCTATCAATTCCATTTATGGAAGGTTAAAAGGGCCTTCTGTAGGCGATAACTTCTCGTACTGGGCTACTAGACACTTTGCTCTTACAGATATTGCTACAGATTTAGGACACTGCCAATTTGGAGGAGATCCAGGGCAATTATCATTGGGAACTTGGAATTCTGCAAACGGCCTTTTAAGAGAAGACTGGAACGCCATGTATAAATTGATTGCCAATGCAAACAATGCTATTTTCAACATTATACCAATGAGTGGCATTACAGCTGCTGAAAAAGCACAATTTATTGCAGAAGCAAAATTCTTAAGATGTTCCGCTTACATGGATTTGACCGATTCTTGGGGACCAGTAATTCTAATTACCGAAGCCAATTTAGGAAACCCTGGGTATTTGGATCAGACTCCGCCTTCATCTGTTGAAGAAATCGACGCTTTCATGATTAAAGAATTGACGGAAGCTGCTGATGTTCTTCCAGTAAATTATAAAAACAATGAAATTTACGGTACAAATGATGTGGGACGTGCGACAAAAGGAGCTGCACTAACACTATTGGCAAAATTGTATTTGAGAAGCCACGATTGGCAAAAAGTAGTTACCTATACACAAAAAGTAATGGATTTGCACGAATACAGCCTATATCCTTCTTACTTAGGTCTGTTTAAAGAAAGTAACAAATGGTGCAGTGAAAACATCTTCTCTTCTTTAAGTGATGCCAACACAAATGGAACTGAATTATTAAACCACTTTGGTCCTGTTGATCACCCTGTGGTTCAAAACAGATGGCAATATTATACTGTAAACTGGGATTTCTACAACACTTTTGGCGATGAAGATGAGAGAAAACAATGCTTTTTTCCAGAGTATATGGGGACAGACGGTCTATTACATAAACAAGCTCCATACTTAGGAGCTCAACCTCCAGCTGGAGAATTCTATATGCAAGACGTTTCTACAAAAAAATATGCTGATGATGAAACGACCACTTATTATGATGGACATAGTGTTAATATCCTTCGTTATGCTGATGTTTTGTTAAGCAGAGCCGAAGCCTTAAACGAAATCAGTGGGCCAACTCAAGAGGCTATTGATCTTATCAACCAAGTAAAAGGAAGATCTCATGCAAAACTTTTGGTTTTATCAGAACATACTCAAACTAGTTTAAGAGATGCTATTTTACAAGAAAGAGGATGGGAACTTTTCTACGAAGGAAAACGTCGTGCAGATTTAATCAGAATGAACAAATATGATGTTTTAGTAAATGCATACCACCTTAGAGTTGGAGAAGCAGCTTTAATCAAAATGCCACAAAACAAATATTATACGTATCCACAAAGTCAGGTTGATCTTAATCCAAATTTAAGCAACGCCGACAGACAATAAGAATATCCAATCAAGAATAGACAGTTAAATGTCTGTCTATTCTTGATTATTTATAGCGATAAAAGTACTTTTCTGTTTCACAAAAGAAGCTTTTCAGATGATCAAAAAATTAATATTAAAAGGAAGTTTTATTTTAGCGCTGCTTACTTTGGCAAGTTGTTCTAAAAACCAAATTATCTCCAATATCAATATTGGCACTCATGGCAACAACGAATTGAAAATTCAGATCGATGTTACTACGAATGACCAAGCTCAGGTATATGCTGAATATTGGTCAGACAAAGAAGGAAATCAAAATAAAATGACCTCTCCTATTTCAAATTCTGGTTTAAAACATTCGCTGGTACTTTGCAATATAATTCCAGAAACTGACTATAGTTTCCAATTAGTTACAGTTCAAGGTGGTAATAAACAAACCAGCAAAGTTTATAATTTTAAATCTAGAAAACTTCCAGAATGGCTACAGAAACAATTCAAAGCCAATTGTCCGAAACCAGAATTATTGCCTGAAAATTTCAAAAAAGGATTTTTGCTTTTAGCTAAAAGAGAAACTCCTGGAACTGCTTATATTGTTGATTACAAAGGAAATTTAAGATGGTACCATACGCTTGAAGGAACTGGTTTTAAAGTCGTTCATTTTACAAAAGACCAAACAATTCTTTCGATTTTGGGAACCAATGACGAGCCAACAAGCTATGGAAGCGAAATTCTTGAAATCAATCTGCAAGGTGATACTTTAACCCATATTAAAAAAGGTGAAGGCGATTTAAAGCAAGTTCTTCACCATGAAATTATAAAAAAATCGGCTAACGAAATTGTTGCTTTAACTGTTGAACAGAAAATAATCGATTTAACTTCTATTGGAGGGAAAAAACAAGACACCATCAACGGAGACGGAATTCTGATTTTGGATAAAAAAGGCAAACAACTTTGGAAATGGAGCGTTTTTGATGATTTAGATCCGTTTAAAGATAAAAATTTATTAAAAACCAAGAAAGACTGGACACACGCCAACAGTTTAAGCTACGATACAGATGGAAACTTTCTAATTTCTTTCTATAATAACGGTCAGATTTGGAAAATCAATGCAAAAACTGGAAAAGTAATCTGGAAATTAGGAAAAGATGGCACAATGAAAATGGCCCCTGACACCAATTTTTCGCAGGCACATGCTGCACACATTGATCAAGAAGGAAGTTTATTGTTTTTTGACAATGGTGTGGATATAAAAGAATCTTCTGTTTTTGCTCTAAAAGTGGACGAAAAAAGCAATTCGGTAAAACTGGATTTTCATATAAAATTGCCAAAAGATATTTACAACGATAGAATGGGAAGCGCTTATATGATTAATAAAGATCTCTTTTTGGTTTGTTGTTCAAAAAGACATATTACGGTTTTAACCAATAAAAAAGGAATTTTGCTATGGGCTTTAGAATCTGAAATTCCGCCATATAGAACCATCTTTATTCCTAAAGAAAAACTCAAACCTTTTCTTTTGAATTAAAAAGAGATTTTCCTGTAAGGTTTTCAAAACCTTGTAGGTATAAGTAAATTAGAATAAATACCTAACAGGTTTTAAAAACCTGTTAGGATAAAAATAATAGACATGAAAAAATTAATTCTTATTGCACTTTTTTCAGCATTGCCAATGCTTGTTTTCAATTCCTGCACCAAATCAAATTCTCAAACTTTGGCTTCAAAAACAACCGAAGAAGGAGAAGAAGACGAAGGCTACATCACAATTGATACTTCTCAAATTCCAGACGATCTATTTGGAGAATCGGTTCGTTACGGAAGAGAATTAATGATGAAAACGGCTTATTACATTGGTCCAAACGGAAAAAATGGACAATATTTGGGCAATAAAATGAACTGCACCAACTGTCATCAAGATGCAGGAACAAAGCCTCATGCGTTCAATTTGATGTCTTCACACGATAATTATCCACAATATCGCGGGCGCGAAAACAAAGTTCTTACATTGGCAGAAAGAGTTAATAACTGCATTATGCGCCCGCATTCTGGAAAACCACTTCCGTTGGATAGTAAAGAAATGGTGGCCTTTTTATCGTATTTCAAATGGATTAACAAATTTGTTCCAAAAGATGGTAATTTTAAAGGAGCAAAAAATTTAGAAATCGAATTTCCAGATGTTGCTGCAAGTCCAGAAAGAGGGAAAGTTTTATTTGCCGAAAACTGCGCAAGATGCCACGGAAATAATGGTGAAGGAGTTTATAATGCAGACAAATCGGGTTACACCTATCCTCCACTTTGGGGCGAATATGGATATCAGCCAGGTTCAAGCATGCACCGCGTCATTAAACAGGCGCAATGGCTAAAAAGCAATATGCCTTACGATAAAGTACTGCTTGGAAAACCATATCTTACAGACAAACAAGCGCTTGACATTGCAGCTTATGTAAATGACGATTCACAGCATAAAAGACCAAACCCAAAAACGTTTGATTATCCAAATAAAATGGGCAAACCTATTGATTATGCACACAGTCCATTTCAAGATAATTTTTCGGAAGAGCAGCACAAATACGGACCTTACAAACCGATTATTGCTTACTGGAAAAAACAAGGATGGAAAGCCGTTTACTAAACTCAAAATATACTATTTAACTGATTTATACAATACAATGAAACTAAACCTAAACAACACAACGCTTTTAAACAGAATACTGATAATGTGTTTGATCACAATCAGCATTCCTCTAACTGCACAAATAAAATATTCAGACGGAAACGACAGCTGGAATCCGAATCAATTAGGAAATCACCGCGCTGTAATTGCCTTTTCTGGGTCGGGAAATGTTGCTAAAACGACAATCGAATGGCGAAGAAGAGACACCAATCCAGAACTTAAAAAAATTATCGTTCAGGATGCGTCTGGAAAAGAAATTCAGAACATCAAAACCGAAAATATCAATAGAGAAAACGGTACTATTTTCTTTGAACCTATTTCAGGCAAAGGAACTTATTACGTTTATTATATGCCTTATGTTGATGAAGGAACTGCAAATTATCCAAAAGGAATTTATCAAAAACCTGAAGATAAAGCTAATACTGAATGGGTTTCTAAAATCAAAAGCAATTTTAAAGAAAATGCTGCTGTAACAGAAATCCAAAGTGTAAATGCTTTCAATAGTTTTTATCCGATGGAAGTGATTGCTACAGCGTCTGAAACTTCAGCTCTTGTGGCAAAAAACAGCGGAAACTCTTTCTTGGTTTTCCCAGAAGACAGAGAACATTCTATCAAATTAAAATCTGATTTACCGCAAAGATGGATTCAGAAAGGCGTTCAAAACAGTTTTGCTGATACGGCAATGAAAGGGGAATATTTAGCTTTTCAATTAGGAGTTTACGCGCTTGAAGATTTAAAAAATGTAAAAGTATCTTTCACCAATTTAGTAAGCACAACTGGAGCGACAATAGAAGCGAAAGACATCAGCTGTATCAACACTGATGGAACTCGATATGACGGCACTCCTTTTACAAATACGGTTTCAGTTTCAAAAGGAAAAATTCAGGCTATGTGGTGCGGTATCGATGTTCCGGAAACTGCTGCTGCTGGAACATACAACGGAAAAGCAACCGTAACAGCTGACGGAAAATCAAAAGAAATCAATCTTCAAATTACGGTTTCAAACGAAATAACAAAAAACGGAGGCATTGACAGTCCAGAAAAAATGACGCGTTTAAAATGGTTAAATTCGACATTAGCTCAAGAAAATACAGTTATTGCTCCTTATACTCCATTAACAGTAAACAACTCTGAAATTGTATTATTAGGAAGAAAACTAATTGTAGCTGCAAACGGATTCCCTGCGCAAATTCAGACTTTCTTTACGCCAGAAATGACTTCTGTTACAACAAAAGCAAATGACATTTTAAGTTCTCCAATCGATTTTCATTTTGTTGACGCTTCTGGAAAAGAAGTGCAATGGAAAAACAGCGGTGTAAAATTTACTAAAAAAGAAGCTGGAATAGTGTCTTGGGAAAATACTGCGACTTCAAAATCGGTCCAAATGGATGTAAACGCTTCTGTTGAATTTGATGGTTTTGTTCATTACATCGTAAAAGTTACAGCTCTTGAAGATGTTGCCTTTAACGACATTAACTTCCAAATGCCAATGCAGCCAACTTCTGCAAAATACATGATGGGATTAGGTCAAAAAGGTGGAGATCGTCCTGCAACTTTCGACTGGAAATGGGATGTTGCCCATAAAAATCAAGACGGTGCTTGGATTGGTGCTGTAAATTCTGGATTGCAATTTTCTTTAAGAGACGAAAAATATAGCCGCCCTTTAAATACTAATTTCTATTTACAAAAACCTTTATTGCTGCCTACTTCATGGGGTAACGAAAATAAGGGCGGCATTACCATTACGCCAAATCCAAAATCGGTTGTAGTAAATGCGTACAGCGGTGCTAGAACAATGAAAAAAGGCGACGTTTTATACTATAATTTCAACTTATTGATTACGCCTTTCCATACCATAAATACCGATTTTCAATGGGATACAAAGTTTTACCATAAATACAGCCCAATCGATTCTATCGCTAAAACTGGCGCAACGGTAATCAATATTCACCATGCCAATGCAATCAATCCTTATATCAATTATCCCTTTATTGAATATAAAAAGATGAAATCGTATATCGATGAAGCACATCAAAAAGGCTTAAAAGTAAAAATCTACAACACGGTTAGAGAGGTTTCTAACAAAGCTTATGAAACTTTCGCTCTTAGAAGTTTAGGTCACGAAATTTATTCTCCAGGAAAAGGTGGCGGATTCTCTTGGCTGCAAGAACACGTTGGCGACGATTATATAGCTGCTTGGTTTGTTCCTGAAATTAAAGATGCTGCAATCGTAAACAGCGGTATGAACCGTTGGCATAATTATTATGTAGAAGGTATGAACTGGCTGACCCAAAATGTGGGCATTGACGGAATATATCTTGACGACGTTGCTTTCGACAGAATCACGATGAAACGTATCAAAAGAGTTTTGACTAAAGATGGTCATCCCGGAATTATCGATTTACATAGTGCGAACCAATATAACAAAAGTGACGGATTTAATAATAGTGCCAACTTATACATGGAGCACTTCCCGTACATCAATAGATTATGGTTTGGAGAATATTTTGATTATGAAAAAAATCAGCCTGACTTTTTCTTGACCGAGGTAAGCGGAATCCCGTTTGGATTAATGGGAGAAATGCTTCAAGATGGCGGAAATCCGTGGAGAGGAATGGTTTACGGAATGACAAACAGATTGCCTTGGAGCGATGGTGCTGATCCAAGAAACATCTGGAAACTTTGGGATTCTTTCGGAATTAAAGGTTCTGAAATGATTGGATATTGGAGCGAAAACTGTCCTGTAAAAACAAACAACGACAAAGTACTGGCAACCGTTTACAAAAAGAACGGTAAAGCTTTAATCTCAATCGCAAGCTGGGCAGATGCTGATGTAAATGTGAAATTAAATATCGACTGGAAAAAACTAGGAATCAATCCTGCAAAAGCAACAATTACAGCTCCAGAAGTTACTAATTTCCAACCAGCAAAAACATTTACAGCAAAAGACGAAATACCAGTTTCTAAAGGAAAAGGCTGGTTGTTGATTGTGAAGTAATCAACAATTACCTCGTACTGTTTGTCATTGCGAGGAACGAAGCAATCTCACTAACAAAAGATACAAAGTGTGATTTAGCAAATGCGATTGCTTCGTTCCTCGCAATGACAAAAAAGCTCAAAAAAACAACCACAAATAACCAAGCTCTCCATCATGAAATTTAGACCACTATTATCAATTCTACTCCTTGGAAGCCTGTTTGTCAACGCACAAAACAAACCCACTGTAAAAGAATACAAAAAAGTATTTACCACATATCCGTTCTCAGATCCTGATCCGATTCCAAAACCTGACACAAAGTTTTATCCGTATTTCCGTTTTGACGGTTTTACTGACAAACCCGTTCAGAAAGAATGGAAAGTAATCGAAATTGAAAATGATTATATCAAACTGATGATTTTGCCAGAAATTGGCGGAAAAGTCTGGTCGGCTATAGAAAAATCTACAGGAAAAGACATTGTTTACAACAATCATGTGGTAAAATTTAGAGACATTGCCATGCGCGGACCGTGGACAAGCGGAGGTGTTGAAGGCAATTACGGAATTATCGGCCACACGCCAAACTGCGCGACTCCTGTGGATTACAAAATCATAAACCGAGAAGACGGAAGCATTAGCTGCGTGATTGGCGTTTTAGATTTATTGACGAGAACTTCTTGGAAATTAGATATTAATCTGCCAAAAGACAAAGCGTATTTTACCACAAATTCGTTTTGGTCGAACACAACCGAATTTGAACAGCCTTATTACACTTGGATGAATACGGGAATAAAAGCAGCCGAAAATCTGCAGTTTATTTATCCTGGACAAACATATATCGGTCATAACGGAGAATACAATTCGTGGCCAATTGACAAAGAAAACGGCAAAGATTTATCTTTCTACAAAAACAACAATTTTGGAGGCTACAAATCGTATCACGTATTCGGGAAATATGATGATTTCTTTGGAGGATATTATCACGACGAAGATTTCGGAATGGCAAGATATGGCAATCACGATGATAAACCCGGCAAAAAAATCTGGATTTGGGGATTGTCGCAGCAAGGCATGATTTGGGAAAAATTATTGACCGATACTGACGGACAATATGTAGAAGTTCAAAGCGGCAGATTGTTTAATCAGGCAAGCGAAACCAGCAGTCTTACACCTTTCAAACAGCGCTCGTTTGCACCGTATCAAACCGATACTTGGACCGAATATTGGTTTCCTATAAAACACACAAAAGGTTTTGTAAAAGCCAATAATTATGGTTCTGTTAATATTAAAAACGAAAATGGCTGGCTGAAAATCTATTTTTCTCCGCTTCAAAAATTAAATGAAAAAATCGAAGTTTTTGAAAACGATAAAAAAGTGTATTCTAAAGATATTGCTCTGAATACCATGCAAACTTTCAAAGATTCTATTCAAGTAAAAGTCGATTCTAATAAATTGAAATTCGTTTTAGGCCAAAATAAATTAGTTTGGAATTCAGCGCCAGAAGATGGAAACATCAATCGTCCTGTAGAAATTCCAAAAGATTTTGCTCATAATTCGGTTTACGGATTGTATCAGCAAGGAAAAAATTACATCAGTTTTAAAGATTATGTTCTGGCTGAAGATAAATTGAATGCTTGTTTGAAATTAGATTCTAACTACGCTCCTGCCCTTTCTGCATTGGCTTCTTTGCAAATTAGAAAATTAGATTACAAAGCAGCTGTAAACTCGGCAAGCAAAGCTTTATCGGTAGATACTTACGATGCTTCGGCGAATTATTTTTATGCTTTGGCGAATTTCCATTTAGGAAATACTATCGATGCAAAAGACGGTTTTGATATTGCTGCCGCAAGTGTTGAATTTAGAAGTCCTGCTTACACCGCTTCAAGCAAAATTTATTTAGCAGAAAATGATCTGCCAAAAGCTATTGAATATGCCGAGAAAAGCTTAATCTATAATCAATACAATATAGAAGGTTTACAGGTTTTAGCGGTTTTATATCGTCTTCAAAATAATTCTGATAAAGCAAATTCTGTTTTAAAAACAATCACAAAACTAGATCCGCTGAATCATTTTGCTGATTTTGAAAAATACCTTTGGAACAATTCAAACGATTCCAAAAATGCTTTTGTTTCTGCCATCCAAAACGAAATGCCAGAACAGACTTTTCTTGAATTGGGAATTTGGTACAATAATTTAAGCCGAAAAGAAGAAGCTCTAAAAGTGTTTTCTATTGCAGAACCAAGCGCTGAAATTATATATTGGAAAGCTTTCTTAGAAAACAAACCAGTTGATGTAAGTAAAATTAAACCTGGGACGAGTTTTCCTTTCAGAAATGAAACTGCTGAAATCCTAAAATCTTTAATTAAAACAAACGATCAGTATCAGTTAAAATATCATTTAGGTTTAATTGAATGGAATCGCAACAGCATTTCCGAAGCTAAAGAATTGTTTTCACAATGCGGTACAAAATCAAATGATCCTGCATTTTATGGAGCAAAAGCTTCTTTATTCAAAAATGATCCAGCAATTGTTTTGGCAAGTCTTCAACAGGCTATAAAATTGAATCCGCAAGGTTGGAGATACCATAAAATGCTGGCAGAACATTACATCGCTCAAAAACAATTTGATAAAGCGCTTACAACGGCCGAATCTTTTTATAAAAAACATCAGAACAATTATTTAATCGGAATGCTTTACGCTAAAACTTTATTGCTAAATAAAAAATACCGTGAAGCCGATTCGTTCTTGACCAAATTGCAGATTCTTCCTTTTGAAGGCGCAACGGTAGGAAGGCAATTGTATCACGAAGCGAAATTGATGCAGGCTTTGGCAGAAATTAAAAACAAGCAGTACAAAAAAGCATTACAATTTATTGCTGACGCCAAATTGTTTCCAGAGAATTTAGGCGTTGGAAAACCGTATGACGAAAATATTGATGAAAGATTAGAAAACTGGTTAGATTATCAATGTTACAGCAGTCTTGGAAACAAAGAAATGGCTTCTAAATCTTTAGAAAAAATTGTCGCTTTCAAACCAGTAGTCGATAATACGGTTATGAATTTCCTCCCAGCAAATCAATTGGTTTCGGCTTGGGCAATAGAAAAAACTTCTTCTGCTCAAGAAGCTGAAAAATGGATTAAAACTCAGGCCGATTTATATCCGACAAATAAAATAGTGCAATGGAGTTTATTGGCTTACACCAAAAAACAATCGGATATTTTAAGTGAAGATGAAAAAGACGGTGAAGTCAGAATTATCGAAAAATTGTAAAGAACTTTCAAAAACAATAAAATGAAAAACCATTTTTTAAAATATACTTTTTTGGGTCTTGTCGTTTTGCTGAGTCCAAAAATTGAAGCACAAAACAAAGCAGAAAAGGTTGATGAATTATCCATTTATCGCACTACTCCTTTAAAAACACATGATTTAATTCATACCAAACTCGAAGTTTCATTCGATTACGGAAAACGTTATTTATACGGAAAAGAATGGATTACTTTAAAACCTCATTTTTACGAAACCGATTCGCTTAAGTTGGACGCAAAAGGAATGGATTTTAAAGAAATTGCTATTATTGACGGCAAAAAAAGTATTCCGTTGCAATACAAATACGATAACGAAGAACTTTCAATCGCTTTAAACAGAAAATACAAGCGAACTGAAAAGTACACGATTTTCATTAATTACATCGCAAAACCAGCAGAACTGAAAAGCAAAGCTGGCGAATCGATTACCAACTCAAACGGATTGTATTTTATTAATCCTGACGGAAAGGGAGACAAACCAACTCAAATTTGGACTCAAGGCGAGACGGAAGCTTCTTCTTGCTGGTTCCCAACAATCGACAAACCCAATCAGAAAACCACTTCTGAAATTGCGATGACTGTCGAGGCAAAATATACGACGCTTTCAAACGGTAAACTAACGTCGCAAAAAGTAAATAAAGACGGAACAAGAACAGATATCTGGAAAATGGAACAGCCAAATGCGCCTTATTTGTTTATGATGGCTGTTGGTGATTTTAAAGTCTATAAAGATTCTTATAATGGCAAAGAAGTCAGCTATTATTTAGAGCCGAAATATGCACCGTATGCCAAACAGATTTTCTACAAAACGCCAGATATGATGAATTTTTACGGCAAAATGCTTGGCGTAGAATATCCTTGGGCGAAATATGCGCAAATTGTAGTGAAAGACTATTTTGGAGGTGCGATGGAAAATACTTCGGCAACTGTTCATGGCGAATACGTTCAAAAAACAGAAAGAGAATTATTAGATGATAATCAAGAAAGCACCATTGCTCACGAACTTTTTCATCAATGGTTTGGAGATTACGTAACGGCTGAGTCTTGGTCAAACTTAACCATGAACGAATCGTTTGCCACTTTTGGAGAAGTTTTATGGCATGGTCACGATGCTGGACAGGATGCGGAAGACAGATCACGTTATGAAAAATTGCAGAATTATTTACGCTCACAAAAAAATGGCGACAGTCCAATTTTAGCACGTTTTCATTACAAAAATGCAGACGATATGTTTGATAATATCAGCTATTCTAAAGGTTCAATTATTTTATATGCAATGAAAAATCAAATGGGCGACGAAGCCTTTTTTAAAGGTTTAAATCATTATTTGACAACAAATGCTTATAAATCTGGTGAACCGCATCAACTGCGTTTATCAATGGAAGAAGTAACTGGAAAAGACTGGTTGCCTTACTTTGAGCAATGGTATTATAACGCTGGAAGTCCGATTTTGGATGTGACTTACAGATATGCTAACGGAAAAATTATTATTACCATAAATCAATCTCAGGATAGTACAGTGCAAACTTTTACACTGCCTTTGAAAGTTGATTTTTACGTAAACGGAACTAAAATCAGAAAGGATATTTTAATTGATAAAAGACAGCAAAGCTTCACTTTTGATCTTCCTTCAAAACCTGAATTTATAGATTTAGATCCAGGTAAAATTCTAGTGGGCGAAGTTAAGGTAGATAAAAAAAGCGCCGCTGATTATTTGTATCAATATAAAAATGCTCCATCCTATTACAACCGAATTGAAGCTATAAAATTTGCTTCGAAAGACAGAAGTCAGGAATCGCAACTTATTTTACTGGAAGGCTTAAAAGATCAACAGGAAGATTTAAGAGTTCTGAGTATCAAGTCAATTGACTTAAATGAAAAACAAACAAAAGATCAGGTTTTAAAAACGCTACTTGATGTTGCAAAAAATGATAAAAAAACAATTGCCAGAGCTAATGCTATTGTAAAATTGGCTTCTACAGGAGATGCTTCTTATAAAAGTTTAATGGAAGAAAGCATTAAAGAACAGTCGTATAACGTGATTGCAGCAGGATTAGCAGGATTAACAAAATATGCGGCAGCCGAAGCAGATAAAGCATTGGCCTCATTAGATGACGATACCCAAAAACATGTAACGCCATTAATGAAAAGATTTAGTAGTCAAAAATAATTATTAAGAGTCCTCTAGGTCTGTTTTTGTTTTTGAAAACCTCTCTAATTTGGTTCATTAGAGAGGTTGTTTTAAAAAATTATCTAACAATAATCACTCATGAAAATCACCTTCTTAAAACCTATAACAATCCTTTTTCTTTTGTTCGGATGGACAATTGCATCGGCACAAATGATTAAGACCAAAACGCCTTCACGTCCAAAAGGACAACAAGACGTATTGAGAATGGCAGCAGATCCAATTCCGACGGTTCGTGTTGCTTTCATCGGACTTGGAATGCGCGGTCCCGGCGCTGTCGAACGCATGACACATATTCCAGGTGTAGAAATTGTGGCTTTGTGCGACATGACTCAAGAAAATACTGCAAAGTCAAATGCAATCTTAACAAAAGCTGGTTTCCCAAAAGCACAAGAATTTTATGGTGACGAAAATGCTTGGAGAAAAGTTACGGCTTTGCCAAATGTAGATTTAGTTTATGTGGCTACAGACTGGCTTCATCATGCTTCTATCGGAGTTCAAGCCATGAAGGACGGAAAACACGTTGCTATTGAAGTTCCAGGAGCTTTAACTATGAAAGAAATCTGGGAATTGATCGATACTTCAGAAAAAACGAGAAAACACTGCATGCAATTGGAAAATTGTGTTTATGATTTTTTCGAATTGACCACTTTAAATATGGCTCAGCAAGGCGTTTTTGGAGAAATTCTACATGCTGAAGGTTCGTACATTCACAGTTTACAGCCTTTTTGGGGAGAATACTGGAACAACTGGAGAATGGATTATAACATTAAACATCGTGGCGATATTTATGCCACACACGGTATGGGACCAGCATGTCAGGCACTAAACATTCACCGTGGTGATAAAATGAATTTCTTGGTCTCTATGGACACCAAAGCAGTTGGAAATCCTGCTTACATTAAAGAAAAGTCAGGAAAAGAAATTAAAGATTTTAGAAACGGAGATCATACGATGACGATGATCCGCACAGAAAACGGAAAAACAATTCAAATTCAACACGATGTTACTTCTCCTCGTCCGTACAGCAGAATGTATCAATTGAGCGGTACAAAAGGTTTTGCTAATAAATATCCGTTAGAAGGTTATGCTTTAGACGGAAAAGAATTAAGCTATGACGTAAAACCAAATCACGAAAAATTGAGCGCGCATTCTTTTGTTCCTGAAGAAGTGAAAAAAGCGTTGATGGAAAAATACAAACACCCTATTGCCAAAGGAATCGAAGAACAGGCTAAAAAAGTGGGCGGTCATGGCGGAATGGATTTTATTATGGACTATCGTTTAATCTATTGTCTGCAAAAAGGACTTCCGCTTGATATGGACGTTTATGATTTAGCCGAATGGTCTTGCCTTGGACCATTAACAGAAATTTCATTAGACCATAATTCTGCTCCTGTTGAAATTCCAGATTTTACTCGTGGAGGCTGGAACAAACTTAAAAAATTAGAGTTTTCAGAATAAATATTATTGGTTAGTTAGTAAGAGGGACAAGAGGGCAAAGTAGATGTTGCTCTCTTGTCTGTTTTAGACAATTCGTAAAAACAAAAAAGCCACCTGATTCTCTCAGATGGCTTCTTTTATTTTTGATAAAAAATTAATTCCAGTTGAACGTAATTTTCTTTTCGATTTCACTGCTTAAGCTTAAAAACACTGGGCAAGTCATTGCAGCACGTTCTAAAATAGTTTTGCTTTTTTCGTCAGCATTGCTTTTCATTTGAAACACAATTTCAATTGCACCGATTCTTCTTGGTTCAGCATTCATGATTTTAGTTACTTCTGCTGTAGATCCAACAAAATCAACTTCTAAATCACGAGCTTTGATTCCCATAATGGTCATCATGCAGCTTGCTAAAGCATTTGCAACTGTATCTGTTGGAGAAAATGCTTCTCCTTTTCCGTTATTATCTAATGGTGCGTCAGAAATGATTTCGCTTCCTGATTGCACGTGAATTGAACTTGTTCTTAAATCTCCTAAATAGGTTACTTTTGATGTCATTAATTTGCTACTTTTAAAGTTAAGTCACTATCATAATATAAGATGTAAACACCTTTATTAGCGTGTCCGCCATCTTCTTTTCTATAATATTGAAATTTATTATCTACCTGCTGAGTTGTCATCAAATCAGCTGTTTCTTGGAATGTTTTTCCTTGCATTAAACGCATCATCGTATCAAATGTTACGTCAAATCCTCTGGTTGCATAAGTCGTCGGATTTGCTTTGTTTTTTAGACGATATTGTTTTTCATAAATTAAAACTGGCTGTTCATCGCTTTCGCGAGTTACAGAAGGATACATTAATTTTAGTTTTACCAAGTTATCAAAATTGATTTCATCTGTATCCAGTGTACTATTTGGTTCTAAAATCACCAATTGAACCTGACACGTTTTTTGAGAATCTAGTAGAGCCTTAATTGTAGCTTTTACCATCGCTGTATTTCCTGTTTCCATCACAACATAATTCAAACGATTTGGTATTAACAGACTTTTTAAGTTAGCCACATCCAAACCGCCAGTTTCAGTTAGAGATGCAAATGCCACTCCTTTCTGATTTTGCTTAATGTAGTTTATAACAGATTCTTTTTTCTTATCAACGACCGCTACGATATTTCCGTTTTTAGAACGCATATAATCAAAAACTGAATTTCTGATTACATCGTTTGACGGTATAGTTTGGTACAAATTATCAATCGGATTAGCACTATCTTTTGATAAAGGCGAAATTACAGGAACATTATACGAACGCAACATGCTTGCTGCCGTTTCTGCGTTACTTTGGTAAAATGGCCCAATTACAGCATCTGCATCTTGAAGTTTAGGAGTCAAACCTACAACATTCGAAGTGGTTTTAGTTTCTTGAGAGTCATAAATTGCAACGTCAATTGGCAGTTTCAATGTTTTTGCAGAATCAATCGCCATCAAAGCTCCAGAATAAAAATCTAGAGTCATATTTAAGAACTTATCGTTTTTAATTCTGTTAGCCGCTCCCGAAGTATCGCTTTGCACTTTAGCCAAATTAAAAGGAAGCAATAAAACTACTTTTTTACGCTCATTAATACCTCTCTTTTTGGTTAATTCAACAACTTCCACATTTTCGTTTTCAGTAGATTTTACTTTATCAACAATCTTAATTCCGCCGCCAGTGCTTTCTGCTGGTTTACTTACAGAGGAATCAGCTGGTTTATCACTGGGAACTTGCGCTGCAATGATTGGCGCAGGAGCTACATATCCAGCAGGAACTTTTAGAACCATCCCCTCTTTTACACCTTCCGAAAGTGACGGATTTAATGCCACTAATTCGTCTTGAGATAAATGAAAAACTCTTCCTAAACTATAAAAAGTCTCTTTCGGTTTCACCTGATACTCCATATACGTAACCGCTTTTTTAGAAGATTCGGCAGGTTTCTTATTTTCCGCAGGCTTTGCTGTTTCAGTTGCAACATGCTCTGTTTTTGGGGCTGTTCCTTTTATAGTCAGTCTGTAGCCAACTGGCAAACTAGAAACAATATCTGGATTGCGTTTTTCTAATTCTTCTACAGTCATATTATACTGCTTTGCAATTCCAAATTTTGTTTCTTTTGGCTGAACATCGTGATAAACATATTTTTCAGCGCCTTTTTCTTTCGAAGGTTTTGCTGTTGCTTTTGGAGCAGATCCTTTTGCAGGAATAACCAATTTCTGTCCAATTTGAACGCCAGTCTTCTCCAAAAACGGATTTGCTGCTTTTAAAGCTTCATCAGAGATTCCGTATTTTTTCTCAATGCTGTAAAACGTTTCTTTTGGCTGTACTTCATGAATAATTTCTTTTCCTGAAGCAACAGTCTTAGGTTCAGAAACTTCTTTTTTTGCTTCTCCGGTTGCCGTCGGAATCAGCAATACTGTATTTGGGCTTAAACCCGTTCTAGCATCTGGATTTAGCTTATAAATGTCATAAGGAGTTACCTTAAATTTTTGGGCAATCTGATTAATAGTTTCACCGCTTGACACTTTATACTTCACCACTTTTTCCTGAGAAAAAGCACTTGAACTGATAAAGAATACAAGAGACAATAATGTTAAATAGTATTTCATAATATGGCTTAAAACAATTTAATTTCTAATTTAAAAATATCTCACAGATTTCCTCAAAGCAAAATTCGAGCCGTTTGTTATTTCAATCGAAAATCATCTCAAATCGATTTCTACTTTGGCAATTATGATTTCTTTATATAACTCATCTTCTTCTTTTTTCTTGCATTTATAAAGCACTTCTTCCATGTTTTCGAATTTATCGCTGTAAACATAGTATGAAAGACTGTTAATATTGAAAAAGAAACTAGCATTAAAATCGCCAGAATCAATGAGTTTCATAATAAGCTTATCTCGGTCAACTGCGTCTGTAAATATACCCAAAACTAAGTAATACCCGTTCGAAACTTCTCTAAGATTATCATAAACTTCTACTTTTACTGTTTTATCAGGTCTTAACGGATTGTCTTTCAATTCCTGTTTCATTTCTTCCAGCGAAATTGTTTTTGAATTTTCGGCAGTGTTGTCCTTTTTCTGTTTTTTGACTGCTTCATCCTGATATTTTTTCAGTTTAATCAAAGCCAATTTATCATCAAACTTTCGAGCTTCCATGCTATAATACGAAGCTTTACTGATATGTCTTTTTACTTCAATTTTTTTCTGATTGTCAAGTGAATCAATTTTAGCAATCAAGAGCTGATTTTTTTCGTCTCCTTTTTGCTGATCTTCTTTATAGCGTTTAATTTCTTCTAAAGACAAACGCTGCTGCAAAGGTTCTGTATTGGCTTTTTTCTCGCTTTCGCGGATTTTCTTTTTATACTCCTGATTTTCCTCAACGACAATTTTCTCTACTTTATTCATCAAACCAGCATACACTTTTCTATTTTCTGCCAGTTCCTTTTTCAGTTGAGAGGATAATTCATTTGTTTTATTGATTCCCTCAGAAGATTGTTTTTCAAGTCTTTTTGATTCTTCGACATTTAGAATATCCATTCGTTTCAATTCTTTCAAGTCATCATTCATTGTCGTAACAAGCGAATCTAATTTTGCCATTAAAACATCTTGAACATTTTTATTGGCTTCTAAAACCAAACGCAATTTTTCAACTGAATTTTCTTTAGAACCATTCATATCGTTCAGATTCACTTTCAAATCATTAATCTTTATAATTTTCTGATTCATTTCTTTCTGAACAACCAATCGGTCTTTTAAATCTTCAATTTCAACCGTTTTAGCTTTTGTTTTTTCAACCACAACTTGTTTTTCGGCAAGCGCCAGCATCAATTCTTCGCTTTCGTTTGCTGGCTTTATTGCTGTAGTATTAATAGCCAATTTGTTTCCAACAATTAATCCGTTTACAATTTCAGGATTTTGAGATTCTAGCTGATCGATCGAAATTCCGTATTTCTTTGCAATCGAAAATTTGGTTTCCTTCGGTTCAACCACATGAAAAACCGTTTCCTGGTTTATCACACGAACTCTTCCGTCCAATGTTTTTCTTTTATTTGGAATCGAAATCGTCTGTCCAATCTGCAACCCATTAATTAAAATATCTTTATTGAGATTTTCTAAATCCTGAACCGAAACATTATATTGTCTAGCAATGCTAAATAAAGATTCTTTAGCTACAACCAAATGTGTCGCTTTTGAAGAAACAACATTTTCTTGCTTTGAAAAATGATCTGGATTTTGAGGAATAATCAGTTCTTGACCGATTTGAAGTCCGTTGGCAAGAGTTTCCTGATTGGCATTCTGAATCGCTTCAACTGAAACATGATATTGTTTTGATAAACCAAACAATGTTTCTTTTGGTGCAACAATATGAGTTTGTTGCTTTGAAATTGTGCTTTCTGAGTGGTAAACTGGAATCTTTAAAACCTGATTGTCTTTGATTCCGTTTTGCGATTCGGGGTTGAGTTTGTAAATCTCATCGATAGAAACCTTATACTTTTGGGCAATAAAATAAGCGGTCTCACCTTTTTGAATCTTGTGCTCGATAATTGAATCTTGCGCAATTATTTTGTTAAAAGACAAAATAAACACAAGAGAAATTGTTAAAAGTTCTCTCATAAATAGTAGGTTATAAAAAATTAAGGCCTTACAAATGTAAGACCTTAATTTTAAATTATGCTACTATTCCCACTCAATTGTTGCAGGTGGTTTTGAACTAATATCGTAAACTACACGATTCACGCCTTTTACTTTATTGATAATATCATTAGACACTTTCATCAAGAAATCGTAAGGCAAATGAACCCAGTCAGCAGTCATACCATCTGTTGATTCTACTGCTCTAAGCGCCACTACTTTTTCATAAGTACGCTCATCACCCATAACTCCAACACTGTTTACAGGAAGCAAAATTGCTCCGGCCTGCCAAACTTTGTCGTATAATCCCCAAGATTTTAATCCTTCAATGAAAACAGAATCTACATCTTGTAAAATTCTAACTTTCTCTGGGGTAATATCTCCTAAAATTCTTATTGATAATCCTGGCCCTGGGAAAGGGTGTCTTCCTAATAATTCAGGATCTATTCCTAATGTAGCTCCTACTCTTCGCACTTCGTCTTTGAAAAGCATTCTAAGCGGTTCTACAATTTTTAATTTCATATAATCTGGCAATCCACCAACGTTGTGGTGTGATTTAATAGTTGCAGATGGCCCTTTTACCGAAACAGACTCAATAACGTCTGGGTAAATAGTTCCTTGTGCCAACCATTTTACGTCTTCTAATAAGTGCGATTCATCATCAAAAACTTCAATAAATACACGACCGATTGTTTTACGTTTTGTTTCAGGATCACTAATTCCAGCTAATTCACCAAGGAAGCGATCTCCTGCATCTACACCTTTTACATTTAACCCCATTCCTTTGTATTGGTTCAATACATTTTCGAATTCGTTTTTACGTAAAAGACCGTTGTTAACAAAGATGCAATATAAATTCTGTCCGATTGCTTTGTTTAATAAAACTGCTGCTACAGTAGAATCTACTCCACCAGATAAACCAAGAACTACTTTATCGTTTCCTAGTTTTTCTTTTAATTCTGCTACCATTTCGTCAACGAAAGCATTTGGAGTAAAGTTTTGAGGAACTTCAGCAATTTTCACTAAGAAGTTTTCCAACATCTTTTTTCCATCTGTTGAATGGTAAACTTCTGGATGGTATTGAATCGCATAAGTAGTTTCGCCTTCAATTTTGTAAGCTGCGTATTCTACATCATGCGTGCTAGCTAATTTCACAGCATTTGTTGGAAGCGCTTTGATACTATCGCTATGGCTCATCCAAACTTGGCTGTTTTCTGAAACTCCTTCAAAGAAAGTTTCGCCTTCTTTAATATAAGACAAGTTTGCTCTACCGTATTCTCTAGTATTTGAAGCTGCCACTTCTCCACCGCTGAAATGAGCTAAATATTGTGCTCCGTAACAAACAGCAAGTAAAGGCATCTTACCTCTAATTTGTGATAAATCAGGATGTGGTGCATCTTCTCCTCTTACAGAGAAAGGGCTTCCTCCTAAAATTACGGCTTTATAACTTGATAAATCACTTGGAATGTGATTGTAAGGAAAAATTTCGCAGAATATATTTAATTCGCGAACTCTACGCGCAATAAGCTGAGTATATTGCGATCCGAAATCTAAAATAAGTACGTTGTGTTGCATGCGCAAAAGTACTTTTTATATTCGAAATTCAAAAATCGGAACGGTGAAAAAAAATTTTTTTTTTCACTGGAGCTTCTAAGATACTAAGTTTCTAAGAGTCTGAGACTTTTTTCAACCTCAAAAATAAAAAACTTAGCAGCTTAGAATCTTAGCAACTTATTATCTTCGCAAAAAAATCCAAACAAGTCAAAAAATCGTATTTAACGAAAACCCAATTTAAAATTAACTATGAAATCAAAAATTATTGCCCTGACTGCTTTTGTGTCGGTCTTTTTTTCTTCTTGTAATACGGTTGATGATTTATTGACTTTTACAATTTCGAACAATACTTCGATTACAATCAAAAGTACTTCACCTGTTAACTTGCCATCAGAAATTTTTACACCAGAGGTTACAACCAATTCTTCTGCTGAGTTTGAAAACAACAAAACCAAAGCTAGTTTGGTAAAAGATGTAAAAATCAGATCGCTGAAATTATCCATTACAGATCCTTCGGATAAAACATTTACATTTTTAAAATCGATTCATCTGTATATTTCAACATCAAATTCTGATGAAATCGAATTAGCGTATGCAGACAATATCAACGTATCTAGCAACACAATCGATTTGATTTGTACCGATCAAAAACTAGATCAATACATTAAAGCAGATAGCTACAAAATAAGAACTAAAGTGACCATAAAGGAAACTTTAACAAAAGATGTTACTGTAAAAGCAGATATGAAGTTTAAGGTGACGGCGGATCCGTTCTAAGATACTGAGATACTGAGATGCTAAGATTCTAAGACTCTAAGTCGTGAAATAATCAGATTATAAAAAAGGCGATTCTAAAATTAGAATCGCCTTTTTTGTTTGTTTAAGCTTCCGGAAAAAACTTAGAATTTCAGTATCTTAGAACCTTAGCATCTTAAAAAAAAATCATTCTTTCGTCACAACAATAGAAGCCTTGAATCCTGCAGCTAGATTATCCCAATAATCATTTGTTACTAGATTGCCTTTGTCGTCGTAGACTTGTATTTCTGCTGTATTTCCTCCTAGTGTACCTATATTTAAGGCTTCAAAGTCTAATTTATTGAATCCTTGTGCCAAATTGATTTTTACTTGCTGGAAATTGGAATCCAATAAAATTCTATCACGGATTACATAATCGTTTGAAGATACTTTTACTAAATCTCCGTCAATAGCTCCAAAATCCCGGAACTTAACAATAAAGTATTCCGATTTGGTTTTAAAATCTCCTAGCGAAATATTTTTCTTTACCAAAACACCTCTGCCTTCTCTTAAACCGGCGTCTTTTAAAGATTTATCCAAATCTTTTTCCATTTTGGCTACATATCGATCGCCTGGATTAGCAAAATCTGTTTCTGTAGACATCGTAAATTTGCTTTTCTCTTCTCCAATCTGAAACTTTGATTTTGGAGTTATAGTCGTATTTTCAAAAACATTTGGAGTTTTAATTGATGGCATATCATTAAAATCTGCCAGTGGGTCTTTTGTCTCAGGAACCGGAGTCTTTTTAGGTTTTGCAGTAAACTTTCCGCCTGGAATAGTTTTGAATTTAGTACTAGACTCAATTTGGGCTGATACAGACAGTGCAGTAAAAAATAATATGAAAAATAAAATGTGCTTCATTGAAAAAAAAGTATTATCGAATCGCCTTTTATAATTAATATAATCAAAAGTCCAGCTTCACAAAAATAGTATAATTTACTTACTTGCTACAACTTTAGGAGTTTTATAACATATAATTAAGCTAATTTTTGGAAGCAAAAAACCTGCCAAGATTTTTTATTTCATAAAAAATAAATTTCAAATCTAAAATTTACAAATTCCAAAAAAATCATTTTATAAAAGCATTCAGCATTTTGATTATTAACAACTTATTCTTAACTTCAAGACTTTATTTTACCATTTAAAATCTCAATAAAATGGATTATATCGATTATTACAAAGTATTGGATGTCACAAAATCTGCTACAGAAGCGGAAATCAAAAAAGCATATAGAAAATTGGCTAGAAAATATCATCCCGATTTGAATCCGAATGATAAAGAAGCGGAAAAAAAATTCAAGGAGATAAATGAAGCCAACGAAGTTTTAAGCAATGCAGAGAACCGAAAAAAATATGATAAGTACGGAAAAGACTGGAAACATGCTGACGAATTTGAAAAAGCGGGCTACAATCCTAATCAGCAGCAAAGCAGACAGCAAAGCGGTTATCAATATTCTGAAGACGATTTTTCTGGTTTTGGAGGCGGAGACTTTTCAGGCAGTGATTTCTCAGATTTTTTCAATTCGATGTACGGCGGAGGCAGAAGCAGATCGCAGTCCAAATATAGAGGACAGGATTTTAATGCCGAACTGGAATTAGACCTTAAATCAGCTTACACTACACACAAACAGAATTTAACCGTAAACGGAAAAAATATCCGAATTACAATTCCTGCTGGTGTCGAAAACGGACAGATCATTAAAATTCCCAATCATGGCGGACCTGGTGTAAACGGTGGCCCAAACGGCGATTTATACATTACGTTTATAATTTCTAATAATTCAGATTTTAAACGAGAAGGAAATAATTTATATGCTGAGGCTCCAATAGATCTGTACACCGCAGTTTTAGGTGGCGAAACGTATATCAACACTTTTGACGGGAAAGTAAAAATCAAAGTCCCGGCAGAAACACAGCCAGGAACAAAGGTGAAGTTGAAAGGAAAAGGTTTTCCTGTTTATAAAAAAGAGAATCAGTTTGGAGATTTATACATCACGTACACTATAAAAATTCCAACAAAACTGTCGGATAAAGAAAAAGAGTTATTTGAAGAACTAGCAAAACTTAGAAAGTCATGAAAAATAAAAATTTAATCCAGATCAAACAGTTTTGTATTTACCACGAAATTGAGAACACCTTTATAACCGAACTTCATAATTACGGACTCATTCATATTATAACGGAAGAAAATGACGAGTATCTGGAACCAGAACAGCTTCCGATAGTTGAAAAAATGATTCGTATGCATTATGATCTCAAAATAAATCTGGAAGGAATTGATGCCATTGCAAATCTTTTGAATAAGATCGAAACCCTACAGCAAAATTTGAATACCGTACAAAACAGGCTTCGTATTTACGAAGAAAAAGAAACCGAATAAAATATCACAAAAAAGCTTGATTTCTGAATTGATTTCAAGCTTTTTTTAATCGCCGAGAGAAGCATAATCCTTAAATTGCGGCATCTTTAATTAACCTGAATTTGCTTTTAAAACCATACTGACAAATTCGCAAAAATTATAAAAAATGAAAAGAGAAAATATCTTGACTGGATCTCCGTGGGAAGACAAAATGGGATATTGCCGTGCCGTAAGAATTGGCAATATTGTTGAAGTTTCTGGAACTGTGGCCATTGTTGACGGCGAAAAAGTAAAAGCTGATGACGCTTATGCTCAAACATATAATATTTTGGAACGAGTAGAAAAAGTTTTAGAAGATTTAAATGTGGGGATGAAAGATGTGATTAGAACAAGAATTTTCACAACAGACGTTTCTACTTTCGAAGAAGTCGCTAGAGCGCACTCTGCTTTCTTTAAAGATGTGAAACCCACAACAGGATTTTATGAAATTAGCAAATTAGTTGCTCCAGAATATTTGGTAGAAATCGAATTTACTGCTGTAGTATAATATTTTTTGTCACGAATTTCGCTAATTCCGCCAATTATTTTCCTTTTAATTCGCGAAAATTGGCGAAATTCGTGGCAAACTTTTAGAATTCATTAATGGCTTCCCAAAATCCTAAACAATTTCTGCTTTCTCTTCCTAAATGGATTCTTATCTGTGCTTTAGTAGGCATATTTTCAGGTTCTGCATCTGCTTTCTTTTTAGTTGCTTTAGAATGGGTTACACAATTTAGAATGCAGCATGACTGGATTATCTGGCTTTTGCCTTTCGGCGGATTTTTGGTCGGATTGAGTTATTACTATTGGGGAGAATCTGTTGCCAAAGGAAATAATCTTTTACTGGAAGAATACGAAAAACCTAAGAAAGTGATTCCTTTTAAAATGGCTCCTTTAGTTCTTTTAGGAACATTACTTACCCATTTATTTGGAGGATCTGCAGGACGCGAAGGAACTGCGGTACAAATGGGAGGCGCAATTGCCGACCAATTTACCAAGTTTTTCAACCTTGATCATTCAGAACGCAGAATTTTAATTATTCTCGGAATAAGCGCGGGTTTTGCCTCTGTTTTTGGAACACCTCTGGCTGGTGCCATTTTCGCATTGGAAGTTTTATATTTCAGTAAAATTAACTTCAAAAGCATTTTACTTTCTTTTCTAGTGGCTTACGCTGCTTATTTTACTGTAGAATTTTGGCAAATAAAACATACACATTACAGCATTCCAATAATTCCAGAACTCAGCTTAAACAATATGATTTTTACTCTAATTGTTGGAGTTTTATCAGGATTTGTTGCTTTATTATTTTCCAGAAGTACGCATTTTTGGGGCTATATTTTTTCAAAAAACATTAAATATCCTCCGCTTCGTCCTGTAATTGGCGGTGTGATTTTAGCTATTGCTATTGCAGGTTTAGGTTTTACAAAATTCTCTGGACTAGGCGTTCCTGTTATTGTTGATTCCTTTTCAAATCCAAATCAGTGGTATGATTTTTTACTTAAAATTTTATTTACAGGATTTACACTCGGAGCTGGTTTTAAAGGCGGAGAAGTAACGCCTTTATTTTTTGTTGGAGCTACTTTAGGAAGCGCTTTATCAACCGTAATTCCAATGCCAATTGCTCTCTTAGCAGGAATCGGATTTGTTGCTGTCTTTTCTGGAGCAACCCATACTCCTATTGCCTGCACCGTTATGGGAATGGAATTATTCGGAATTGCTCCTGGAATCTTCATCGCAATCGCCTGCACAATTGCTTATTTTTCTTCTGGTTCTATTGGAATTTACAAATCTCAGATTGTAAAAGGAGCAAAATATAAATTATACCAAAAATTTCTTTAGAGTATCTTAGTCTCAGTCACAGTTTTCAGTAGCAATCGTTGTTTACGCCAATAATACGCTGCAAACTGGGCCTAAACAAGAAGACTGAAAACTGAGACTGAGACTGACCACTTAACACTGCCACTAAAATTATTTTCAGCATTACATTAAAAAAATGTAAATTCGCACACTATGAAAATACAAGATATTCAAGCGATTCAATTATTGCTTGCTGCACCAAAGAAAATCGCAATAATTCCGCACAGAGGACCAGATGGTGATGCCATGGGTTCTACTCTAGCTTTGTACCATTTTTTACTCAAAAATAATCATCAGCCAACCGTTATTTCTCCAAATGATTTCCCTGATTTTTTAGCTTGGCTTCCAGGTTCAGAAACAGTAAAAATCTATGAAAAAGACACTCAAAACTGTATTAAAATATTAGAAGAAGCTGAGCTTATTTTTACGCTAGATTTTAATGCTTTTCATCGTACAGGCGAAATGGAGCATACTCTAGCAAAACTTACAGCTCCATTTATCATGATCGATCATCATGAAAAACCTCATGATTATGCGGCTTATATGTACTCAGACACTTCTTACGGATCTACTTGTGAGATGGTTTATAATTTCATTGCCTTCTTAAACAAAAAGGAAGATATTGATAAAACCATTGCCACTTGCATCTATACAGGAATTTTGACTGATTCAGGCTCTTTCCGTTTTCCAGGAACCACTGGAAACACGCATAGAATTATTGCCGAATTGATCGATTTAGGAGTCGAAAACACTCAAATTCCGGTTTTACTATACGATAATAGTTCTTTTAGCCGTTTGCAGTTATTGGGTCGTGCACTTCAAAACATGAAAATTTTTGAAGAACATAAAACGTCTTACATGACACTTACACAAGAAGAACTTGATTCGTTTAACTATGTAAAAGGTGATACTGAAGGAATCGTAAATTACGGATTAAGCATTCGCGGAATTGTTTTTACAGCCATATTTATTGAAAACAGAGAAGAAAAAATCATAAAAATTTCTTTCCGTTCTCAAGGCGGATTTGATGTGAACCAATTTGCAAGAGACCATTTTAATGGAGGCGGACATGTCAATGCAGCAGGCGGAAGATCTGAGGCTTCTATGGAAGAAACAGTAAATAAATTTGAAGATTTAGTCAAAAAACTAAAATTATAACCCAAATCATGAATTACCTAAAACTTAGCATTTACACTTTGCTTTTTACTGTTTTCTTAAGCAGTTGCAAGCATCATGAAGAAGCCAGAAGACCTATTTCTAGAGCTTCGGGAACATTCATGAAGAAATCGGCCGACCGAAATAAAAAGTTAGTCGCAAACGAAGAAAGCGTTATTAAAAAAATAATCCAAAACAATCCAAAAGTAAAATATTATGCCACTCCAAAAGGGTACTGGTTTTGCTACGAAGAAAAGAATACAGCAGAAACTGCAGCGCCAAGAAAAGGTGATATTGCTTACTTCAACATGGAAATAAAAGATATAAAAGGCAATAGTATTTACTCTGAATCTGATCTTGGCCCGCAAACCTATTATGTAGACAAACAAGATATTATGATGGGTTTACGCGACGGAATTAAAAGAATGCATAAAAATGAAACGGTTACGTTTTTATTTCCATCGCATATGGCATACGGATATCACGGAGACAACAAAAAAATTGGTCCAAACGAATCTTTAATCATTACGGTTACGCTTAGAAATTTTGTTCCAGATCCAGCGGCACAAACGGCAAAACCAGCTACACAATCGCCTCAAACCGCAACACCAAAACCTCCAGTTGCAAAACCTGCAGCGCAAGCCAATAAAGACACATTAACTCAATAAACACAATATCTTAAAATGAAAAAGAGTATTTTATTATTACTAATAGCCGTAAGCTCATTTTATTCTTGTAAGGACGATCACAGTAATCTGCCAGATGGTTTATATGCCGATATCGAGACAAACAAAGGTCACATCATTGTGGAACTTGATTACAAAAAAGCGCCTATTACCGTAGCCAACTTTGTGACTTTAGCTGAAGGCAAAAACGAGTTCGTAACACACGAACAGTTGAAAAAGAAACCTTTCTTTGATGGTCTAAAATTTCATAGAGTAATCGAAAGTTTCATGATTCAAACTGGTGACCCGCTAGGAACTGGTTCTGGTGATACTGGATATAAATTTAAAGACGAATTCTCAGATTTAAAATTTGACAAAGCAGGAGTTTTGGCAATGGCCAATAACGGACCTGGCACAAATAGCAGCCAATTTTTCATCACTCACGTAGAGACTCCTTGGTTAGATAACCTTCATACTATTTTTGGTCATGTGGTAAGTGCAAAAGATCAGGAAGTGGTCAACAAAGTGGTTCAAGGTGACAATATTGTTTCTGTTACGATCATCAGAAATGGTGAAGCTGCTAAAAAATTTGATGCTGTAAAAGTATTCCATGATTATTTTGCTGACATTGCAAAAGAACAGCAGAAATATGCTGGAGTTCAAAAAGAAAAAGTAGATTCTTATGCTGCTTTAAAAGCAAAAGCAACTAAAACGACGAGCGGTTTAGAATATGTAATTACAGAAAAAGGAAATGGCAAAAAACCTGCTGCAGGAAGCCAAATCTACATTAGCTATGCAGGTTTCCTTGAAAACGGAACTTTGTTTGACACTAGCATTGAAGAAGTGGCAAAACAATTCGGAAAATTTGATCCAGCTAGAGCAGCTCAAGGCGGCTACCAGCCAATTCAATTTCAAGCTGGAAAAAAAGACGGTTTAATTCCTGGTTTTATTGAAGGGGTTGAACAATTATCTTTTGGAGACAAAGCAGTTCTTTTCATTCCGTCTCACTTGGCTTATGGAGCAACCGGTGCTGGAGGTGTAATACCGCCAAATGCTAATATTATTTTCGAAATTCAAATTTCAGACAAAAAATAATCGAATTATAGACTTAAAATTAAAAAGCGATGAAATTTAAATTTCTGTTTTTATTTTGCTTAGCAATAGTAAATATTCAGGCTCAGACTAAAAAACCTGCTGCAAAGCCAGAAGCTAAACCTGCAACAGCAGCAACTGCTGCGGCAAATCCAGGTGATGGAATTTTTGCAACAATTTCTACTACAAAAGGAGATATTGTTCTTTCTTTAGAATATGTAAAAGCTCCTGTTACAGTAGCAAATTTTATTACTTTGGCAGAAGGAACAAATCCTAATGTCAAAGCGTCTCTTAAAGGAAAACCATTTTATAACGGATTAAAATTTCACAGAGTTATTAACGATTTCATGATTCAAGGTGGTGATCCTGAAGGAAATGGCACTGGAGGCCCAGGATATTCTTTTAAAGATGAATTTGTAGACGATTTAAAATTTGAAAAAGGCGGTGTGCTAGCGATGGCAAATTCTGGTCCTGCAACAAACGGAAGCCAATTTTTCATTACACATAAAGATACACCTTGGTTAAACGGAAAACACACCATTTTTGGACATGTGGTTTCTGGAATGGACGTTGTAAATAAAATTGTTCAGGACGATGTAATGACAAAAATCGTTATTACACGCAAAGGTGCAGCAGCAAAGAAATTTGATGCTTTGAAAGTTTTAAGTGATGATGTTAAAAAAGAAGCCGCTAAAAAAGAAGAAGCAAAAAAAGTAATAACGGCTAAAGCAGCTTATTTTAAAGACTTGAAAGCAAAAGCCACTGCCACTTCAACAGGTTTAAAATATGTAGTAACTCAAAAAGGTACTGGCGTTAAAGGTGCTGAAGGTTCTACAATCTACTTTCACTACGCTGGATATTTTGAAGACGGAAACTTATTTGACAGCAGCATGGCTCAAGTAGCAAAAACATACGGAAAGTATGATGCAAACAGAGATGCTCAAGGCGGCTACAAAGCTTTTCCTTTTACAGTTGGTAAAAAAGAAGGTATGATTCCTGGTTTTATTGAAGCGCTTGATATGATGACAGACGGAGAAAAAGCGACTTTCTTCTTGCCTTCAAATTTAGCGTATGGAGAAAAAGGCGCTGGCGGTGTAATTCCTCCAAATGCAACTTTGATTTTTGAAATTGAAACATATCAAAATCAGCCTAATTAATTAGAAAAGAGAAGATTCATTTTTCATAAATACAAAAAGCCATCAGAATATTTTTGATGGCTTTTCTATTTTTCAGCATTTTTACTTTTTAAAGAATTCTTAATTCAAGACTTTAAAATCCATTTTTGTTGCCATTTAATTACCATTTTCAACATAGTACGATAGAATCCTAAACAAAATAGCTTACCTTTGCCGGCTTAATTTTTTAAAACAGATAATTTATGACGTCGCAAAATAATGTATTAAAAGGTGTTTTTCTTGTTGCTTTGGGAGCAACCACTTACGGAATGTTGGCCACATTTGTAAAAATGGCTTATTCTGAAGGATACACAACTGCAGAAGTCACAACCTCACAATTTATTTACGGAATTCTAGGTATTCTTATAATCAATCTTTTTCAGCGCATTAAAAACAAAAATACAGCCGTAAAAGCATCTCCTAAAAACATTTTCAACTTAATGCTCGCAGGAACTTCATTAGGAATGACAAGTTTATTTTACTATTTGGCTGTAAAATATATTCCTGTTTCTATTGGAATCGTTTTATTAATGCAAACCGTTTGGATGGGAGTTTTACTTGAAATGATTTTAGAAAAGAAATTGCCTTCAAAACAAAAGGTAATTGCTGTATGTATTGTGCTTTTCGGAACTGTTTTAGCAACCAATATTATCAATAATGATATCAAATTAGACTGGAGAGGTTTAGTTTTGGGAATGCTGGCCGCAGCTTCTTTCACTACAACAATGTTTACTGCCAATCGTGTCGCAACCGAAATTTCTTCAGCGCAAAGAAGTCTTTATATGCTTCTAGGCGGTGCTATTATTGTTTTTTCATTCGCTTTTGCAACTCAGGTAACTGCATTCAATCTAGAAATCTTCTTAAAATGGGGAATTGTTTTATCATTGTTTGGCACTATAATTCCACCGCTTTTAATGACTGCTGGATTTCCTTTAACGGGAATTGGATTAGGAAGCATAGTTTCTGCGCTTGAACTGCCAGTTTCTGTAATGATGGCCTATGTTTTATTAAACGAAAAAGTAATCTTTTCTCAATGGGTTGGAATTGTATTGATCATTCTAGCCATTATTATTATGAATGTAAATTTCAAACCTAAAAGATAACTCCAAATAAGCATTATTAAAAAAAACAGTTCTGTAATGCAATAATTGTTAATTTTTTTATAATTTCGTGATAAACAATTAAATATCATGATTTTACCTTGGCATTTATATTTAATGGCTTCCTTATATATTCTTGCTGGACTAAATCATTTTAGAAATCCTGGAATGTACATAAAAATCATTCCGCCTGCATTTAAAAACCCCAAATTAATAAATATTTTAAGTGGTGCCGCCGAAATCATTTTAGGCATCTTTCTGCTCCTGCCTTTTTCATCACATTTTGCCGCCTGGGGAATTATAATGCTATTAATTGCTGTATTTCCTGCTAATTTGTACATGTTTCAAAATAAAAAAGCAGGTTTTGGTTTACCAAGATGGATTTTATTTGTACGTTTGCCCTTACAAATTGTTTTAATTTATTGGGCTTACCAATATACATTCTAAACATTAACCATTAAATTATTTTATTATGAAAAAATTATTTGCAGAGTTTTTTGGGACTTATTGGCTTGTTTTTGGCGGATGCGGAAGCGCAATTTTTGCTGCTGGAATTCCAGATTTAGGAATCGGATTTGCGGGTGTTGCTTTAGCTTTTGGTTTAACGGTACTTACCATGGCATACGCTGTTGGTCATATTTCTGGCGGTCATTTTAATCCAGCGGTTTCTTTTGGTTTGTGGGCAGGCGGAAGATTTTCTGGTAAAGATCTTATTCCGTACATTATTGCACAATGTGTTGGAGCTGCTGCTGCTGCCGGAACTTTATACACAATAGCTTCTGGAAAGGCTGGTTTTGCAATAGACAACACAAAAGCTGGTGCCTTTGCATCTAATGGTTTTGGAGCTTTTTCTCCTGATGGTTATTCATTACAGTCTGCTTTTATTGCAGAATTTGTACTTACTTTATTCTTCTTATTAGTAATTTTAGGAGCAACCGATAAATTTGCAAACGGCAGATTTGCAGGAATCGCAATTGGTTTGGCTCTGACTTTAATACACTTAATCAGTATTCCAATTACAAATACTTCTGTAAATCCTGCAAGATCATTATCTCAAGCTATTTTTGTTGGTGGAGAGCCATTATCTCAGGTTTGGCTGTTTTGGGTCGCCCCTATTCTTGGTGCATTAGCGGCTGGTTTCCTTTATAAAACACTGCTTCAAAATCATGCCGAAGCATAAAAGAGAAAAAGTCGACATATCATCAAAAAAAAAATAAAATATGGAATTTTTATATTTCTTACTTATAGGAGCCATTTCTGGATGGCTAGCCGGTCAAATCTGGAAAGGTTCTGGTTTTGGATTACTTGGCAACATCGTTGTTGGAATCATAGGCGGATTTATCGGAGGATGGATCGCCGGAAAACTTGGTATAGGAGGCGGAGGTCTTCTTTGGCAAATTCTGATTGCCGTAGGTGGTGCTTGGGTTTTATTATTTATAATCAGCCTCATCAAAAAATAATAACCAATTAGTTGGTACATAATTGAAATCGAAAGAGAAAATCTGATATATTTATATTTGATTTTCTCTTTTTTTGGATAAAATCGACAAGAAAATTTTATTTCAACTCAAATATGTATGTATTATGAACGAAATCATTTCTTACTTCAGTACGATTCCATCGTCGCATAGAAGCCTTATTCTGGTTGGTGGCATTACGATTTTCTGGCTTATTGAAAACAGTTTCCCTTTGTTTAAAATGCAATATAAAAAATGGCCTCATGCTGGAATAAATTTCTTTTTTACCTTCACCACCATCGTAGTCAATTTTATTCTTGCGTTTATTTTAATAAAAACCGCGGCTTGGACAATCGAAAATAATTTTGGAATTCTGCAATGGCTTCCGCAAATGCCTATTTGGGTTTATACCATAATTGGGTTATTGCTTTTGGATTTAATTGGGGCTTATTTAGCTCATTTGGTAGAACACAAGGTAAAAATTTTATGGCAGTTTCATTTAGTTCACCATACCGACACTTGGATCGACACCACAACAGCAAATAGACATCATCCGGGAGAAAGCGTAGTCCGTTTTGTTTTTACCACTTTAGGCGTTTTAATTGTTGGAACACCAATGTGGATGGTCTTTCTCTATCAGTCATTATCTGTTATTGCTTCACAATTTAATCACGCCAATATTTCGCTTCCAGAAAAATTAGATGTTTTCTTAAGTTATTTTATCGTTTCTCCAAATATGCATAAAGTCCACCATCATTATGTGCTACCTTACACTGATAGCAATTATGGAAATATTTTTTCTGTCTGGGACAGACTTTTTGGAACTTTCACCTATTTGCCCAAAAATCAGCTTGTATACGGTGTAGATACCCATATGCTTCCTGAGGAAAATAATGAATTGAAGAATTTGTTAAAAATTCCATTTCAAAAATCAAGATCCTTTAAAAACAGCTAAATTCTCTAAAAAAAGTGCACTTTCCTGAACCAACTTATTATTTTTTTTTTTAATATTGATACAAGAATTGAAAATCAATCTATTAATAATTAACACCCTATTTTGAATTAATTTTCACGAGATGAAAAAGAGTAGCCGCAAAGAATTAACTCCGGAACAAACCGAAAGACTTGTTTCGTTAGCTTTAGAAGAAAGAAATCCATTTGAAATTATAAAAAAAGAATTTGGATTGGCAGAAAAAGAAGTCCTGGACATCATGAAAAAGAAAATGCCTCTTGAAAAATTTGAGATGTGGAAAAAGAAGGCAATTGCGAACAAGCCAAAACCAAAACCAGTTAAAATAGATGATTTTGATGAAGATTTGGACGGAAAATATTATATTAAGAATAAATTAGACTAACATAGAGCTCCTGTTTTTCAGGAGTTTTTTTTATTATTAAATTTATTGTGATTTTTTAGTAACTTTTTAATGCTTTTTGTGACAAATACAATTAACTAAACATATACAAATGAAAAAAATACTTTACACCTTAGCTCTAGCGGTCACTTTTTGGAGCTGTAAAACAGGGAGCACAGGAGCCGCAAAAAGCAATATAGTTGAAGTTAATATCAATTTAACGGATGTTAAAGACGATAAAGTCTTAGTAACAGTCACACCACCAGCCATTAAAACGGATGAAATTGTTTACAGTATCCCGAAAACCGTTCCTGGAACCTATTCAACTGATAATTACGGAAAGTATTCTGAAGATTTCAGAGCATTTGATGCTAAAGGCAATCCTCTTACAGTAAAAAGATTAGACGATAATTCTTGGTCTATTTCAAACGCAAAAACACTAAAAAGAATTACTTATTTAGTAAACGATACTTTCGATACTGAAAAAGGAACTGGATTTGGAAACGATGATGTTTTCTCTCCTGCAGGAACAAACATCGATGCCGGAAAAAATTTCATGGTTAATACTCATGGATTTGTGGGGTATTTTAAAGATAAATTAGATGTTCCGTACAAAGTTACTATCACTCATCCTGAAACACTTTGGGGAGCAACTTCTATGGCCGATCAGGATGCAAGCAATACTTCTGATGTGTTCACCACTTCTCGTTATGCTATTTTGGTAGAAAACCCAATTATGTATTCTAAACCTGATTACACTACTTTTAATGTAAACGGAATGGATATCCTAATTGCCGTATACTCGCCTACTGGAAAATATACTGCCGAAAGCATCACTCCAGAGATGAAAACGATGATGACCGCGCAGAAAAACTTTTTAGGAAAAGTAAATTCTACTAAAAAATATACTGTGTTATTATACTTGTCAAGCATGGCAAAAGATGATGCTCACGGATTTGGAGCTTTGGAACATCCAACTGCTACAACTGTAGTGTTGCCAGAATCTATGCCAAAAGAAAAATTGGTAGAATCTATGAAAGATGTGGTTTCTCACGAGTTTTTTCATATTGTAACTCCATTAACTATTCACTCAAAAGAAATTCAGTATTTTGATTATAATGCACCAAAAATGTCTGAACATTTATGGATGTATGAAGGTGTAACAGAATATTTTGCTAATCTTTTCCAAATCAACCAAGGTTTGATTGACGAATCTGAATTCTATACTCGTATTGCCGACAAAATTGCACAATCTAAACAATTAGATGATACAATGTCTTTTACTGTAATGAGTAAAAATGTATTAGAACAGCCTTATAAAGACCAATACTTAAATGTGTACCAAAAAGGAGCTTTAATTGGAATGTGCATCGATATTATCATTAGAGAAAAAAGTAACGGGGAAAGAGGTATTTTGGATTTAATGCATAAATTATCTGATGAATATGGTGTTGAAAAACCGTTCAATGACGATGAATTATTTGCTAAAATCACTTCATTGACTTATCCTGAAGTTGGAGAATTTTTAAACAAATATGTGGCTGGAACTACTCCAATTCCTTACGATTTTTACTTAGCTAAAGTTGGTGTTACAAAAGCAATGGAGAAAAAATCTGGAAATCCGTTTATTAAAGGGCAAACTCCATACATTACAGTTGATAAAGCAACAAAAGAAATTGCTGTTCGCCCAGATTCAGAATCTGTTGATTTCTATAAAAATTTGAATTTAAAAGGTGGCGATAAAATCTTAGCTGTAAACAATAAATCATACAATTTGGACAACATTTATGATTTAATTACTGAAAGTGAAAACTGGAAAGATAATGATCCAATTACTTTGAAAGTAAAACGTGGCGGAAAAGAAGAAACCATTAAAGGAACTGTAAAATTGCCATTTGAAGAAGCTGAAACTTTTAAAGCAACTGATGCTTCAAAAGAGAAACTTAAAAATGCATGGTTAAAAGGTTAATTTCTTTTTACAACATAAAAAAAACCGACAAGAGATTGTCGGTTTTTTTTATACTGTAATTTTCTAGGTTTGTCAGGCTGAGCGGAGTCGAAGCCATCGCAAGTTAAATCCGCACTGAGTTGGGCTTCGACTCCGCTCAGCCTGACAAAAAAGAGTTTATTTCTTCACAGGAAATTTCCAGTCAAATTCATCTTTATTATTGATGATTGCTCCAATTTCAAACTTCACTACCTCATCAAATTCAGTTTGAAGGATAAACCAATTGTCTTCGTTGAAATAGTTTTCAAAAGTATCAAAAGTCTCTTGATTGTATTTATTGATTCCTTTTGCAGCGAAATCTTTCTTTACATCAGCGATTTTTCTTCCGATTAATTTGAATCCGAAAACTTCTAAGTCATTACTTGAAGCTACAATATATCCCAATTTAAGATCTTCTTCCTGATAAAAAGTTAATCTCATTTTATGAGCATTGTAAACAAAAATTACGTTATCATCTTCGTCTTTATAGTTTTTATCAGGTTTTCCTAAAGCAGCTGTTACGTCATTCTGCTTCATTCCGAAAAGCAGTTTATCTATTCCTGATTTTAAATTGATCTTCATATTGATTGTCTTTATTTGAAGTGCAAATTTCGTGAAGTTTTTTGTTGTTTTGCCACGAATTTCACAAATTTTCACGAATTAAAATAATATCGTTTTGTCAGGCTGAGCGGAGTCGAAGCCCTCAAGCTAGAAAGCCCTTCGACTCCGCTCAGGGTGACAGATGTAAAACTAATTTTGATATTGCTTCTTATTTGGCTTGTTGCTCATATAAAAAGTAATTTTTCCGCCATTCATAACATCTTCATGTTTCAAGAAAGGTCTCGAAAGTTCTTTTTCATTCAAAAGTACTTTTGAAACAAATACATTTTTATCTGATTGATTTATGGTTTCTACTTCAAAAGTTTTTCCGTTTTCTAAATTCAAAATAGCACTTTTAAGCAACGGACTTCCCAATGCGTATTCATCAGAACCCGGAGCAACTGGATAAAATCCTAAACTGCTGAAAATATACCAAGCACTCATTTGTCCGAAATCATCATTTCCTCCTAAACCGTCAGCGCCATTTCGGTACATTTTTTTCAAAATCATTCTAATTTTATCTTGAGCTTTCCACGGAGAATCTGTCCAGTTGTACAAGTACACAACATGATGCGAAGGCTCATTTCCATGAACATAATTTCCTATGATTCCGTCTCTTGTTATGTCTTCTGTATTCTCAAAATATTTGTCTGGAAGATGCATGTTGAATAACGAATCTAAACGAACTTTAAATTTCTCATTTCCACCCATCAATTTTATCATATCGGCAGGATCTTGCGGAACATACAAACTATAATTCCATGAATTTCCTTCAATAAACCCTTGTCCGTGCGTGTCTAACGGATCAAATTCTTTCTTAAATGTTCCGTCGTTTAATTTTGGACGCATAAAACCTGTTTTCTCATCGTAAACATTTTTATAATTTTTAGATCTATTGATGAATTCATTATAAATAGCTGTCTTTCCTAATTTCTTTGCTGCCTGAGCGATTGCCCAATCATCATAAGCATATTCTAAAGTTTTAGAAACCGAAGCGCCATTTTTATCTTCTGGAACATATCCTTTATTCATATAAAATTCTAAACCATCATAATACGGCACTTTTGCAGTATTTACACAGGCTTGAAGCGCTTTTTCGGCATTGAAACTAATATTGCCTTTTACAATTGCATCTGCCACAACCGAAACCGAATGATAGCCAATCATACACCAATTCTCATTTGCATAATGTGACCAGATCGGAAGCATTTTATGCACGCTTTGGTCTGAATGTGCCAGCATCGAACTCACCATATCGGCATTTCTTTTGGGCTGTACAATGTTGAATAATGGATGCAAAGCACGATACGTATCCCAAAGCGAATAACTGGTATAATTGGTAAAGTTTTCGGCTTTATGAACATTCATATCCAGACCTTTATAATTTCCGTCTAAATCCATGTATTCGGTTGGTCCTAAAAATGCGTGATACATTGCGGTATAAAAATTAACCAAATCTTCCTTTTGAATGGTTTCAACTTGAACTTTATTCAGTTCTTTATTCCAAACTTCCTGACTTTGCTTTTTTACTTTTTCGAAATCCCAATCAGGTGTTTCTTTTTTCATGTTTTCTAATGCTCCGGCAGAACTCACAGGCGACAATGCCATTTTGATTTTGATTTTTTCTCCTTCATTCGTATCAAAATCAAAAAACAATTTTAGGTTTTGTCCTGCCATTTCTGGAAAATTTTTCGTTTGATCAAATCTTCCCCAGAAACCTCTGTAAACGCTTTTTTCTTGAGCCGCTTGTCCGTAACTCTTAATGGGTTTATTAAATGACATCGCAAAATAAACTGTTCTGGTTCTTGCCCAGCCGTTTGTCTGACGGTATCCTGTTATCAGAGTATCATTTTCTACACGAACAAATGTCCAAACATTCTTTTTATCATAATTATAAATTCCTGAAGTCAAATCGAGAATGATATGTGCCTCATCAGATTTCGGAAAAGTATACTGATGCATTCCGACACGAGTTGTTGCCGTAAGTTCTGCCTTTATTTTATGATCTTCCAGAAAAACGCTGTAGTAAGCTGGTTCAGCTTTTTCTGTCGAATGCGAAAATGCCGATCTATAACCCGATAATGATTTTGATGCCACACCTGGATTTAATTGTAGTTTTCCTGTTGTTGGCATAATCAAGAAATCGCCTAAATCTGAATGTCCTGTTCCACTGAAATGGGTATGGCTGAAACCTACAATCGTTTTATCTTCGTACTGATAACCAGCACAGTATTTATAGACTTCGCCGTTATATTTTCCGTTTAAACTATAAGCAATAGTGTCCGTTTCTGGGCTTAATTGTACGCTCCCAAAAGGAACTGTTGCTCCTGGATAAGTATGTCCCATTTTGGCTGTTCCAATCATCGGATCAACATACTGAATAAGGTTTCTTTTTTCAGTTACTTTCTTCTGCCCATTTATAGTATTTGAAAAAGCGAACAGTAAAATTGATAGTCCGAAAAAGCAATTTTTAAAGTTAGTTTTGATCATTTTAGATTTTTTATTTTCTGAAATCTTTGTGTTTTCAATTCATGCAGAAAAGTACAACAAAATCTATTTTTAAAAAACATAAATTTAGCAGGACTCAAAAGGTTTAAATATCTTTGGTCTACTAAAAGCCGAATCTAAACATGAAAAAATATATTTTAATTTTACTTTCTTTTTCTTCTTCATTTATTTTTTCTCAAAAAATTGAAAGCCATAGATTAACGAAACAGGAAATTGCGCAACGAGAACTCGAAAATCTAACTGATTTTCCGATCTACAGAGCGTTTGAGTTTAGTGATAAAGGCGGTGTTTATGAATTGGTTTTGGGCGAAAACCAGAAAACCATTTCTAAGAAAGATACTCTAAACACCAAAATACAGGCGGTTTGTGTCACAAATGATCACGGCGGTTTTTTGGAAAAATGGAGAATTAACGACTTACTTGAAGATACTCTCCCAAAAGAAAAAAATATTTGGTTCTGGACAAAATATTGCAGCACAAAAGATATTGATGGAGACGGTTATATTGAACCTGTTATTGTGTATGGAACTCGTAACGAAGATGACTATATAAGACGCGTAAAAATTATTACGGTTTATAAAAACAAAAAATATGTCATTCGCGCAGTTGAATGCGATTTCGATAATTGCAGAAGTTTTGAAAAAGATCAGAGTTGGAATACGCTTCCGCAGAAAATAAAAACGTATATCAATCAATTGACTGAAAAAATGAGAAAAGAACAGAATGTGCTTTTAAAAAATGGGTAGATTTAATTGATAATTGATAATTGATAATTGCTATTCGCTCATTTCATCATAACGTTCTGGAACTTGCGGATCGTAAAGCGGACATTTGAATTCTTCCATGATATCTACTAATTTATTCATGGTTTTTCCTTCTGTTCCGTAGCAGTCAATTTTTATACTTTGTGGAGTGGTAATTACTTGAAATGCACCTTTCCCTTTGGGATTCTTCCAGCTATTTTCATCCACTCTTTCCCATTCTGAGAAAACAGAATTGATTCTATTCACGATTACTTCAACTTGAAGTTCAGCCAGACCTTCAACTTCTTGTTTTTCAACAAGCGCTTCATAAACTTCCTGATTATTCAGGTAAATTTCGTCTAGATATCTCCAAAAAAGTAATTCGTACATAATATAATGTTTTAAAAAAAGATAGAGATGCATAATTGTGCATCTCTAAATTTAATAATTATTTTTAAAAGTTTCAAAATCTTTGCAACTCTGAACCTTTGAACCTTTGCAACTTAAAAATTAATAATTGAATGTTCCGTATTCGCTAGTAATAGTAAGTTTTTTAGAATCCGAAGCTTCCACTCTACCTACGATTTGTGCGTCTACATTGAATGATTTCGAAATTTCAATAATATCTTGTGCGATATTTTCCGGAACATAAAGCTCCATTCTGTGACCGCAGTTGAAGACTTGATACATTTCCTTCCAATCTGTTTTTGATTGTTCTTGAATTAATTTGAACAATGGCGGCACTGGAAATAAATTATCTTTTATAACGTGCAAATCTTTTACGAAATGTAAAATTTTAGTTTGTGCGCCACCGCTGCAATGTACCATTCCGTGAATATCTTTTGGAGTATACTTATCTAAAATCTTTTTGATAATTGGGGCGTAAGTTCTAGTTGGCGAAAGCACTAACTGACCTGCATTTATCGGACTGTTTTCTACCTCATCAGTCAAATTTACTTGTCCAGAATAAATTAATTCTTCTGGAACTGCTGCATCGTAACTTTCAGGATATTTTTTAGCCAAATATTTGCCGAAAACGTCGTGACGCGCTGAAGTTAATCCGTTACTTCCCATTCCGCCGTTATAGCTTTTTTCGTAAGTTGCCTTACCAAAAGAAGCCAAACCAACAATTACATCTCCAGCTTGAATGTTTGCATTATCTACAACATCAGAGCGTTTCATTCTTGCTGTTACTGTTGAGTCTACAATAATAGTACGAACTACATCTCCAACATCAGCAGTTTCTCCACCTGTTGAATGAATAGTAACTCCAAATGATTTTAATTCGTTGATTAACTCTTCTGTTCCGTTGATGATGGCAGAAATAACTTCGGCAGGAATTAAATTTTTATTTCTTCCAATAGTAGAAGAAAGCAAAATATTATCTGTTGCACCAACACATAATAAATCATCAATATTCATGATTAAGGCATCTTGAGCGATTCCTTTCCAAACTGAAAGATCTCCAGTTTCTTTCCAATACATATAAGCCAAAGACGACTTTGTACCTGCTCCATCTGCGTGCATAATAAGGCAATGCTCATCATCCTGTGTTAGATAATCAGGAACAATTTTACAAAATGCTTGCGGAAATAAACCTTTGTCAATATTTTTTATAGCGTTATGTACGTCTTCTTTTGATGCCGAAACACCTCTTTGTGCATATCTTTTGCTAGAATCTGAACTCATGAAAATTAGTTTGTGTTGATGTGGTGCAAAGATAATCCCTTTTTTTAATTCTTTTGAATGATTCGCATGCTTGATTCAAAAAAAGTTTGCCACGAATTACACTAATTTTCACAAATTTTAATTCTTTTTATAAAATCATCTAAATCAGATCATTTAAAAAAAATAAATTCGTGGGAATTCGTGGGAATTCGTGCAATTCGTGGCAAAAAAATATTTAGCAAAAACTATTATTTCGTAAATAATAATTCTCTGTATTTAGTCAATGTCCAGCTTTCGTCATCTACTAGCAGCTCTAATTTATCACAGTGATTACGAATATCTTCAAAATATGGCTTCACATTATTGCAATACGCTTCTGCCATTTTTTGAGCATCTGTCAATTGATTTGCTTTCTTTCTTTCGTTAGTCATTGCCAATACTTTAGAATTGATTCCTTCAATATGACCTGAAATTTCTTTAATTAAAACAATCTGCTCTTTGGCTAATGCTTCAAAATCTTTTCCGAAAATTTCTTTTAATCCTTTAACGTTGTCAATTAAAGTATTTTGGTAACGAATTGCAGTTGGGATAACATGATTTCTAGCAATATCTCCTAAAACACGTCCTTCAATTTGGATTTTTTTTGTGTATTCTTCCAGTTCGATTTCATAACGCGCTTCAGCTTCAACATGATTAAAAATTCCTAATTGCTCAAACAAATCCAATGCTTGTTTAGAAACCTTAGCCTTAATCGCTTCTGGAGTAGTTTTAAAATTGCTTAAACCTCTTTTTGCCGCTTCTTTTTCCCAAGCTTCGCTATAACCGTCGCCTTCAAAAAGAATCTTTTTAGATTGTTTGATGTATTCTCTTAAGACATTAAAGATTGCATCGTCTTTTTTCATGTCTTTATTTTCAATCAAATTCTCTACTTCATTTTTAAAGTCAAATAATTGTTTTGCTACAATCGCATTCAAAGTTGTCATTGCATTTGAACAGTTTGAATTTGAACCGACTGCTCTAAATTCAAATTTATTTCCTGTAAAAGCAAAAGGCGAAGTTCTGTTACGATCTGTATTGTCTAATAATACGTCTGGAATTTTACCAACAACATTCAATTTCAAATCTGTTTTTTCTTCTGGCGAAAGTTTTCCTGTTGTTACGCTTTCTAATTCAGATAAAACTTTTGTCAATTGAGCACCAATAAATACAGACATAATCGCTGGCGGCGCTTCGTTTGCTCCTAATCTGTGATCGTTACTTGCTGTTGCAATAGAAGCTCTAAGCAAAGTTTCGTTATCGTTTACTGCTTTTATTGTATTAATAAAGAAAGTCAGGAACTGTAAATTACTCATTGGGGTTTTACTCGGACTCAATAAATTAACTCCTGTATCGGTAGCCAATGACCAGTTGTTGTGTTTCCCGGAACCGTTAACTCCTTTAAATGGTTTTTCGTGAAATAATACTTTAAAGTCATGACGCTCTGCCACTCTCTGCATTACATCCATTAATAAAGAGTTATGGTCAACTGCTAAATTCGTTTCCTCAAAAATCGGAGCCAACTCAAACTGATTTGGCGCTACCTCATTATGACGCGTTTTTACAGGAATACCCAATAACATACATTCCTGCTCCAAATCTCTCATATAGGTAAGAGCGCGAGTTGGGATAGATCCGAAATAATGATCATCTAACTGCTGTCCTTTTGCAGACGTGTGTCCTAATAAAGTTCTCCCTGTCATCATTAAGTCTGGGCGAGAATTTGCCAAAGCTTTATCGATCAAGAAATATTCCTGCTCCCATCCTAAAGTTGCTGTTACCTTTTTTACGTTTTTGTCAAAGTATTTACAAACTTCAGTCGCTGCCTCATCAATTGCAGATAATGCTCTTAATAAAGGAATTTTATTATCTAAAGCCTCACCAGTGTACGCAATAAATACTGTTGGAATACATAAAGTTGTACCATATATAAAAGCTGGAGAAGTTGGATCCCAAGCTGTATAACCTCTTGCTTCAAACGTATTTCTGATTCCGCCGTTCGGGAAACTAGAGGCATCTGGTTCTTGCTGTACCAATTGCGCGCCTCCAAATTTTTCTACAGATTCGCTTCCGTCATAAGAAGTTTCAAAAAAAGCATCATGTTTTTCTGCCGTAGTTCCTGTCAATGGTTGAAACCAGTGCGTATAATGAGTCACTCCCTTAGAAAGAGCCCATTCTTTCATTCCCATGGCAATATAATCAGCCAGCTTTCTATCTATTTTTGTTCCATGCTGGATGGCATCTCTTACTCCTCTAAAAGCATCTGAAGTTAAATATTGCTTCATTGCTTTTTCATTAAACACATTTGAACCGAAAAGATTTGATTTTCGGCCAATTTCTTCAAAATGCACCGGCTTTCTGTTAGAAGCTTGCTGTAAAGCTTGAAAACGTAATGTTGACATGGTTATGTATATTTTAAATTCGTAATAATTTTCATTAAAAAAATAAGAGACAAATATAAACAATAAATGAGCCTATTTTAAATATAAACAATAGAAATTTAGTCAACGATTTTTCAACAGAAGACGCTTTTTATGAAGAATAATGAATTCAAATCGCAGAAATATAACAAAACTGTACGGTATTATTGATTAAATAAACATTTTTTCATAATTTCTTAACTCATAAATTCAAAAATGAGCCTTAATTATTACGAATTTATTTTTTTAAGGTTCATAAAATTGCTTTTTTTAAAATATACCCCTATCAAAATTGCGCTTATCCAAAAAATTATACTTCGCAAAACAAAATAGCCCCCTAATTTTTGGGACTAAAAAAATAAATCTATATTTGACCCAACGAAAAAAAACAAAAAAATTAATTTATATTATTATGGCTAAAATTAAGTTAGAGTACATTTGGTTAGACGGATATGAACCAACTCAAAATCTTAGAAGTAAAACTAAAGTTGAAGAACATGAAAACTTCAAAGGAACATTAGAAGAACTTGGAAATTGGTCATTTGATGGTTCATCAACAAGACAAGCTGAAGGTGGATCTTCTGACTGTTTATTAGTTCCAGTTGCAATCTATCCAGATCCAACTCGTATCAACGGATGGTTAGTAATGTGCGAAGTTATGTATGCTGACGGAACACCACACCCTTCTAACGGTAGAGCTACAATTGATGATGATAATGATGATTTTTGGTTTGGATTCGAACAAGAGTATTTCATTATGGATACTAAAACTCAACTTCCACTTGGTTTCCCAGTTGGAGGATACCCTGCTCCACAAGGGATGTACTACTGTTCAGTAGGTGGAAAAAACACACACGGTAGAAAATTAGTTGAAGAGCACGCTGATTTATGTATTGCTGCTGGAATCAACTTTGAAGGAATCAACCAAGAGGTTGCTTGCGGACAATGGGAGTTCCAATTATTCGCTAAAGGAGCTAAAAAAGCTGGAGACGAAATCTGGGTTGCTCGTTACCTATTAGACCGTTTAACTGAGAAATATGGTTACTATATCGAATATCACCCAAAACCTCTAGGAGATACAGACTGGAACGGTTCTGGTATGCACGCTAACTTCTCTAACACAGTTCTTAGAACATGCGGTTCTCAAGAAGTTTACGAGAAAATCTGTGAGGCTTTCCGTCCTGTTACAAAAGAGCACATCGCGGTTTACGGAGCTTACAACGAGCAACGTTTAACTGGTAAACACGAAACTGCTTCTATCAACGATTTCTCTTATGGAGTTTCTGACAGAGGATGTTCAATCAGAATTCCTTTAATGACTGTTCAAAGAGGATGGAAAGGTTGGTTGGAAGACAGAAGACCAGCTTCAAACGGAGACCCTTACAAAATCGCTGCTAGAATTATCAAAACTGTTAACTCAGCGCTATAATTCAAAGCTTACATTATATTCTAAAAGTGCCACATTTATTTGCTGGCACTTTTTTTTTGAAAAAATCTTAACAAGTTCAACTTTGTCAAAGTTTCAAACTTTGACAAAGTTCACTCATAACTCATAACTTATAACTCATAACTTATAACTCATAACTTATAACTCATAACTTATAACTCATAACTTATAACTCATAACTTATAATTTTAAAAGCAAGTTTCTGATAAATTTAATTTTTAAGTTAAACTTCAAAACTTATCTTTGTAAATCATTTAAAAAAAATCATTATGATAGTCTGGTCACTCTTTTTACTTGCTGTAGTTTTTATTCTTGCTTTAGACTTAGGGGTCTTCAACAAAACACCACATATTATTAGCACAAAAGAAGCCAGCAAATGGACCTTAGTTTGGGTTACCTTATCCTTCCTGTTTTCAGGGGTAATTTATTGGCTGTACACTACAGATTATATCGCAAACCCAGATGATTTAAAACCATCAGTCGCTTCGATGAAGTTTATAACCGGTTACTTAATTGAACTTTCGCTAAGTGTCGATAACATTTTTGTTATTGCCATTATTTTTGCTTCATTCAAAATTCCGCAAAAATACCAGCATCGCGTTTTGTTCTGGGGAATCTTAGGGGCTATTGTTTTCCGCGGATTGATGATTTTCTTCGGAGTAATGCTGATCAATAAATTTGCTTGGACAACTTATGTATTTGGAGTTTTCTTAATATTTACTGCGATAAAAATGCTTTTTTCTGGAGAAGAAGAAGATTTTCACCCAAAAGACTCATTCGTTTACAAGACATTAGGCAAAGTTATGCCTATTACATCTGAAATGGATGGAGAAAGATTTTTCATTTCAACCAAAACAGCAAAAAAAGCTGCTACTCCATTATTCGTAGCCCTAATTGTTATTGAAGTTATGGACGTTTTATTTGCTGTTGACAGCGTTCCCGCAATTCTTGCTATAACCAAAGATCCGTTTTTAGTATTCAGTTCAAATATTTTTGCTATTCTAGGACTACGTTCTATGTATTTCTTCTTAGCAAATATGCTGGCAAAATTCAGTTATTTAGAGTACAGCTTAGTTGCTATTTTAGCTTTTGTTGGATTAAAAATGCTTTTGCACGATTTCTTTCACGTTCCAGAATGGGCTTCTTTAGGATTTATTGCTTTATCTCTCCTAGTAGGAATTTTGGTTTCTCTTAAGTTCGGACCAGAAAAAGTTTTAAATGATTCGTCAAGCGAAGAATAATTATCTATAAAACATATATTCATAAAAAAAGGAAATCTCACGATTTCCTTTTTTTCTCTATTAATTACAAAATTAATTTACTTGTTTAACATTACTATCATCAATGTTATATTTTTTAATTACAGAATAGTAATCTGAGTAATCTGGTTTATTAACTGATTTATTCGTATTTACAGGATTATTTCCCGGAACAACTACAATACGGAATTTTTGTCCCGTTCTTAAATTAGTTGGTACAGTATTCAATTCAAAACCCTGTAAATAAAGCTCATAATCAACTAAGGTAAAATTAAATTTGTAGGTAAAAAACAAAGTTCCATCATCATAATAATGTGATTCTGGGATTTGTACCCAAATAGTACGCCCCGCATCTACCCCATCTGCTCGGTAAGCCAAAACTACATCACCAGGAAAAAGTGTAAAACCAAAAGACCTAACACCACCATTTCCATTTGCATCAAACGAAACATTATTCACATCAATAACTTCAGCTGCTGGCCCCTCTGGTCCAACAGGTCCCGGAGGCCCTTCTGGCCCTTCACAGCTAGAAAATGCAATTAAACCGATAACTGCAAATAAGGTAAGTATCTTTTTCATAATTATTTTTTTTAAGGATTATACTATAAAGGTATTCCAAAAATTAAACCAAAAAAAAGAAAAACATGATTTTCCTCTAACTTTTTTTAAATCTAATCTACATTTGCTGAATCATCTTACTCGTAAAACACTCGTAATTAAAGGATAAACAAAAAATAATTTTCAAAAAAAAAGCACCCGATTTTAACGGGTGCTTCAAATAAGATTTATAAATTATTTAATTACCTGCAGAAATAATTTTTTTACTACTACTGCCTTTGTTAGTTGTAATTTGTAAAATGTAAACTTGGAATTTACCTACGTAGAAATCAATATTAAAGTTATATTCTTTTCCAAAATAAGAATCTGTATCTGTTTTTGAAGATAACAGTTTTCCTGATAGATCAAACAATTCAATTTTTACATTGGTAGCATAATCAAAGTTATAACGAATCGTAATGTAGTTTTTGAATGGAACAGGATAAGCATCAAAACCAGGTTTTTTACTTTCTTTTGCGCTACTCTCTACAACAGCTGTTTCCTGAGTAGTAGGTGCCTGAGTAACTATTGACTCTTGAGTAGCGACACAAGCAAGTGGCTGAATATTATATCCTATTGCGATTCTACATTCGTCAAATGCATTATTTATCAAATCTACTAAGCTTGCAATATCAGAAAGAGAAACTCCATAAGTGTTTCCTCCACCTAATGCTTGATTAGCCAAGTTAAACAAATCACCAACTGTTTTATCTCCTCCTAGTTTACTAACGACATTATTCGGAATAGTGTAATATTTGTATTCATTACTTACTGTTCCGTCAGGATTACAAGAACGTACTTTTGGAGTTTTAGATCCGCAACCGCCTTCAGGTTGGGCAACTGCCAATATACCTGCCTGCAATTTAAATTTACTCAATTCACTATCAATACCTAAATTAAGTCCTAACGTAATGGTTTGAGCCAATAAGGTATTATCAAGTTTTCCTTTTTTAAGATATGATGCAGGTAATGCGCTTATATGAGGATCTCCATTTGCCAATTTTTTACTTGCACCTCCTCCTGGTAAAACTGCTATAACAGCATCAATATCAGCTTGATTATTAGATACTAAAACAGATTTACCAACTAAACCAATTGTCATTGTTCCTCCTGGATAAGCACTTAATGCTTTCGCAATAAGAGCTTTGGTTGTGTAAGATTGTCCTCCTACACAGGCCATACCTCCAACATTTCCGTAAGCTCCTTGAGTATAAGTACAAATTGGTGTTGTACACGGAGTGATCAAAAATGTAGATACTTTTTTAATCGTTTCACAATTGTTAGAAACAACGTATTCAATAACTAATGCTGTTCCAATCTGAGGTTTCACAAATTGAGATAAATCTGTAGCCTGAACATTTCCAGCACATCCTCCCATAAATTTAAATCCGGCAATCCAAGCTGCAAATGCACCATCTGGATCCTCACCGCAAACAACTGTTTTATTTGGAGGACTCAAAACATTAAGCAAGTTTACCTTAGTAATAGTAAAGTCTCGGCTGATTGTAGTTTCATAACATTTATCAGTTACTTTATAGGTAACTGTTGTTGTTCCACCCTCACATAATTTTGGTGCAACCGGACTGCCTTGAATAGCTCCTTTCGCATCACAACCGCCGCTTACTTTAAAGCCTGCTTTGAAGGTTTCAAAAGCAGCATCCAATGCAGACTGATCAGCGTAGATACAAGCAGAAGCGCTTACTGCAGCAGGAGCCTCTGGCGTTACAGCTGTAGGAACGGTAATGGTAAAGTCTCTAGTGATTGCAGTTGTATAACATTTATCAGTGATCATATAACTTACACTGGTAGTTCCGCCCTGACATAAGTTTGGCGCTATTGGACTGCCTACAAACTCACCTTTCGCATCACAGCCGCCGCTTACGCTAAAGCCTGCTTTGAAAGTCTCGAAAGCAGCATCCAATACAGACTGATCAGCATAAGCACAAGCGGAAGCACTAAACGGATCTGGCGATACAGGAACCACTGCTGAAGGAGCGGTAATCGTGAAGTCTCGGCTGATGGTTGTCTCATAGCATTTATCAGTCACTTTATAGGTCACTGTAACCGTTCCGCCATCGCATAAATTCGGCGCTACGGGACTGCCTTGGATTTCCCCTTTCGCATCGCAGCCGCCGCTTACGCTAAAGCCCCCTTTGAACGTTTCGAAAGCTGCGTCCAATGCTGCCTGATCGGCATAAGCACAGGCGGAAGCGCTAAACGAATCTGGCGATACTGGAACCACTGCTGAAGGAGCGGTAATGGTGAAGTCTCGGCTGATGGTTGTCTCATAGCATTTATCAGTCACTTTATAGGTAATCGTCACTCTTCCGCCATCGCATAGTTTCGGCGCTACGGGACTGCCTTGGATCTCCCCTTTAGCATCGCATCCGCCGCTTACGCTAAAGCCTGCTTTGAAGGTTTCGAAAGCTGCATCCAATGCTGCCTGATCGGAATACGCACAAGCGGAAGCGCTAAACGGATCTGGCGATACAGGAACCACTGCTGAAGGAGAGGTAATGGTGAAGTCTCTGCTGATGGTTTCTTCATAGCATTTGTCGGTCACTTTATAGGTAACTGTCACTGTTCCGCCGTCGCAAAGTTTCGGCGCTACGGGACTGCCTTGGATCTCCCCTTTAGCATCGCAGCCGCCACTTACGCTAAAGCCTTGTTTGAAAGTCTCGAAAGCAGCATCCAATGCAGACTGATCGGCATACGCGCAAGCGGAAGCGCTAAACGGATCTGGCGATACAGGAACCACTGCTGAAGGAGCGGTAATGGTGAAGTCTCTGCTGATGTTTGTCTCATAGCATTTATCAGTCACTTTATAGGTAACTGTCACTGTTCCGCCGTCGCAAAGTTTCGGCGCTACGGGACTACCTTGGATTTCCCCTTTCGCATCGCATCCGCCACTTACTTTAAAGCCCGCTTTGAAGGTCTCGAAGGCTGTATCTAGTGCGGCCTGGTCGGCATACGCGCAGGCAGAAGCATTCACTGCTGTCGGAGCTTCTGTGCTTACAGCTGCAGGAGCTGTAATCGTAAAGTCTCTGCTGATGGTTGTCTCGTAGCATTTATCGGTCACTTTATAGGTAACTGTCACTGTTCCGCCGTCGCATAGTTTCGGAGCTGTCGGACTGCCCACAAACTCACCTTTAGCATCACAACCGCCGCTTACGCTAAAGCCTTGTTTGAATGTTTCGAAAGCTGCATCCAATGCTGCCTGATCGGCATACGCACATGCGGAAGCGCTAAACGGATCTGGCGATACAGGAACCACTGCTGAAGGAGCGGTAATCGTGAAGTCTCTGCTGATTGTTTCTTCATAGCATTTGTCGCTCACTTTATAGGTAACTGTCACTGTTCCTCCGTCGCATAGTTTCGGAGCTACGGGACTGCCTTGGATCTCCCCTTTAGCATCGCAGCCGCCGCTTACGCTAAAGCCTGCTTTGAAGGTTTCAAAAGCTGCGTCCAATGCTGCCTGATCGGCATACCCGCATGCGGAAGCGCTAAACGGATCTGGCGATACTGGAACCACTGCTGAAGGAGCGGTAATGGTGAAGTCTCGGCTGATGGTTGTCTCATAGCATTTATCAGTCACTTTATAGGTAACTGTCACTGTACCGCCATCGCATAAATTCGGCGCTACGGGACTGCCTTGGATCTCCCCTTTCGCATCGCAGCCGCCACTCACTTTAAAGCCTGCTTTGAAAGCCTCAAATGCGGCATCTAGTGCGGCCTGGTCTGCATACCCGCATGCGGAAGCGCTAAACGGATCTGGCGATACAGGAACCACTGCTGAAGGAGCGGTAATGGTGAAGTCTCTGCTGATGGTTGTCTCATAGCATTTATCTGTGATTTTGTAACTTACACTAGTGGTTCCGCCCTGACATAAGTTTGGCGCTGTCGGACTGCCAACAAACTCACCTTTCGCATCACAGCCGCCGCTTACGCTAAAGCCCGCTTTGAAAGCCTCAAATGCGGCATCCAGTTCGGCCTGATCGGCATAAGCACAGGCGGAAGCGCTATACGGATCTGGCGATACAGGAACCACTGCTGAAGGAGCGGTAATGGTGAAGTCTCGGCTGATTGTAGTAGTGTAGCATTTATCAGTAATCATGTAGCTTACACTTGTAGTTCCGCCCTGACATAAGTTTGGCGCTGTCGCATTACCAACAAACTCACCTTTCGCATCACAGCCGCCGCTTACGCTAAAGCCTGCTTTGAAGGTTTCGAAAGCTGCGTCCAATGCTGCCTGATCGGCATACGCACATGCGGAAGCGCTAAACGGATCTGGCGATACAGGAACCACTGCTGAAGGAGCGGTAATGGTGAAGTCTCGGCTGATGGTTTCTTCATAGCATTTGTCGCTCACTTTATAGGCAACTGTCACTGTTCCGCCGTCGCATAGTTTCGGAGCTGTCGGACTGCCTTGGATCTCCCCTTTCGCATCGCAGCCGCCGCTTACGCTAAAGCCTTGTTTGAATATCTCGAAAGCTGCATCCAATGCTGCCTGATCGGCATACGCGCAAGCGGAAGCGCTAAACGGATCTGGCGATACGGGAACCACTGCTGAAGGAGCGGTAATGGTAAAGTCTCTGCTGATGGTTGTCTCATAGCATTTATCTGTCACTTTATAAATAACTGTCACTGTTCCGCCATCGCAAAGTTTCGGCGCTACGGGACTGCTTTGGATCTCCCCTTTAGCATCGCAGCCGCCACTCACTTTAAAGCCTGCTTTGAAGGCCTCGAATGCGGCATCCAGTGCGGCCTGGTCTGCATACGCGCAGGCCGAAGCATTCACTGAGGTCGGAGCTTCTGCGCTTACCGTCGCAGGAGCCGTAATGGTGAAAGTCGCAGAACATGATTTCTGTAATCCGCAAGAATCAGTAACATTGTAATTTACGGTTACAGTTCCTCCGCATAAAGCTGGAGGAGTCAAATTCTCTAATCCTGTAATTGTTAAAGTTCCATTACCTCCCGAAGCTGTAAAGCTTTGTTTAAAAGCATCAAAAGCAGTATTAACCGCGGCCTGATCGGCATAAAAACAAGAACTTTTTATATTATCTTCAGGGCAAGTTATATTAATAGGCGTTGGCGGAGTGCTTGTCACAACTACGTCATCTGCTTTTTTACATCCGTTTACAGGATCTGTAACTGTTAATGTATATGTTCCTGCCTTATCAATTGTTGGTGTGAGCGTTGTACCGCCCGATACAATGTTTCCGTCCAATGTACTCCATAAATAGGTCGCATTAGGCGTACTTGATGAGCCAGATAATTTTATTGATGTTATTAAACACGTTAAAGCTTTATCTTCTCCCGCATTAACATTTGGCGGTTCTTTATTTTCAAGGACTGTGACCGTTTTTTTAGCAAAACAGCCTTCTAAATTTGTATAAGCATATACCGTATAAACTCCCTTAACAGATACAACAGGAGCATTTCCTGGTATAAAAGGGCCATCGGCTATGCCATCAGGTGAAGGTCCGTACCATTTTATAGTGGCATTTGGCGGAGTTGGCGTTGCTGTTAAAGTAGCTGTCGGATTATTACAGGTTAATGGATTGCTAACATTACCTACTACAGCTACATCTGTAATATTTCCAAATAAATAAGGTCCCGAAAAATCTTTTAATTCTGCCGTAAATGAAGATGACGATCTTGTTTTTACTATCAGACTACCTAATAAATTTGAACAAGGACTTTGGTTAACATTTCGGCTATCCAAGCCTAACGCTGTCAAATTAAGTCCGAACTCTGTAAACTGCAAAGCCTTATAATTATCTTGAAAATTGGCTTGCGAACCTTCTAAAGTTCCCCAAGGCGGACCTAATGTTGCAGCCGTTACATTAACAACTGCAAAAACATTGGTAAGTATCCCTCCTCCTTTTGCTTTTATTTCGGCATATCCGTAAGGAGGTGCACCATTGCCTTGGTCAAAAACACCAGTAAGATCAAATGGTCTGTTAGGTCTTGAGTTAAAATTAGCAATATCGGCACTAGACATCCAGACTCTTACACTGCCCAGTGGTTTTGTACCGCCATTTTCAAAATCGATAGCAACAAGTACATCACCAGGAACAAGTATTTTTCCTGTAGCATCAAAAGTCCATGCCGTGTGTCCTGCTTGACTACCTGTACCAACTAATGCACTACCGTTGAAGCTAACTTCTGTTCTAAAAAATTCAAAATCAAAATGTGAGTTCCCATCAGAAGAAATTTTAGATGCTCCTCCATAGCCCCATAAAATTCCATTAGGATTAATTGCTAATGCGGCTGGAGATAAGTCTCTCCTTAAATAGCCGTAAACATCAACAATATCATCCTTTTGAGGGATACTACCTGAACCTAAAGCCCAAGTAGTCGGATTATCACCATTCTTGTTGGAATTTCCAGAAAAAGTATTAGAATCGTTGTTACTTTGCGTTGAATTTCCGTCACGCCCGTAAACAGCATCAATCCACAAAAAATTACCAACCATGGTATTTTTGGGTTTCGACATTCTTTTTTCGAATGTAAAATTATTATTAGCTTGGATTGATGTTTTCAGTCCCGCCGCATTAGTCTGATCGATAACATTTTGACCTGTTCCATTAGCAAAAGCAGAGCTAAAAAACCAGTCATCATAGATGCCCGAAACCGTTGGGGGAACTAAAAATTGCTCTTTGTTTGCATAAACGTCAGCATCAATACCAAAATTAGCCTGTACAGCCGCTCCAGATATAGCTTGCGAATGCAAGGAAGGATGGATAGCAAATAGCATAAAAAGTACCATCACATAAAATTGATACTTTTTGTGCACAATAATTTTCGTCAAATTAAAATTTGGGAAAATTAAATCGATAAAAGAACAACGAAAGATTTCACAAAATTCATGTAAAATCTTGATGTGATAAAAAATAGTTTTTTTCATAATAATAGTATTTAGAATACCATTACATTAGCAAAAAACAAGATAGTTTGCAGATTTGGCAATTACATGTAAATAATAAACCATCTTCAAAAGTTATGAAGCACAAAATCTAAAACTCTTATAAAAAAGACTTGACCCTCAGAAATTAATCTGACATTGACGATCAGGGGGGATAAACATTTGTTAAAATTAGTTAATAACCTAAATGCTCTCAATTAAAAAGGAGTAAAATCGATATCATTCAAAAATAATCGATGAACGGAACACAATAAGAAAGAAAAGTAGTACGAAGCGCTTTTTCAAATAAAAAAGACCTTTCATTTTTCAAAAACAAAAGGTCTTTTTTGTCAATTTCCTAAAAACATATTAGCCAAACAACACAATAACACGCATGTTGATTAAAAAATATGAATTTCGCATTACTTTGTTTTAGTTTTAAACAATATTTTACTAAAAAATAATGCATGATACGGAAGCGAGTTTTCCCAATAATCCCATGTATGAGCTCCTGGACGTTCTGTATAATCGTGGTCGACTTTGTTATAAACTAATCTTCTGTGTAACTCTCTATTGGGTTCAATTAAAAAATCATCTACACCGCAATCTATTATTAGTGGCAACTTGTTCGCTTTTAGTTTATCAGCCATTCTTAAAACAGAATTTTGCTCGTACAATTCAGTATTTCCGCTTTTATCGCCAAAAACAGGCTGCATTAATTTGACAATTTGAGCAGACGAATCTCTGTTAAGCATTGTACTCATATCTACGGCTCCGCTCATACTTCCTGCCGCGCAAAACAAATCGGGATGTCTGGTTGATAAATATAAAGCGCCATGCCCCCCCATTGAAAGCCCCGTGATTACTCTTCCGCCTTTATTGGCAATTGTTCGGTACGTTTTATCTACTTTCTGAATTACTTCCTGCGTAATAAAAGTCTCAAACTGACTTTCTTTATTTACAGGACTATCAATATAAAAACTAAACGTCTCACCTTCTGGCATTACGATTATCATATTATATTGATCTGCAAGATTGTGAACCAGCTTTTTATTTGGAGTATTTTTTAGCCAGTCGCTAAAATGTCCGTATGCGCCATGCAACAGATACATTACTGGAAAAGTGGTTTTGCTCTTAGCATAAGAATTGGGCAAAACTACCGCTGCTTTATAGGTTTTTCCCATTGCAGTGCTGGCAACTTGAAGTGTGTCTACTTTTGCAGCGTATGTCATGGTGGTAAGACAAAGCAAAAATGCAGACAATAGCATTTTAAATTTCTTCATTTTAATATTTTTTTTCTGATTAGGGTTTGTAAATATACCTTTTTTCAGAATAAAATATATGAAAAATCCGACCTCTTCTTGCACTTAAAAAAGATAGCCACGAATTCACGAATTTTATTAATATTAATTCGTGACTCGAGCGACAGCGAACAGGCGAAGCAATTCGTGGCTAAAAAAATTTAACTAAAAAAATCAGCTAATTATTATCTTATGCTCGTGACGGTATTGCGAGGCGCTTTTACCGGTATATTGTTTAAACGATTTGCTGAAGTGGCTGAAATTATTAAAACCGCTTTCGTAACAAACCTCATTAATACTCATAGGCTGTTCTGCCAAAAGCTTTGAAGCATGCACTAAACGATATTCATTTACAAACTCAGTAAATGTTTTGTTTGAAATTTTCTTGAAATAACGACAAAAAGAAGGCGTAGTCATACTCACCAAACTAGAAACCTCGTCTATAGAAATAGATTCTTGAAAATGATCTTTCACGAAGTTGAAAACCACATTCATACGGTCGTTGTCTTGAGTTTGCAGTTCCATCGTAAATCCGTCAGCATTTAAAATGGTATATTCTTCAGCTGATTCTAGTTCGTCTAAAACAGTCAAAAGAGTCATTAATCTTTGAAATGGCGGTTCATTTTCCATCATTTCAATTTTTTCTCCAATACGTTTTTTCGTTTCACCACCAAAAGCGATTCCACCTTTAGCTTGTTTTAATATATTCTGAACTTTTTTCATTTCGGGAGCAACAAAAAAATCGCTTCCTAAAAATTCAGGTTTTATATGAATAACAGTTTCATTTGTATTTCCTGTCTGCTCATTTGTAAAACCGCAATGCGGTAAATTAGCTCCTATTAAAAGTAAACTACCATTGGTATAATAAGAAACATGGCTTCCTATTTGTCTTTTTCCAGCCCCGCCATTTATATAAACCAACTCAATTTCTGGATGATAGTGCCATAAATGAGCTTTGCTATTGGTCTTTTCGGCGTGTTTAGTGTAGGTAAAAGAACTTCCGTATGAGTTAGTTATCACTTCTAGAGCTGGGGCAATAGTCTTCATGATAATTTCTTTAAAAAATAATAGCAAATTTAACAAAATCACCTAAAATAATTTAAATTTTAACCTACAACGGTTTCGTAAATGCGAATTTTACATTAAAATAACGTTCTTAACACTGAAAAATTTATATCAAAATCGGCATTTTTTTAAGGTCTTATTTTTTTTCTCTACTTTTTTTTTATTTATCCCATTTAAAACCTGATTTTATACCAATATGTTAAAAATTGTAAGAAAGATGGAAACTTTAAGAAGTATTAAGTTTTCGAAAAACTTTGAAGAATAACAATCAAATTAACAAAAACATAAGATTTAAATCAAATTTTAACCTATAACGGTTTCGTAAATGAGAATATAGCATATAAATTGGAAAATATAGATGTTAAAATAACACACATGCTGCTATAACTTTGCCTCAGAGAAATGAACGAAAAAAATTTAATACTATAGAATATGAAAAAGATTATGAAATTAAGTTTAGTATGTGCAGTACTTCTAACAGGAATGAGTACTTATGCAATTGATGGAAATGAAACGTTAAATCTTCATGTATTAAAAGGAAATGGCAAGGTAATTGCTTTTGGAATTAATCAATTACAAAAAGCAGTTATTAGTATATATGATGATAATGGTGAATTAATCTATACTGAAACCGCTTCTGGTAAAGACGGAATCTTAAGAACATTCAGTTTAGAACAGTTTCCAGAAGGAAAATATATTTTAGAAGTTGCTGACAGCTTCAAAAAAGTAAAATACGATATTACTGTTAACGCTAATAGTTCTGTTTTGTCTTCAAAAGGAACAGTTTCTGTTAACTAAGAAAATATAAACGTTAAGTGCAATTCTTCACGGCACTTAAAACTTTATACTCTAATACAGTATAAAAAGTGAGGTTAGATAGTTAGTAAGTTAAAAACTTTCAAAAGTTTTAAAAACGGCTCTTTGTGGTTACTGAGCCGTTTTTTTTTTGCTCTAAAGTTTTTTCACTTCAAAGATTTTTTATCGCAAAGACACAATCCCGATAGCTATCAGGAACGCAAAGTTCGCAAAGTTTTTTTCGATAAAGCTTTGCGAACTTTGCGTTTGTATTCACAATCTTAAGTAAAAATCTTTGTGCCCTTGCAGTTAAACACATCATCCAAAAAACTTAGATTCTTAGTATCTCAGAACCTTAGCATCTTTCAAAACTTCCTACATTTTTTAAAGAAACCGTTATGATATTGTAAATTAAAAACCATCAAAAACGTTGAAAAATAATAACCAAATCAACCAAAACAGTAAAAAATAAATCAAATTTTAACATATAACGGTTTCGTAAATGAGAATATAGCATCGAAATTGGCAAATATAGTATTGTTTTTTTACTTACAACTGAAGTAATTTAGCATCAGAGAATTAGAACTATTAATTTAAAAACTAAATACCATGAAAAAGATTATTAGATTGAGTTTAGTAGCAGCGTTGCTTTTCACAGGAATAAGCACTTATGCAATTGATGGAACAGCAGATTTTAACCTGCACGTTATTAAAGCTAATGGCAAAATGATCACTTTTGGTCTTAACCAAACACAAAAAGCCTATTTAGCTATTTATGACAAAGACGGATCTCTAATTTATTCTGAAACCGCTTCAGGTAAAGATGGAATTTTAAGAACTTTCAGCTTAGAAGAATTTCCAGAAGGAACTTACTTCTTAGAAGTAGAAAACGATGCAAAAAAAGCAAAATACGAAATCACAATAACTGATGATTCTTCTGTTTTATCTCAAAAAGCAGTTTCTTCGGTTTATAAAGCAGGTTTCGCTAAAAATACAAGCGTGGCAGCACGCTAAAAAAGTTTATGCTTTTCATAAGTATAAAGTGAGGTTAGATAGTTAGTAAGTTTAAAAACTTTCAAAAGTTTTAAAAACAGCTCTTTGTGGTTACTGGGCTGTTTTTTTTTTGCTTTTTATTTAAGGTTCTGAGACGCTAAGATGCTAAGGTTCTAAGTTTTTTGAAAGATTTTGAGATTCTAAGCCTTTTTTGCCTGCAGTATATTAATGCACTACCATTTAAACGTTAAAGATAAACTTAGAACCTTAGCATCTTAGTATCTTAGCACCTTTTTATGTAAATAAATCCTTAAACCATTGTAAACTTAAAAACAAGCGAAACATTAAAAAATAATAACCGAATTAACAAAAACGTTAAAAATAATTCAAGATTTAACCTATAACGGTTTCGTAAATGAGAATATAGCATAGAAATCAGAAAATACAGTTGTGCTTTTTCATGTAATACATAAGTAATTTAGCATCAGAGAATTAGAACTATTAATTTAAAACCTAAGTACCATGAAAAAGATTGCAAAATTGAGTTTAGTAGCAGCGTTGCTTTTCACAGGAATAAGCACTTACGCAATTGATGGAAATGGAGAATTTAATCTTCATGTATTAAAAGCTAATGGCAAACTGATCACTTTCGCACTTAACAAAGTACAGAAAGCCAATTTATCTATTTATGACAATGACGGAACTTTAATCTATTCTGAAACTGCATCTGGAAAAGATGGAATTTTAAGAACTTTCAGTTTAGAGCAATTTCCTGAGGGAACTTATTACTTAGAAGTAGAAGACAATGTGAAAAAAGCAAAATATGAAATTACAATAGATGATACTGCGTCATTATCTAGAACTGCAATTTCTTCAGTTTACAAAGCTGGTTTTGCCAAAAATTCAAGTGTTGCTGCGCGCTAAGAATTTATACGCCCCAAAAAGGTATAAATTGAGGTTAAAAAAATTAAAAATTATGTTTTAAGAAACAGCTCTTGGTGGTTATGGAGCTGTTTTTTTGTTTTATAATAAATCCAAAATTGTACAGCAAAACCATTTTCTGAAAATTATTCTTATTAATTACAACCCACTGATTTTTAAGGACTAAAAAATATTCAAGAAAAAACAATCCGTAAGCCCAGTAATTACGTACATAGTTCAAACAAAATGCAGAAATAATTACAATTCAATAACTTATGGATTTAAAAATGCCATTTTATTGCTAAAAATTAAATTTGTATTTGTAGTTTTACGCGTTCCACATTTAGTAATTAACAATTTAAAAAAAACATGACAAAATTTACCAAAGCTGGTTTAGTTGCTGCCTTTTTTTTAGCGACTGTGTTTACCTATGCCATTGATGGAAAAGGTGATTACATTTTAAATATCAAAACAGGAAACGGAAAAGTAGTTAGCTTTACTTTAGACACTGTAGAAAATGCATCTTTCTCTATCTATGATGAGAATCACAACTTACTTTATGCGGGAGAATCTGCAGCAGACAAATTGGAAGTTTCTAAAACAATTAGTTTAGAAAGTTTTCCTGCTGGAACGTATGTTCTTGAAGTGAAAGCCAACGACAAAATTGAGAAGCACGAAATTAAAGTTGCTGCTAAAAAAGTAAAGACTGTAAAGTTAGACCAATCTGTAAATCAGAGTCCAGCTTTCCGTCGTTAATTTTTGCCCCTAAAAAATTAGAAAAGCAGCTCGTACCAGGAGCTGCTTTTTTTGTTTTATTTCTCGATAAAATCTAATTTATATATTCAAAACTTTCAAAATCAATTGATTCTAAAATGCAATACAACAGTTTTTATTTACAAAACGTCGTCTAAAATCAATTCATGTTACTGATTTCCATATATTTGTAACCAAAATTGCATCAAGCATACAATAAAAATAAATTAGTGAAGTTTATAATTGTTTTTATAACTGTTTCTTGCAGTGAAAGATTTTCAAAAACAATTAATGAATACGATTAAATACCACAACCAAAACTAAAAACCTATGCAGAAAAAACTAGCTCTTTTAGTATTGTTAATCGTATTTTCATTTCGTGCAGTCGCGCAAAATGAAACCTATTATAAAACCGATAAAGTCGGCGAAAAATACGCTTATGTCGATGTTATAAAAACCTACGAAAAGGTTGCTGCAAAAGGCTACAAATCTGTAGACTTATTTCAAAAACTAGGAAATTCTTCTTATTCGAATTGCGAACTCGAAAAAGCTGCCGAATGGTACACCAAACTTTTTTCTATTACCACAGATTTAGAACCTGTATATTATTACCGCTATGCAGAATCGTTACGTTTTATTTGTGAAAACGCAAAAGCCGATGCTCTTATCGAAAAATTAAAACGTAAGCCGAAAACAACAATAAAAAAGAAAGTTTAATATACTATTTGAATAGATATAAAAAAACCTCTCAGAAATGAGAGGTTTTCTTTTATAAATCAAAATCAATCATATCGCGAAGTGGAAGACGACCCGATAGCACGGATTGTAAATCCGCGCTATCGGGTGAAAATCTGCTCGATCGGAATTAAAACGTTTTACGCTTCCTGTCTGCCGTTGGTTCCATACCAAGACAACCATTGTCGGCTGACCAATGCAAATACTTATTGCGGAGCTCCCTTAAATCTTCTTGTTCCTGCAACTCCTGTTGGTAGACATTATAATTTTTATCTCCAGCTTCTACACCAATGTACTTTTTATGGATATCGCCATACCATTTAAAAACATAAGGTGAGGCGTCACCAAAAACATATCTCCGCAAACGCTTTTTTACCCGCATAAGCAAAGCATCATTTGAAATGCTATATTTATCAATTTCTAATTTTACTTCATCAAAAGGTAATTTTTGTAATGCTATAGCTGATTCTGCCATAAAATGCAAAGGAATATAGCTATAAGTATTTTTTAAGTTTCGTGTGCCTTTAAGTTCGTGCTTAGGGCCGAAGAAAGAAATTTCCAGCTGATCATCGAGATACCAAGATTCATTAATTAACTTTTCCGAAAGTTTATGAAGTACTTCTTTAAAATTTTTCTCAATAACTCCAACCGTTTCAATGCCATTATTATAACTACCACCAATGTCTGAGTGAACGCCTGGAAATTCTTTTTCTTTTCCTACTGTAGTTTTAGTAAGCGAAAAATTATTGCGGTGTTCATCAGTCGCCGTAAAATGCATTACAGTTTCTGCTTTAGACAAATTATTTAATGGTATCTCAGTTTTGTCATTATCAAAATTAGGTTTTGCGCTTGCCAGTGCCGAGTATGACGAAACTGTATCAAAAAGACCCAAAAACCTAACTTTTATAAGACTTACTTTGATACCATTTTTTGCCAAATAATATCCCAAATATCCCGCCTTATTTTTTTGATTGACAGACAAAGGTAGAGCTTTTTTGCTTATTTCATTTAGAAAAACTCTTGCTGCAGCCGCACCACGGCTAAAACCAAAAACATCCAGATAAAGTACGGGTATTTCTTTGGTTTCACTTTGTTTGCTGATTGCTATAGCCAACTTTTCACAGCCTTCTTTTACTTTTCCTAGTATACCTGTATCGCCAGTACCAAACCCAGCACCTAATAGCTCATCACCTTTTTCCTTTACGGTACCGATTCCATCAACGTATACTGCCAAATTATCTGGATAAGCATCATGAAGTCTTGCTACGTTAGACCAATCGTTGTAATAACTGCTGCTTTCATGATCCCTGCCATATCTTCTATAGGCCTCTGCCGAAATTTCCTCCTCAGGCGTTAGTTTTTTGCCTCTTGCCCGTTTGTCGTAATACTCTTTGGCTTTAGTGTTGTTTTTATTGTTGTTGGTGCCGTCAAAAAAAACACCAACGGTTAAATCTTGTGTTTTTGTTACTTTCTTGGGCGGTGTGTAATTTCCAAATACTATGCTCATAATCAATTCAATTTACCCGAATCTTGACAGACTTGACTCAAATTGTACTTTTGTCCTCCTTGCTCTATATAAAAATCAGTTACCCAACTATTATCTGTTTGTTTAGTCGGGTCTATCTTTATAACCATTTCTGCGGGTTTATTTTTATCTATATATTCCTTAAACAATTTCCTAATTTCATTTTTGTTAAAATCCGAAGGAATTTCGTTATTGCCACCTGCTTCGAGATATTTTGCCCAATACTCCTTATCTCTGGTAAAAGCAATACGGGATACATACTCTTGCTCTTTTTTGCCATTCATAACCGACCAGAAAATTTGAAAGCCATAAGGAATTGCTCTGTAGTTCTGTTCTATTGGTCTGTCGAAAGGGTCTTCAAATTCTCCGTTACACATCTTAATGTATAGTCTGCTAATTTTGCAGCCTTCCGGCAGTATCACTTTTGGCTTCCAGAGGTATTTTTCTCTGTAGGCTTCATAAACTTCCGATGGCGGATAACCGTTTTTGGTTATATACTCTCTTAAATCTTGCGATATCACATGATTATTTTCTAATCTATGAGAACTATAGCCTTCTCTAAACATATACTTTTCCTCTTCGGTAATCAGTTTGGGGTCTAAAGTAGTTTCACTAGCCTGAAACCTTGCAACTTCCACCTGTCTATCTGTTCCCGCGACCCAAACTACAACCATTCCTTTTGGACCAAGTCCAATGTTTATAATATTATAAGCTTCTGTTTTAGCTTCTAATCCTCTTTTAGAATAATAGCCTTCATCAAAAAGCTGCTGTATTTTTTCGACAGGAAGCTTCCATTCGCCTGTATAAAATTTATCATCCACATACGACAGCCATGTCATATCTAATCTATCAGGCACTGGAGCTTTAATATCACTATCTCCTATACGGCAGCCCCAACCAGAATTGCTAAAACCTCCCATTTGACTAAAAAAATAGCCTCCTGCTGCTCCTGTATATACTTCTATAGGATATTCTTTTGGCGCACAAATATGTGCCGACCACTCGTATTCTTTTTTCATATATGAAGTCATTGTTATTATTACGACAGCCATCACTATTATAATGATGAAGCATAATAAAATGTTATATTTTTTGATACTATTTTTTTTCACCGCTAATTGTTATTTTCCATCATTATTTTTCTTTACCGTGAGCTATTATCTTTTTCCCAGAAATTAAATTCAAATCTCCTTTCGTCGCTTCAAAATTCAATTTGTTGGCATTCTTTTCAAGTTTGCCTTTAACAATCAATTGGTAATTTTCTGTTACTTTTATTTCAATATTTTTTGCTCGTTTTATAATTCCCATAATTTTAAAAATTAAAAAAGATTAGAATTTTCAGCACTATTAATACGCACTTGCTTTCCGCTTTGTATAGTCATATCTTCTTCATGGCTATAAAGACTTGCTTCCGAAGCTATTTCATTTGAAATATCTGAAGTACGCTTAAAATCCTTATCAACCAATTCAGTCCTATTATCTGAATGCTCTATAATATCACCCTCAGCATTTATTGAAATATTATTTCCCGCTTCCTGTGTCATATCATTCCCCGCTCCAACATCAATATCTTCTTTAGCTTCAATTTTTACATTTTTTCCAGCTGCAATAAGGACATCCCCACCAGCTTCCAATTCAATATTTTTAGGGGCTTTAAATCTTATATTGCCATCACCATACAGAACTGCAATAGTTTCGCCTTTTTGGCTTTCAATCGTAATATCACCCGTAGCGTCATCATTAATAATTCTGTTTCCGCTTCGGCTATGCATTACTGCCTTTATATCATTATTCGGCGTACTGTAGCCGCTTTTTTCTTTTCTGCTGGTCATGGTTCCCATTACAATAGGCAGTTCGGCATTATTGCCCTGAAAGTCTACAAAAACTGTGTCGCCAATTTCAGGTATGATATGGGCTCCTCTGGCATCGCCACCGTATTTTTGAATTAAAGGGATATAGGGCGTGGTTTCGCCTTTGGCTGCCTGCCAAGGCATCTGCACCTGTACGGCGCTGAGTCCGTCAGGGTCTGCGTTGGCGGTTACAATGGCGGTCTGGCTTTTGCAGTGAGGCACTAGATCTGGATCTGTTTCGGGAGAAAATACAGAACCGTTAAAATTTACGGCCGTAAAATGGTTTTCGTAACCGCCTCCGTCATCGCAGATGTGTGTAATCTGGGTTACGCGGTACGAGCTCTCCAGCTGCATGTCTACACCCAATACGCGCACTTCGTTTCCTACGGTAATTCCCGGAACTTCGCTCGATGCTTTCATTTCTACCAAACCGCTTAAAACAGCTCGCATTTTGTTTTTAGCATATTCCTCAGAAGACTGTCTTCCAGATCCGCCAACAGGAGTCTGGTTAAGCTGTATTACAGTTTCTTTGTTAAAAACTTCATTAGACCTGTTTAAAAAGTTTTGATGAAATCCGTCGGCTTCTTTTCTATATCTTAAGGTTTCGTCGGTTCTATACTCACCGCCATTATTGTCATTTTCTATTACTTTAAATTGGGCAGGCAGAAGTCTAATGGTATAATCAAAATCCTGCATGTTTATTCCGTAGATTAATTTTGGCTGTCCGCCAACGCCTCCGGGACTTCCAAAAATGGTCGTTCGCCCATTATAATATAGCCAGTGTCCGTTTCTTTTTGCCAAACGGTTTAAAAAAGAGAAATTGCTTTCGTTATACTGCACTGTATAAGGCAGATTGTCTAAATAAAATGGTCTGACATCCATATCGATATCGCAGCCCGATTTTACTCTGCTTACAATATCGCTCAAAGACATATTGGTAAAAGAATTGCATTCGGGTCCGTTTTCTAGGACTATTGTAGAACTTTTCCCTTTTATCACAATGGTTTCCTCTATGTCTCTGATGCGTGATTTCTGCAGTTTAACTTCGGTCACAATGCCGTAAAACTGCATAATATAATCTTTAGGATCTGCTCCAATTATAAGATCTTCGAGTCCGTCTATAGGTTTTATTTCGATGCTTATTTTTTCTCCATATAATTTCTGGGAAAAGGGCATAACGCTTTTAAACTCTTCCACCAATAAATCCTGCCTTACTTCAAATGAAAAGGTGTGGTGGTCGTGAATAGTCTGAAAAACTTCTAATTTGTTGAAATTGCTAATTCTAATCTCGCCAATTTTAATATTTGTGATTGTCTGTAATGCCATAATTAGTCATTTAGAAGGTCTATGAGTTTTTCCAATTATTTTCAAAAAGCGTGTTCCCGATTTTTACTTCATTGGATGAAATTAAAATCTCAGTAACCATAGGAACTGATCCTTCGCTTCTAAAACTTTTATGGAACGATATGCAGTAGCCTTTTTTGAAGGTTACATTTTTCATGGTGCTCATCGCGTCTCTTCGGTAAAAAATGACTTTCCCGTCTTTTACGCTGGTTTGGGATACCATCCAATCTGAAAACAGATCTGTCTGCGTGCTTTCTATTACAAGTTTTATCTGTCCGCCTTTTGTCTTATTGGCAGGTTTTCCGTTGTTATCGACATTCTGGGTAAAATGAACATCAAATTCTAAAACATTAAACACTTCATTGTCTAATTCTAATTTTGCTAAAAAGCTCATATTTAAAGGGTATTGATTATCTGCAGGCTTTTGTAGATTTTATAACCTTAATCAATAAATGAGAAGTGGTATTTAAGTAAATAAAATATTACATAATTATACGGTAAATATATTAAAAAACTTTAAAAAAGTAAGAAAAATATTTAATTTAACAATTAATAGAAACTTAAAAAGCATAAAAAAAAACCTCTCAAAAATCTTAAGAGGTTTTCCATAAATCTAGTAAAAAGCAAAAAATTACATATTCCTTCTATACTGTCCCCCAACTTCAAATAACGCCGAAGTAATCTGACCTAAAGAACAAACCTTTGTCGCTTCCATTAAATGGTCGAATAAGTTTTCGTTTTTAATTGCCGCTTGCTGTAAAGCATTTAAATGCTCGTTTACTTTTGCTTCGTGGAAATTATGCAAGTTATCCAGCATCGTAATTTGATATTGTTTTTCTTCTTCTGTGGCACGAATAACTTCTGCTGGAATTACCGTTGGTGAACCTTTTGAACTCAAGAACGTATTTACACCCACAATTGGGAAATCTCCGTTGTGTTTTAAGGTTTCGTAATACAAACTTTCTTCCTGAATTTTAGAACGTTGGTACATGGTTTCCATTGCACCAAGAACTCCTCCTCTTTCTGTGATTCTGTCGAATTCCTGTAAAACAGCTTCTTCTACTAAATCGGTTAATTCTTCGATGATGAACGAACCTTGAATTGGGTTTTCGTTTTTCGCTAAACCTAATTCTTTATTAATAATCAGCTGAATTGCCATTGCACGACGTACAGATTCTTCTGTTGGTGTTGTAATCGCCTCATCGTACGCGTTGGTATGCAATGAATTACAGTTGTCATAAATCGCATACAAAGCTTGTAAAGTCGTTCTGATATCGTTGAAATCAATTTCCTGTGCGTGTAACGAACGTCCAGATGTCTGAATATGGTATTTCAGCATTTGGGCTCTTTCGTTGGCTCCGTATTTGTTTTTCATGGCTTTTGCCCAAATCTTACGCGCCACACGTCCAATAACAGAATATTCAGGATCTACTCCGTTGGAGAAGAAGAATGATAAATTCGGACCAAAATCGTTGATGTTCATTCCACGGCTCAAATAATATTCCACGTAAGTGAAACCATTTGAAAGCGTAAACGCCAATTGCGTAATTGGGTTTGCTCCTGCCTCGGCAATATGATATCCTGAAATAGAAACCGAATAGAAATTACGAACGTTTTTAGTAATGAAATATTCTTGAACGTCGCCCATTAATCGTAAAGCAAATTCGGTTGAGAAAATACAAGTATTCTGTGCCTGATCTTCTTTTAAAATATCAGCCTGAACCGTTCCGCGAACTTGCGTTAATGTTTTGGCTTTTATTTCGTTGTACACTTCCTGAGGTAAAACCTGATCTCCTGTAACGCCCAAAAGCATTAATCCTAAACCGTTGTTTCCTGCAGGAAGTTCGCCTTGGTATTTCGGTCTTTCGATTCCTTTATCTTTATAAAGTTTGTTGATTTTAGCTTCAACTTCTTTTTCTAAACCATTTTCTTTGATATAAATCTCACATTGCTGATCGATTGCGGCATTCATAAAGAAACCTAAAAGCATTGGTGCAGGCCCATTAATGGTCATACTTACCGAAGTTAAAGCATGAACCAAATCGAAACCTGAATATAGTTTTTTAGCATCGTCCAAACAACAGATTGAAACTCCCGCATTTCCGATTTTCCCGTAAATATCCGGACGCAAATCTGGGTCGTTTCCGTATAAAGTAACGCTATCAAAAGCCGTAGAAAGCCTTTTTGCAGGCATTCCCGCACTTACATAATGAAAACGCTTGTTGGTTCTTTCTGGTCCGCCCTCGCCCGCAAACATTCTTGACGGATCTTCGCCCTCACGTTTAAACGGATATAATCCCGATGCAAAAGGAAATTCTCCTGGAACATTTTCCTGTAAATTCCAACGCAAAATATCGCCCCAGCCTTCGTATTTAGGCAAAGCAATTTTTGGGATTTGTAAATGCGATAAACTTTCAGAATGCGTTGCAATCTTGATTTCTTTATCACGAACTTTAAACGAGTAAACCGGATTTTTGTATTTCGCTACTTTTTCGTCCCAATTCAGGATAATCTCCCAATTGTATGGATCTAAGTCCATTTTTACTTTATCGAATTGATTCAGTAAAAGGTTTAAAAAGATTCTGTTTTCGTCGTGTTCTTGAAATCCTCCTGTTAAAACAGAAGAATCGTCGATTCCCGCTTTTGTAATTTGAGGAACTTTACCCGAAACCGATTCAATGGTTTTGAAGATTCCATATAATTTCTGAGCTACTTTTTGCTGTGCAATTGCAGTCTCGTCATAATTTCTATTATTCTCGGCAATTTCAGATAAATAACGTGTTCTTCCTGGCGGAATCACAAATATTTTCTCGCTCATTTCTTTAGTGATTTCAAAAGTCGATTTCAAATCTGAAGCCGTTTTTTCAACCACTTTATCCATAATCGCTTTGTAAAGCGTGTTCATTCCCGGATCGTTAAACTGCGAAGCAATCGTTCCGAAAACCGGCATTTCGTCTGGGCTTTTATCCCAAAGACCATGATTGCGCTGATATTGTTTTTTTACATCGCGCAAAGCGTCTAAAGCTCCACGTTTATCAAATTTATTTAAAGCCACTAAATCGGCAAAATCAAGCATATCGATTTTCTCCAATTGTGTTGCCGCTCCAAACTCTGGCGTCATTACATATAAAGAAATATCAGAGTGATCCATAATTTCGGTATCAGACTGTCCGATTCCTGACGTTTCCAGAATAATCAAATCGTATTTTGCGGCTTTTAAAACCTGAATCGCTTCAGCAACATATTTAGATAAAGCCAAATTCGATTGACGTGTCGCCAGCGAACGCATATACACACGAGGGTTATTTATGGCATTCATACGGATTCTGTCTCCTAAAAGTGCTCCTCCTGTTTTTCTCTTAGAAGGATCGACAGAAATTAATCCGATTGTTTTTTCTGGGAAATCAATTAAAAATCGGCGAACCAATTCGTCAACCAAAGAAGATTTTCCTGCTCCTCCTGTTCCTGTAATTCCCAAAACTGGAATTTTAGAACTTGCATTGCTTTCGTGAATTTTATCAAAAACTGGCTTTGCAATTTCAGGGAAGTTTTCGGCAGCAGAAATCAAACGCGCAATTGCCGTTGGAACTTTATTTTCGATATGATCGATTTCTCCGTTTAATTTATCTCCAATCGGAAAATCGGCGCGTTCGACCAAATCATTAATCATTCCTTGAAGTCCTAAAGAACGTCCGTCATCTGGAGAATAAATTCTTGTAATACCATATTCATGTAATTCCTCGATTTCGCTTGGCAGGATTACACCGCCTCCTCCACCAAAGATTTTAATGTGCCCCGCTCCTTTTTCGCGAAGCAAATCATACATATATTTAAAGTATTCGTTGTGTCCGCCTTGGTACGAAGTCATGGCAATAGCATTGGCATCTTCTTGAATGGCGGTATTTACGACTTCTTCCACACTCCTATCGTGCCCTAAATGAATTACCTCTACACCCGTAGACTGGATAATGCGTCGCATAATATTTATGGCTGCATCATGTCCGTCAAAAAGCGAAGCAGCAGTAACAATTCTTACTTTATTTTTAGGAATATATGGTATTTGTTGTTCCATTTTATGAATATGATAATTTTATGCGACCAATGTACAAAATATTTTAATATTTGATTAAGACAATAGCTTTATGTTAACAAAAATAAATCGATTTCGTAAACCAAAAGGGTAACAAATTACGTAACTAATTGATATAGTTAAAGAAAGCTTAAAGACATGGCAATTTCGCAACATTTAAATAAAATCAGAAAACATATTTTAAGCCTTCCTAAATTAATTTAGCATTGTAGAAAAGCCCCAAATTTTTACCTAAAAACTTACATAGAAAAGTAATAACGTAAAAATTAAAAAAATGAGAACATTTTATTCATTCACCGTAATTTTAGGTTTGAGTTTTTTTGTATTTTCTTTTAACAGTTTTGAAAAAAGTGATTTCATATATAAGAATACAAAAGCTTCAAATCATTCAACCGTTTACCACAATTCAGATGATGTAAACGAAATTTCGAACGACTTCTTTAAAAGATATTCTGATTTGAAAAAATATAAATCTGAAGTTATGTCGTTGTACAAAAACCGAACGCTTGGAACTATTTGGTTTGACGAAGATGAAATTAACGGGTTTGGTTCTGTTTTGTATGAAAAAGCAAAAAAAACAAATGACTTAATCATTCCCTATCAAAAAGAAATTGATCAATTGTTTAGCGCTTCATCAGATAAAAGCACTCTTTCTCAAACGGATGCAGACATGCTTTTAAGTTCATTGTATGTATTGTACACTAAGAAAAATAATGCTGACAAAAAAAGAATTGCTTATGATGCCATGCTGAAAGATTTCTTAAACTATAGCACATTGGAAGAAGAAACAACAGCAGTTGCAACAAATGAAAAAGTTGAATTTGATCAATATTACAAATTGCAAGATGCTCTAAAAAAATACAAAAGATTAGAGAAATCAAGCAAATATAAACCTATTGTTCCAGAAGAATCTCCATATAAAGAGTTGCGTCCAGATGCGGTTTCAAGCACCATTTCACAGGTTAGAACTCGCTTGTACTTATTAGGAGATTTAAAAACCGATTCTAAAAGCAAAGTATATGATCGTGAATTGATGGATGCTGTAATGAAATACAAAGTCCGCAACGGATTTAAACCTAATTATATCTTGGCTCAAGAACATATTGATGAAATGAATATTCCGCTTGAAGACAAGGTTGCCACTTTAAAACTTAACATGGAAAGATGTCGTGAAATTTCTGCTAAAATTGCTGCGAGCGACGAATATGTTTTAGTTAACGTTCCTTCTTATGAATTGTTTTATGTTAAAAACGGAAAAGTAGTTTTAACTTCTCCTGTATTTGTTGGAGCGCCTTTGACTAAAACCACGATTTTTAATGGAGAAATTGACCGAATTGTTTTCAGCCCATATTGGACAGTGCCTCAAAGTATTGTGCAAAATGAGTTAAGATCTAAAATTGCTGCAGATCCAAATTATCTTGCAGAAAAAAATATGGAGATGGTTAACGGCCAAGTAAGACAAAAACCAGGACCAGACAATTCTTTAGGATTGGTAAAATTTATGTTTCCAAATCCTGATGATATTTATATGCACGATACGCCATCTAAAACTTTGTTCGACTTTGAAAAAAGAACTTTCAGCCACGGATGCATTAATGTAAAAATGGCGAAAGAACTTGCTGTGGCCATGCTGAAAGATTATCCAGAATGGACTCAAGCAAAAATCGACAAAGCTATGGCGGGTAAAGTAGAAAACAGTTTTAAGCTGTCTAAAAAAGTGCCTATTTTCATTACGTATTTTACTTCATTAGTAAATGAAAAAGGTGAAATTGGCTTCTTTCAGGATGTATATGAAAAAGACGCCGATCTAAATCGTGAAGTACTTCCTGACGCAGCAACTGTAAATCAATAATTTACGCCAATAATTTTTGAGGGAATTTATCAAAAGTATATTTGATAGATTCCCTCTTTCTATTTTAGTCTCAATTCAAATATACCGTAAAGTATTATTCTTAAATCTTTTAAAGGCAATTGCAATATTAGAATCGTATTTATTTTGTAATATAATTCAGTTCCATTTTTTTTATAAATGTTTAAAACTAAACTATTATGAAAACAAATAATATCGAAGGACTCACATTGTTTGAAATAAACGTTTTAATTCAGCAAGGAGGAAAATTTATCATGTTTCCTTTTATTGTTTCTGAAATGGTAAAAAGAACTAAAGAACCCAACGTCTATTTTATTCGCCCAAATGAAGGCACTTTTAAATATGCTATAAAACATTTTTTTCTTAATCTGTCTTTAAGCTGGCGCATTTTTCCATACACACCGATTTATGTGGCAAAATCTTTATTTTACTTAGTGAAAGGAGGAAAAGATTATACTCAAAATATATTAAACGAGCTAAAAAAGAACCATCCGATATATTGTCCTGATTTACAATACTTGCAGTAAAATACTTTTTTGTCTTAAAATGATATTTTAAAAGCCTTTTGAGGCTCATACGGTGATGCTTTAAAAAGAGATTTGCAAATCTTTTTTTAATAAAAATTACAATGAAAAAATGCATTTTAATTCTTTCTATTTCAGTCCTTTTTAACTCATGCAATACTTTTACATCTGAAAATTCAATTGCGTCGAATGGCAATAGGAAACCAAAAGCACCAAAAGCAATAGGACCACCTCGTATATTATTTATTGGAAATAGTCAAATTGAATATTTTATTAGTGCTCCTACTTTATTGCAAGAACTTTGCAATGCTAATAATCAAAACATAAACATTCAACAGTTAACCACAATGGGAGTAGGTTTAGATAAAGTTTATATTACAAATAAAACAGAAGCTAATCAGAATTTCTCAAATATTGATAAGGATGGAAATTATTATGATTATGTTGTACTCCAAGAGTCAACATCAATCGCGTTAAAAAATATTGAAAAATTCAGATCAAATCTAAAAATGCTTGCTGAAAAAATACACAAAAACAGTCCAGATGTTGCGATTTACGTGTACCAAAACATGACTCCACTGCCCTATACAGATTCAGATTACAACAATTATTATAAAGAATTACGCAGAAATACAGTTTTAGCCACTGCATTTATAAAAAATGCAGGATTATTAAGGATTGGCGATGCTGTTAAAGATGCTTATAGTGGTAAGAATGGCTACAATTATTTAAAAAACAATAGAGATAATCTTTGCTACGGTTTAAATACACGCCACTTTTTAAATGATGGCGGGTTTTTACAGGCTGTTTTATTATATACTACAATTTTTGAAAAAAAACCAATTATTCCTAAAAAGCTAATTTTAAGCACTGGAACTGGGGATAATGACAATATGAGAAAACAAGAAGTTTCAAAAGCTATAAGTGATCCTGTAGCACTTGAAGAAATTGCCTATAACAATAAATAATCTTAAACATTTATAATTTCTAAATCTTCTTGGAACTACAAGAAGATTTTTTTTATATAAAACTCTCAAAACCAACAGATATTATAGTTATTTTAGCTTAATCATTTCACTTAAAACCTCTAACATATGGAAGATTCTCACGATTTAAGAGCAAAACAAAGCTGGCTAAACCGAAACTGGAAATGGCTTATTCCAAGCGGATGCTTAACACTTATCATATTAGCGGCTTTATTTATTGGGGGAATTTTCTATGAAGTAACTTCTGTATTAAAAGATTCTGAGGCTTATAAAGAATCTATGACAGCAGTACAAAATAATAAATTAGTAGTTGAGAGGCTCGGATCTCCAATAGAAACAGACGGAATCGTTTCTGGAAGTGTCACTTCTTCCAATAATGTTAGAACTTGCGATGTACAAGTTCCGATAAAAGGCCCTAAGGGCAAAGCAACATTATTTGTTGTTGGTGAAAAAAGAGGAAAATGGAAATACAGTGAAATGTCTGTCTATATTGAAAAAACAAATGAAAAAATAGATTTATTGCAGCCATAAAAATCTATAGCCCTAATAAAAATTATAAATGAAATCTTTTTTTAGTCTATTCTTGGGACTTTTTCTGTGTGTTTCTTCTTTCGCACAATCTGCCGAAAATTATCACGTTTACCCCAATCAAATCAAACGGTTCTCAAAACCTGCTAGAATATTACACAATGATATTAATGCAGAGGGAAATGGCTCTATTGAATTTACAAATGCCAAAAACCAAATACTGCGCTTTAGATTGCAAAACAATAAACTTCAACTAGGATCTTGTAGGATTGCTTTTGAAATATATTATTATGAAAATAATTATTTGAGAAGAATTGAATCGCTTGACAGCAACGGAAATTTGATTGGTTGCAATTTAAAACTAAACGGAGAAGCTGTTACTGAATATATTGTCGAAAAACCTTACTTGTACCTCCAAAAAAAGAAAGCGATTGATGATGCCGAAGGAAACATTGATATGAAAGATGATTCTAATGATAAAATCATTAGAGTTCAATATTTTGATGCCCATAATAAACCTATAATATTTTCAAAACCCATTTATATTTCTAGTAAAACCTACTGGCAAGATAATATTCGAATGGGATGGCCATAAATTAAGATGGAAAAAATGGAGGTTCTAAGTCGCTAAATCCTCTTATGTTAAGTTTACAACAAAATGTTAGTTTGCTTAAAATAAAATTGTGGCGTTATTTTTGAATAAGTAGTATTTTTGAAACTTAAACAAAACCCCCATAATGAAAAAGATTTTACTATTAGCCGTTACATTTTCTCTTACTTCGTGCGCACAGGTACAACAGACTTTAAATCAATTGCCGCAAATCGCATCCCAAATTCCAACCACTGGAACTGTTGATATTGCTTCCGGATTAAAAGAAGCTTTAAATAAAGGAATTACACAACAAGTAAGTAAATTAACCGCCGTAGATGGTTTTTATAAAAACGAAGCTGTAAAAATTTTAATGCCTGAAGAATTACAAAAAGTAGATGCAACTCTACGTAAAGTGGGATTGAGCTCTCTTGCAGATGAAGGAATCAAAATGTTGAACCGCGCCGCAGAGGATGCTGTAAAAGAAGCTACTCCGATTTTTGTTACCGCAGTAAAAAACATGACTTTTACAGATGCTAAAAACATTCTTTTAGGAAGTGACAATGCAGCAACAAATTATTTGCAAACCAGTACCACAACTGCATTATATGCCAAATTTAATCCAGTAATAAAAAACTCTTTTGCAAAAGTAGGCGCAGATGCTGTCTGGACAAAAATTATAACAAAATACAACACTATTCCATTAGTAAAAAAAGTAAATCCAGATTTGACTGATTATACAACCAATCAAGCTTTGTCTGGTGTTTTTAAAATGATTGCTGTTGAAGAAAAAGAAATCAGAAATAATATTACTGCAAGAACAACGCCTTTATTACAAAAGGTTTTTGCAATGCAGGATGGAAAATAGTTTTTTCTTGTAAGGTTCAAAGGGACAAAGTTAAAAAGGGACAAAGCTACCTTTGCAACTTAGAACCTTTGTAACTTTGCAACTAACCAAAACCAAAAGACCTAATGCAAAAAATTACCATACTTATTCATTGCAAAGACCAAAAAGGAATTATCGCTGCAGTGACTACTTTTATTGCTAAAGTAGAAGGAAACATTACTTATATTGACCAACATGTTGATGTGGAGCAAAATGTGTTTTTTATGCGTTTAGAATGTGAATTTAGCAATCAAGGCAATAGCATTGAAGCCATAAAAGAAGAATTCAGCCAGACGCTTGCTGCCGATTTTAATATGTCTTGGGATTTGTACAATCAGGAACAAAAACCTAAAATGGCTTTGTTTGTTTCTAAGTACGACCACTGTTTGTTTGACATTTTAGGACGTTACAGCGCTGATGAATTGGGTGTTGAAATTCCAATGATCATAAGCAATCATAATGATTTACGTTCGATCGCAGAACGTTTTGATATTCCGTTTCACTATGTTCCTTTTACAAAAGACAACAAAGAAGAAGGTGAAGCAAGGCAAATTGAGCTTTTAAAAAGATATCAAATCAATTTTATCGTTTTAGCGCGTTACATGCAGATTGTAACTCCAAAAGTGATTTCACTGTACGAAAATAAAATTATCAATATCCACCATTCATTCTTACCTGCTTTCCCAGGTGCAAAACCGTATCATTCGGCTTTTAAACGAGGCGTAAAAATTATTGGTGCAACAAGCCACTATGTAACAGAAGAACTGGATGAAGGTCCGATCATCGAACAAGATATTGCACGTGTTTCTCATATTCACTCTGTAGAAGATTTCATAATGAAAGGCCGTGATTTGGAACGCATTGTTTTAGCAAGAGCCATTAAACTGCATGCTGAAAGAAAAACAATGGTTTATAGCAATAAGACAGTTGTTTTCTCTTAGCTTCTAAGTTTCTGAGATACTCAGTTCCTGAGTCTTTTATATAATAACCCCGACAGGTTTTAAAATCTGTCGGGTTTTCTTTTTTATAAGCTCAAAAGTTGGCAAGAAAAACAAATCCAGAAAACCTCTTATTTGACTCTTTTTCATTGTCAAAAAAGGGAGTTTATGCTACAGTTGTTAATTTTTATATGATTCTATTTCATTGATTTTTAAAATTTTATCATATACTGAGACTTATCCTTAGCACATTTATAAACAAAATTGATTGTTATTGTTATAATAATAAAAAATTATTTTTCGTTGCACAAAGCTCAAAACAGCTATTTTTCAAATCTTAACGTATGACCAACAAAGTAATAACAAAACCTTAACAGCATAAAATTGATATATGTCGGACATTTGTAATGTAATAAACTGGTTATTTATTATTTTGGTTTTGGTTAGTTAAATGATGCCGGCGTCTTCGAGATGCCGGCATTCTTTTTTATAGTCTTTTGTTTCAGGTTTCAAGTTTTTTTGTTTCAAGTTACAAGCTATACGCTTAGTTTTATTGCAAAGAGCGCAAAGCTTTTTTAATAAAAGAAGTTTTTAAATTTCGAAAGCTTTAAAAAAAAATTTTATTCCTATGACTGTCTGAAATGTCTAAACTTTTGCATTTATTCCGTGCATGCATATGCTACAACAACTTGAAACCTGAAACTTGAAACAACTGTTTTTGCTGCAAGCTTTAGACATTAACTTATATCCAACAAAGTAATAACAAGACCTTAACAGCATAAGATTAATATATGTCGGATATTTGTACTGTAATAAACTGGTTATTTATTATTTTGGTTTTGGTTAGTTAAATGATGCCGGCGTCTTCGAGATGTCGGCATTCTTTATTTGTGAAAGTTGGGTTTATTTTGTTTCATATTTCACGTTTCATGTTTCTTTACTTTGAACATAGTTTTAACGCAAAGAACGCAAAGTTTTTTCCCAAGAAGTTTGTATAAAAACATAAAGTTCGCAAAGCTTTGTCTAAAAAACTTTGCGAACTTTACGAACTTTGCGTTAATCTTAGCGCTCTTTGCGGTTAAACTTTCAAGCCTCAAGTTGCTTCACTTTGAAAATAATTTTAACGCAAAGAACGCAAAGTTTTTTCTCAAGAAGTTTGTATAAAAACACAAAGTTCGCAAGCTTTGTCTAAAAAACTTTGCGAACTTTGCGTCCCCGATAGCTATCGGGATTGCGCTCTTTGCGGTTAAACTCTCAACAACTTGAAGCCTGAAACCTGAAACAAAAAACTAATTTTTCAATCTTTCGTGCAGTAATTTGAAATACGAAAAAGCTTTTAGCAATCTACTGCCGTGCCAAGAGAACATTTCGCCGTCAACAAAAATAGTTTTGGCGTGATGTGTAAATCTTCCTATTTCGAAAGCATCTTCTTCTTTAAAAGGATAAGGTTCAGAAGAAAGAAAAACAATATCAGGATCACCTTCTAAACGCATTTTCTTTAATTCGATTTCAGGATAGCGCCCTTTATCTTCGTAGATGTTTTTAAAATGATTCAGTTTAAGCAACTCATTGATATAAGTGTCATTTCCAGCTACCATATATGGATTTTTCCAAATAAAATAGGCTGCTTTCTTTTCTTTTATATCCTTTATATAATTTTTGAAATCGCTCAAGGCGAAAGCTAATTTGTCGTTCCATTTCTGAGCTTCGGTTCTGCAATTGAATAATTGTCCAAAATCTGAAATCATTTGGAAATTATCTTCAATAGAAACAATATTAGTCACCCAAACAGGACAAATTGCGCTTAACTGTTCTACAATCTCAAGCGTGTTTTCTTCTTTATTGCAGATAATAATGTCTGGTTCTAAAAGCTTTATTTTTTCGAAGTGAATTTTCTTCGTTCCGCCAACAATCTTTTTGATTGATTTAAAATGAAACGGATGGACACAAAACTTCGTTATTCCGATAATTTTTTCTTCTAAACCTAAATCATATAATAATTCAGTTTGCGAAGGAACAAGAGAAATAATTCGTTTTGGAGCTGTTTCGAAAGTATGAACCTTTCCTATTTGATCTGTTAGTTGTTTCATAGTTTTTAGTCGCAGTCGCGGTTTTCAGTCTCATTATGAACTGCGACTGAAAACCGAGACTGAAAACTTTTATTTATTAGCAATAATCTCAGCCATTTCCTGTTGCACTTTCAAAGCTTCTTCTCTTGCTTTTTCAGCAAAATCGGTTCCTTTTGAAGCGTAAATAATAGCTCTTGCAGAATTTACCAAAAGACCTACCTTATCATTCATTCCATATTTGCAAACTTCAGATAAGCTTCCGCCTTGAGCACCGATTCCAGGAACCAATAAGAAACTGTCTGGAACAATTTTTCTGATTTCTGTAAAGTATTCTGCTTTGGTTGCACCAACAACATACATTAGGTTTTCGCTGTTTTTCCAAGTTTTAGAAGTTTCTAGAACTTGTTTGTACAATTCCTTTCCGTTTGTATTTAAAGTCTGAAAATCGAAAGCTCCTTCATTTGAAGTCAAAGCTAGCATGATGGTGTGTTTATTTTCGAAAGCTAGAAAAGGCTCCACAGAATCCTTTCCCATATATGGAGCAACAGTAACACTATCAAAATTAAGGTCTTCAAAAAAAGCTTTGGCATACATGCTTGATGTATTCCCGATATCACCTCGTTTTGCATCTGCAATCGTAAAAATATCAGGATAATTTTCGTTGATATAATTAATTGTTTTTTGCAGAGACATCCACCCTTTTATTCCGTATGCCTCAAAAAAAGCGGTGTTTGGTTTGTATCCAACAGTCAGATCATGAGTGGCATCAATAATGGCTTTATTAAATTCGAAAATAGGATCTTCGGTTTCTAATAAATGTTGCGGAATCTTAGTCAGATCAGGATCTAAACCAACGCATAAAAATGATTTTTTTTGAAGAATTTGTTCGTGTAGTTGTTGTGTTGTCATATTCTTTTTTTCTTGTGCGGCAAAATTACAAATTATAATGGTTAATGAGTTAATGGTTGGTGGTTAATTGCTAATTGTTGGTGGTTAGTTGTTGTTGTCAGGCTGAGCGGAGTCGAAGCCCTTGCGCCCTTCGGGCTTCACTGTGAGAATATTTATTTATGCCAACATTAAATTCTATAAAATCAATAGAAAATTGTGTAATAAAAAAATTGTAACCAAAAGTAACTTTGAAATAAACCATTTAAAAGACAATTATGAGCCCAAATATCGGAATCACACCGAAAAACTTAAAAAAAAGCGCTTCTATCTTAGCCACAATTTTATCAAACGAAATGACTTTATATGTAAAGACAAGAAAATTTCACTGGAACATTTCTGGAAATAGTTTTATGGAACTGCATAAATTGTTTGAAGAGCAATATCGCATTCTTGAAGCCCAAATCGATGAAGTTGCAGAACGCATTAATCAATTGGGAGAAAAAACAATCGGGACAATGAAGGAGTTTATAGACAATTCTACTCTTAAAGAATCTCCAAAAGAATATGCTTCTCAAAAAAATATGCTTTCTGAACTTTTAGAAAACCACGAACAGCTGGTAACAGAATTTAGAAGCTACATTCCGATTTTTGAAAACGAAACTAACGATGCCGGTTCTGCCGATTTTGTAACAGGATTGCTGCAAGAACACGAAAAAATGGCTTGGATTCTTAGAAGATACCAAGTATAATTGTTACTGGTTATCCAACTGTTAATTTATACTTTAATTTCGGGTTGAAGTGAAAATTATGCAACAGTCAGAAAAATAAATGTAACAAGAGGCTAATAGAAAATTTGCAATTTTACAATACAACAAAAAAACTAAAAAAGACATCATGAATACGACTGAAATAAAAGGAAACTGGAACGAGTTGAAAGGAAAACTAAAGCAAAAATATGCTGAGTTAACAGATGACGATTTGATGTTTGCTGAAGGAAAAGAAGACGAAATGTATGGAAGACTTCAGCAGAAACTGGGAAAAACAAAAGAAGAATTTCATCAAATCCTGTCAGAATTGTAAATCCTTGCAACTCAATCAGGGAAATACCGTCTAGTACAAAATATTAGACGGTATTTTTTTGAAAATTTTATTTTAAAATCACATTTACTTGTAATTCTATATCATTTAAAAGCAAAAACACCAAATAAAATAAGTATCTTTAACCAAATTTCTATAAAATGAAACTATTTATAAAGTTCGACATTAATACCATTTGCTCTCTTTATTTAAAACAAAATCTGGAACAAAACAATGTAAATTTTACTACTCTAGGTTTTGGCGAAATTGAGATTGAAGACAATCTGGATGCCGAAGCATTGGAGAATTTAAAAGCTAAATTGGCTCCATGCGGTTTTGAAGTAGTTGAAAATCAAAAAAGTGTATTAGTACAAAAAATAAAAGATGCTATTATTGAACTTGTATTTATGGATGATAACAATAATTACAAAAGTTCTGTATTTTTGGCAGAAAAACTAAATCACAGTTACGGATATTTATCGAATGTTTTCTCAGAAGTAACGTATTCTTCTATAGAAAACTTTATCATTTTACAGAAAATCGAAAGAGCAAAACAATTGATTATTATCAACGAAATGAGTTTGACCGAAATTGCTTTTTTACTCAACTACTCGAGTGTGGCGCATTTGAGTACGCAGTTTAAAAACACAACCGGAATTACTCCGTCTGCTTTTCAGAGAATTATTAAGAAACGAAGAGAAAATTTAAAATAAAACCCAAATACCACATTAAAAATGCAAAAAAACGCATTACACATTTTATTGGCCGATGATGATGAAGATGACCGTCTTTTCTTTAAAGATGCATTTGAAGAAATAAAGATACAAACAAATGTAAGTTTTGTTCATGACGGTATGCAACTTATGGATCATTTAATGAACCCAGACAATAAACTTCCAGATATTTTGTTTCTAGATTTAAACATGCCTAAGAAAACAGGTAAAGAGTGTTTAATTGAAATCAAAAAAACGGATCATTTAAAAGATATAATTATTGCCATTTACTCCACTTCTTCCTCTGAAGAAGATATCGAAGATACCTTTATTCAAGGAGCCAATATTTACATCAAAAAGCCAAGCGATTTCAATACGCTCAAAAAAATAATTAATGAGGTTGTGACTGTAAACTGGCATTATCATACTTCTGGTTTAAACCGTGATAATTTCTTGTTGCGACTAAAATAAAAGCATACCAACAATGAAGTGGATACCAAATTTTAATTCTTCAAACTCTTTGAGAGTTATTTTTGTAATCGCAGTTTTCATTCTGTTATTTCTTTCTTCAATTGCTTACAAACATAATCAGGACTTGAACGAATCGAGCAAACTGGTTATGCATGCTTACGAAATCAACATACAGCTCGAACGATTAATGTCGGCTATTAAAGATGCAGAAACGGGTCAGCGCGGGTACATCATTACCCGCAATGCCCGCTTTTTAACTCCCTATATTTATTCTCGCGACAAGGTAAATACTTCATTTATTACCTTAAAAAAACTAACTGCTGATAATCCTAAGCAGCAGGAAAACCTTCAGAAACTCTTCAAGCTCATTACCCAACGTTTTATTTCTTTTGAAAACTGTTTAAAATACAGCGATCCTAAAACATACGATAAAAGAAAACTGGACAATCATATGTTTGGCGGAAGAATCTTAATGGAAAATATCCGTTTTAAGGTTGACGAAATGAACGATATCGAGAAAGATTTCTTAAAGAAACGACTTAAAATTTACGACTCCGAAATCTCTTTGAGTCCGCTGTTTTCGATTTCATTATTCTTGGTGGCTTTGAGTTTTATTTTATTAGCTTACCGCCAAATTAGCCGCGATTTTGAACGTTTGAAAGTATTTAATAAAAAACTTCTTATTTCTAGCGGTTTAATTTCTGAATCTGAAAACATCGGTAAATTCAGCACTTGGCAATGGGATTTGGATTCTGATAAAATTGATTTTTCAGACAACCAATTCCGTTTATTAGGTCTTGAACCAAAATCCTTTGCGCCTAACAAAGCAACACTTATCAAATATGTTCACCCAGACGACAAAGAATCTGTTGCCAAGGCTATAGACGAAATTGTAGAAAAGAAACATCTTCCGTTTGTATATTATAAAATTGTGCGTCCAGATTTTGAAGTCCGTTATTTTAAAACAACGGGAAAATTGGTGACCGATCAGCAAGGCAGTAAAATTTTGCTGGGAATCAATTTTGATATTACAGATGAGCACCTTCTAAATATCGAACTTCAGGAACGAAATAAGGAACTGGAAAAAAGCAACAAAGAACTAGCTTCTTTCAATCATGTGGCAAGCCACGATTTACAGGAACCTCTTAGAAAAATACAAACTTTCATTTCGAGAGTTTCGAGTGCCGACAAAGAAGTTATGTCTGAAAGCGGTAAAAATTACATTACCAAAATAGAAAGTTCGGCAAAAAGAATGCGTGTTTTAATAGACGATCTTCTTTTATTTTCAAGAACCAATACGACCAAAAAGGAATTCATCAAAATGAATCTGAATGAACTTTTGGATAATGCCGAATCTGAGTTGGGTGAAGTAATTGAAGAAAAGAAAGCGACTATTCAGCGTATTGGCAAACTTCCGAAGCTTTCTGTTATTCCGTATCAGATCGAACAGCTGTTCATTAATTTAATTGGAAATTCATTAAAATACAGTCAGCCCGATGTAAATCCTGAAATTTCTATTTCGAGCGAAAAAGTAAATTCTGCCGATTATCCAGAAATATTAGAACAGTCTATAAAGAAGTATCACAAAATTACTTTTACAGATAACGGAATGGGATTCGATCCGCAGTTTAAAGAAACTATTTTTATTCTTTTTCAGCGTCTTCATTCCAAAACAGATTATCCAGGAACCGGAATCGGATTGGCGATCTGCAAGAAGATTGTAGAAAACCATAAAGGCTATATCACAGCCGATAGTATTTTAGGAAAAGGCTCAGTGTTTACAGTGTTTCTACCCGATTAAACCTCATTAAAAAAACACATAAAAAACGTTATATAAATCCACTATGGGAATTATATAACGTTTCTTTTTTATGCTGTAAAGTAAAATCTTTCATTCGTTAGCATCTTTGTAATGTAATACTTTAGGAAGTAATAATGAAAGCAATTCCCTCTTTAAAGGCTGCATATTTTAGAGTCTTTTTCTTATTCGTATTAGTACTATGCGCGACGTCTTGCAGAAAAATTAATCCGATTGAAAACAATTTTAAAAATCAAGCTTTTGCAAAAAATGACAGAGAAGAAACAGAAGTCTTCTTTTTTATTTCGACGGCGAATATTAGCAAATCAATTATTTCTAAAAGTCAAATTGCACAGAAAAAAAGTTCAGATGTTATTGTTCAGGAATTAAGCAAAAGAATTGAAGTTCAAGAAAATCAATTATTGGAAGAGATTACCAAAATGGCAACATCAAAGCTTATTGTCATTACTGAAATAAATGCCACGCACAAACGAGACCTGTACAACCTTATTGATGCCAGCAGCAATGACTTTAACAATATCTATTTAGATGCAATGACAGAAGCAATTTGTGACCAGATTGAGTTACTCGAGACAATTTCTAGAGAAACCAACGATAAAGAAATTCTAGAACTGGTACTTCGCTTTTTGCCACAACAATACAGACTCTTACGAGAGACTGAACGAATAAAAAAACAAAATGAATAAATGCCTAATTAATTATCTATTAACTAAATTTTTAACTATGAAATTACAAGCCAAATTTTTATGCGCCTTAACACTTTTTTTAACAGCATCATTCGGAATGCTGCACGCTCAGGACAATAATGTAAATACCGAGTTCGGTGTAAAAGGAGGATTCAACATGTCTAACCTATATGGTAGCGGAGATGATGTAGATGACAACAATATTTTATACGGATTTAATGCTGGGGTTTACGCCACACTTCCTATCTCAGATTTTGTTGCCATCCAGCCAGAGCTTTTGTTTACCACAAAAGGAGCGGAATTAGAATATAGCAATGCTTTTGCAAGCGGAAACACAAAATTTAAACTAAACTATATCGAACTTCCACTTTTAGTGAGAGTAAACGTAACCAAAAATTTTAATATTCACGCGGGTGGTTACGCATCGTATTTAGTAAGTTCTAAGGTAACTGGAGATGGAACTTTCGATTTTGATGAAGAAATTGATGCAGATGATCTAGCAAGATTTGATGCCGGTATTTCAGCAGGTATTGGAGTAGATTTTAGCCCAATTAGTGTCGGTTTACGTTACAATTATGGTTTAACAACTGTTGGTAAAGAAAGAACTATTGCTGGGACAACTTACACAGTGCCAGATGCAAAAAACAGCAACTTGACCTTATACCTTTCTTATAAGTTAAACTAAACAAGAAATTGATTATTAACCGCTAAAATAAAAAACCATGTCAAACTTATTATATACCATCGCAGTGATTCTGGTAATACTTTGGGCTCTTGGGTTCTTTGTTTACAGTTTCGGAAGCATCATCCATATTTTGCTCGTAATTGCCATTATTGCCGTATTGCTTCGCTTAATTAAAGGTCGCGAAGTTTAAAATCACAACTATTAAATCAACAAATTATTAAATATTAATCCATTAAATTAAATATTATGAAAACTAGTAGCACAATTTTAGGAATTTTAGGAGCCGCAGCGGCGGGAGCATTCATAGGTGTTTTATTTGCACCAGACAAAGGATCAAACACAAGAAAAAAAATCAAAGATAAATCAAGAGATTATGGTGATAACTTGAAATCAAAATTTGATGGCATCGTAAACACAATTACTTCAAACGGTAAAGAAATTATCGAAGAAGGAAAATCTAAACTTAACCAAGTTAAAGAAGATTACAACACGTTGAAAGACGATGCTAAAACAGTAAAATCAAACTATTAATAGCAATCTATTAATTAGTGAAATTTTCAAACCATAAAACCTTATATCATGGAACCAAATGCAACAACAAACGAGAATTTAAATCTTTATGAAAAAGCAGAAAACTATGCTAAAACAAGTTTAGAATTATTAAAACTAAAAACAGTGTGTTCTGTTGCTGATGGTGCTTCATCATTGGCTTCAAAGATAGCGATTGGTATTGTTGTTGCATTTTTTACATTGTTCTTAAACATCGGGATTAGTTTATGGATTGGAAAAGAACTTGGAGAGTATTACTACGGCTTTTTTATCATGGCACTATTCTATCTTATTTTAGTGATTGTGGTGGTAAAATCACACCATAAATTGATAAAAACCCCAATTGGAAATACAATCATCTCCAGCATTCTAAAAGAAACAAAAAACTGATTTAATTTATTAATAAACATAAAAGACTATGGAAGCCATTTACAATATTGATCAATTAAATCGAAAAATTGAGGAATTAGAAGTTCGCCAGGATAAAGAATGGTGCGCTATAAAAGACCATATCGACGAAATTAAAGACAATTTAAAGCCGATAAATCTGATTAGAAATACGGTTGAAGAAATCAACGAAACGGTTGGTTTTAAAAGCCATATCGCGCAATCGGCAATCAGTATCGGAATCGGTTATCTGGCTAAAAGATTTATTGTCGGAAAAGGCGATTCGATTTTCAAAGGCGTTTTGGGCTCTCTTGTTCAGCTCATTGTCACCAATCTGGTTTCGAAACCTCATCATGAATCTTCTGAAGATGAAGAAGAAGATTCTCAATATGAACCATCAAGAGAGTAATTGTTAACTTAATTTAATTATTATGGAAAAGCTTAGCGAAATAGTAATAAAAAATGGTGTATACGTTTACTCGAATCTATATAAATGTTTTGAATATACGAGAGTATTTTTAGGAGTATAGTTTTTTTTAGCTTCTAAGATGCTAAGACACTAAGTTTCTAAGTTTTAGATTTCTTCGAATCTTATTATTATTGAAACTCAAAATCATAAAAAAACAGCATCACTTTGTGATGCTGTTTTTTTTATGTGTTAAAGTAAAGCTTAGAAACTTAGTATCTCAGAATCTTAGAATCTAAGAAGTTTCATTAGTAAACTTCTGAAGCTTCCTTCAATTTCTCCATGTTATTAACCAACTGAAGCTCAGAAACGATTTTCTGAATATCACCATTCATGATATTTCCTAAATCGTAAAGCGTTAAACCAATACGGTGATCGGTTACACGTCCTTGCGCGTAGTTGTATGTACGGATTTTTGCCGAACGGTCTCCAGAACTTACCTGAGAACTACGTTTTTTAGCATCTTCCTCTTGCTTTTTGGCCAATTCCATTTCGTACAAACGAGAACGTAATACCATCAAAGCTTTATCTTTATTCTTGTGCTGCGATTTCTCATCCTGACATTGCGCCACCAAACCTGTTGGAATGTGCGTTAAACGTACAGCCGATTTCGTAGTATTTACCGACTGTCCTCCAGGTCCAGACGAACAGAAGAAATCTACACGAACATCGTTCATATCTACCTGAACATCAAATTCCTCAGCTTCTGGTAAAACCATAACCGTAGCAGCCGATGTATGCACACGCCCTTGAGTTTCTGTCTGCGGAACACGTTGTACACGGTGAACACCCGCTTCAAACTTCAAAGTTCCGTATACATCTTCTCCAGTAACTTCAAAAATAATCTCTTTGAAACCTCCAGAAGTACCCTCGTTCATATCTACAACAGATGATCTCCATCCCATAGACTCGCAATATTTCGTGTACATTCTAAACAAGTCACCTGCAAAAATACTCGCTTCGTCCCCACCCGTTCCGGCGCGGATCTCCACCATTACGTTTTTCGCATCTTCAGGATCTTTTGGAATAAGCATAAATTTGATTTCCTCCTCCAATTCTGGCAGACGTTCTTTTGCTTCATCCAATTGCATTTTGGCCATTTCCACCATTTCAACATCACTTCCGTCAGCAATAATTTCGTTTGCTTCGTCGATGTTTGCTAAAACTATGATGTACTCTTCTCTCTTTTCAACAAGCGCTTTTATCCCTTTATATTCTTGGTTAAGCTGCTTATAACGTTTTTGATCAGAAATAACATCCGGCTGAATAATCAAATCCGAAATCTCATCGAAACGCTGCTTTACATATTGAAGTCTATCTAACATTTTCTAATTCCTTTTATTGGACGGCAAAATTACAAAATTTTTATCGAAAATTCTAGTGTTGATTTTTTAGGGAATTCACATCCAATTTTTGTGTGTTTTGTTTTTGAAAAACAGGGGTTTTTACTTGGTGTTTAATTTAAATTTTGTACGATGTTTGGATCATTAAGCTAGTTAAATTAAGATTAGACTAAACAAACTAGGTGTCACTCATTGCTTTTACGGTTTTCCGTAAAAACACTGAATTCTAACATTTTATATTTGACGAATACATTAAACGTAACCAAAAACAAACTAATATGTCAAAAATTCACTTTTTAAATGTTCTGGAAGGAGATTGTAATATTATTCAACATGATAGTGGCAGAGTTTCGGTAATAGATATAAGTAATGCTTATAACGATTATGATACTGCAGAAGAAATAAAAGTTCGCAATTCACAAATTCGCAAGGATATGTATTTGAGAACTCAAGTTCCTAGCGACAAGAAAGATTATAAACAAAAAAAAAATCCAGACAATCCAATCCAATACCTTAAGAAATTTAACATAAATTCAATATTTAGATTTATAATTACTCATCCAGATATGGATCATTTAGATGGGATTAGAGATTTTTACAATGAATTTTCAATTCAAAATATTTGGGATACTTGTAATACAAAAGAAATTTCAGACAAAGCAAATTCTGGTGGTTATAATATAGAAGATTGGAAATTTTATAAAGCCATTCGCGATACAAAATACGAAAATCCAAAAAGATTAACATATTATGCAACAGACGTAAATTCTTATTATAATCAAGATTATATTCAAATTCTTTCTCCAACTCCTGATTTAATTAAACATTGCAATGACAAAGGGAATTGGAATGATTCTTCATATGTACTTTTATATACTCCACCTAAACCTGGAGGGGGAAACTGGAAAATATTATTTGCTGGAGATAGTGAAGACAAAACATGGGAATACATTCTTAATACTTTTCAACAAGAAGTTTCTAATGTTGACGTGCTATTTGCACCACACCATGGAAGGGATTCAGGAAGAAATTATGATTTTCTAAAAACTCTTAACCCTAGTGTAACTTTATTTGGAAATGCAAGTTCAAAACATCTTGCATACAATAGTTACCCTCCTATTAGAATAACAAATAATCAAGCTGGGTACGTCATAATGGATATCTCAGATAAAATTTATTTTTATGTTAAGAATTATGAATTTGCTAGAGATTTTCGAAATAATCATAATTGGAGTGATCCAGTTTTAGATAAAAATTTTGATGCGTATTTTATTTTTAATATTAGCTAAATCTCAATAATTGATCTAACAAAAAAACTAAGATAATGAATCAATACTTTATTAGAGCTAGGTTGTTTCCCACAATCTTAACATCTATTCCAATAATTATTTTTATAAATTATGTATTAAATAAGGAATTATATCCCTCTTTAGAGCAAATTTATTCAATACTTCCAACCTTAACTAGTTTTGGAATTTCAGGAGCAATAATATTTCTTAGTATTCAAATAAATAGAATTGTTTCAAAAGAATTATTTCAAAAATTTTACTTCAATGAAGAAATAGAAATGCCTACAACAAAAATGATACTTTGGCAAGATTCTAAATTGGATAAAAACATAAAGTCTAAAATAAGAAAAAAAATAAATGACCGATTTCAAATCAAATTAAAAAATGAAATAGAGGAAATTTCAGACTTAGAAGGATCTAAAAAACAAATTGTTTTTGCTGTTTCTCAAATTAGAAATTTATTGCGTGGAAATATTTTCTTATTTCGACACAATATTGAATATGGATTTATTAGAAATTTGATAGGAGGTTCCTTAATAGCATTTATTATAAGCATAATAATCTTAACATATGCATTAATAACACAAGATAAAACACTAGAAATTACTTCTATAATTTTAATAATCATATATATTTTACCTCTTATCTTTTCAAAATTCATAATAAATATGTTTGGTAACTATTATGCGAAAACACTTTATGAACAATTTTTAACTGAAAAATAATTGACCATGACCGAGAAAGCGATAGAAGTTCTAATTACAATTACACTGCCTCTAGCTGGTGGTGGAGTTGGTTTTCTTTTAAAAAGATATTTAGATAAAAAACGTGAATTATTTAATGAAAATGCTAAAGAAAGAAGGCAGGCTTATCAAGATTTTGTAAATATCATTATAGATATTTTTGCTGGAAAAGATAAAAAAGAAAAAAAGCCATTCGATATTAATCGTTTATATGATTTTTACAAAAAAAATATATTATTTGCACCACCAAGTGTTGTTAATGCATTTAGTGATTACATGCAGTACCTTTATGTATTTGATAGCAATAACCCTGACCAAACAGCCGAACACATTAAGAAACTTACTGAAGTTTTAAAACAAATGAGAAAGGATTTAGGATTAAATAATTCTGATTTAGGCAACAATGGAGAAAAATTAATGAGAGCAATATTAAAAGATTTTGATACACTTTTATAACCTTTAATCATCAGATATTTTGTCAAAAGGGCAAAAAAACACAAAAATGAACTTAATAATGACACCTAAAACAAATATTGAATTAATAACCATTATTCAACAAAATTCCTTTTCAAAAATTACTCTTAGTAAAATAATTAAAGCTTTAAAAAATAATTTAAGCATACTCGTTATAATACCTGGGGCTTTAGGAGGATTATGGCAAATTATTGAACTTTTTTCAATATCACCATCATTCATAAGATTTTTTTCGATTTCACAGATGCTTCCTGATGGTCTTATTATTCTTGCATTAATTTTAACATCAATTTTATTTGCATCTAGCATATCTGTCTTACTAATATTCATTGCTAACTTTATTCCCACAAAATTTTTAATAGTCCCTCGCTCCACGAAGTCTTCAACTGAAACGCTACGCAAATGTCTCTGACTTTGCGTTTTTTTTGTTTCTTATAGATCATAAACCCACTCAAAAGTCTCCCGACTTTTTACGAATCGTTCTAAAATGATTATTTTTATAAGCACGAGTGATGTAAAGTCAGAGACTTTGAGACGTTTCTGTTTTTAAATTAACAATAGTAAAAATAGCGCAAAGTCAGAGACATTTGCGCAGCAACGAGAAATTATAAAAAAACAAAATTAATTCATTCTAAAAATGAACGAGAATAAACCAAAAAAGAAAAGTTAGCTCAAAATTTTTACAGAAAACTTACTTGATTTTATTTTAATGTGGAAATAAAAAATATGCGCAAAAGTCTAAAAAACTTCTTGCGCTTTTTTCATACTAAAAAATCACAACTGTGCCTTACACAAATCATCCAACAACTCCATTTCATCTTCTGGCAATAACTGCAAGGCAATTTCAAGCAAAGTCATTACATTGACATTATTGTCTTTTGTAAAACTCGACAAACCGTTTGCATCTGGATTAAGCAAAATAATACTTGCTTTTAGCAAATCTGAAACCATTAGATTTAATTCGTTATAAGAAGATACTTTTAGCGGTATTGTATACGAGTTAATTTCTTTAGGCACTGGTTTTAGTTTGCTGAAGTAGCTTCCTTTATTTATTAATTCTAGCAATTCTTCGGCTCTTTCTTTATTTTGCATTTCTACTTTCATATAAGATTTGTTTTACAATTTTAAGCAAATATATAAAATTTCGGTTGAAAACAATCGATTTTTAACAATCATATCAAAACAATCTATTACTTGTAATTTCATTTCTATGAAAAGAGAAAGAAAAAGCGAAATTCCAGAAGTTGTAAAAGAACTAGGAATTAAGATAAAAGATGTGATTGACAGTAATAATTTAAAACCAAGAGAAGTTGCTCATGATGCTGAAATGGATGTAGAAAATTTAAGAAAATACATTAAAGGCTCGCAAGAAATGAAAGTAAGCACTTTGTTTAAAATTGCGCAAGCTTTAAAAATTCATCCAAGTGAATTGATTAAGGATTTGTAAGTTATTAGATTGTCTACTTTCTCAAAGCTCCTTAAATGAATTACAATATAATTATTAGCGGTCACTTTTCTAAAAGTGGAAATTTCGTAGGAATAAATCATAAAAAAGAAAAAATTCATATTCCTAAAAGTCAAATGAATTTTCTCAACTTAAAATCTATTGAGGATATTAAATTTCCATTATTTGCTTTTGGAAATATAAAAACGTTTGATAGATTAACTGGAAAATCTGGCGATCAGAATAGAGAAGTAATTATTAATAGAAATGGTGTAAAAGAAACATTTGAAAGATTCACAGCACATTTAGTTTATAAAGATTTCGATTCATTTATTAAAGTATTCACATATCCCATAAGTTTGAATTTAACCTTAATTGAAAAACTAGAATCAATTGCCCGAAATGATGAATTAAACAAGAAAATTGATCCGTCTATAAACTCTTATTTAGAGGAAAATAGAAAAAATTATCTTGAAGCTGAAAAAGCATTTAAAGAATTTTTCGATTATAAAATTTCATTAGAAAAATAGATAACAACTCTTCTTTATGAAGTTATATAATAGTATTATAAAAAAAATAAACTTATGAATGAATTTTCACATTATGTTTTAGAATCTATTTTATTGATTTTCTCATTACTAATTTTCTATGTTTTCAAAAGTTATTTTCCAAAATATTTTGAAACGAAAGCGACAAATCAAGCAACAAAAGAAGATATCGGAGAAATTACTAAAACTGTTGAAAATATCAAATCTCAATTATTACAACAAAACGAGTTACTCAAAGCTGAACTTTCGCTTGCTAATCAACATAAGATAGCCATTAAATCAGCGGAACGAGAAGCAATCTTTGATTTCAATAAACAAAAATCTGTTTGGATTTATTCTTTAATTAGATTTTCATTTTTTAAATATGAGCTAGAAAATTATAGAGAAATTTATAGAGAAACTTATTTAGAATATCAAACGAAACAATATGAATATGAATTAGCGGCTGCCCATCTTACGTTATTTATGTATGACGACGAATTCATTGATTTAAAAGAAAAACTCATTACTGAAGTAATTGAATTACACAAAATCGTTACAAGTACTATTTATTCAATTTTTGATGTTTTTGCACAAGCTGAGATACGTTTTAATTTAGACAAGGACAATCTTTCTGAACAATCCATAATCAGAAACGAAATGATTCAAAGGCTTTTAGCAACACAGAAAACACATAAAGAAGATACAGAAAAGCAATTTGAAAAAGTTGAGGCTTTAGATCTTCAAATGAGAGATTTACTTTGGAATAGATTAAAAATTCTTGAGAATACAACTAATAGTTAAAGTCCGTCCGTCATCCGATAGTGCGGATTCGAATATCATTAGAAAATAGAAACCTGTCAATGAACTTTAACAACAAATACTGGGGACTACAGATTGTATTTGCAATACTTGTAATCTTCTTCATGTTTTACAATCCCATAATCTGCATTTTGATAATTGGAATAGCTTTACTTTTGTTCGCGTTTTATGCAATTTGGTTTGTCAACAACCTTAATAAAAATGGAATAGAAAGTACTGGAAAAATTGTATCTTACGAATCTGATAATGAAGGCTATAAAACACCCATAATTGAGTTCACTATAGCAGAAGGAAAAACTTTTTTGGGAAAGCCTTATATACATGGATCGTCAGACTTAGATAAATTCAGAACTTATAACCAAAATATAAATAAAGCAGTAAAAATAATCTACAATCCAAAAAGTCCTGAAAAATTTATACTTAAAGGCAGTACAAATGGTTTTGTGATATTCTTTCTTATAATTGTTGGTTTAGTTTTTATTTATTTTTCTGTTATAAATCTGATGGGCTATAATGCCATATTCTGAAAACGACATTTCATTAAAATTTAGTTTGAACAATTAAAAAATTAAAAATGGAAAACTTCGACTGGACTTCTTTCACAAAAAAAATAGCCATTAAAGCGCCACTCAACGACATTTACAATGCTTGGACCATTGCGAACGAACTGGAAAAATGGTTTCTAGAAAAAGTATCTTTTTTTGATGCGAATCTAGAACCAATCAGCAAAGACCAAAATGTTTCGGAAGGCAATGCTTATGAATGGCTTTGGTATTTGTATGATGATGCCATGAAAGGAAAAATCACTTCTGCCAACGGTAAAGACAACTTGCAGTTTACGTTTGAAGGTACGTGTCTGGTAGATATAAAATTGAGTGAAACAAATGGTTACACGATTGTAGAACTTCGTCATCATAACATTCCGACAGATGATAATTCGAAACAATTTATTAGATTAGGCTGTTCCAACGGCTGGCATTTTTATTTGACCAATCTGAAATCGGTTTACGAGGGCGGTTTGGATTTGAGAAATAAAGATGAGAATCTGAATCCTATGATTAATAATTAAATAATGGATTTAATAGAAATAACATCGGGTCGTATTATTTTGGAGTTTTTAGGAGCTTCGGTTCGATTTCTTGGCTACAATTTATGGACGCTTTCCAACCAAAATGATTTTAAAACATTTTCAAGTTTCTGGTCATCAGGCGGAAGTATCAAAAAAAGAGATGATAACAGCGATCGAAATCACATGATTGGAGGCATCGTTTTAGGAAGTTTTGTAATGTTTTTGATTGTTTTTTAATGCCTAATTCATCACGCCACAACACATTCCATATTTTTCTCTTCCATAATCTGCATGTCGATTATTTTTTGGGCAACAGTTCCTCTTTCAAATAAACGAATGAATTTGAAAATGGCGCTTACAAAATATCCTGGGTTCGAAACCAATCGGGCGACTTCGGTTATTCTTTTGTCTCTTAATTTCGTACAGGCTTCTCTTTCGTTTTCTGGAACTGCTACAAATTCGTTGGCAAATTTCCATGCACCGTTTCTCGCCGTTTCCATGCTGAAATCTATAAAGAAATTGTCTACTTTGCCCGTAAATTTTAGAATCCACGTAAGTGTTGGCCAAATTTTGATCAAGCACTTTTCGACACCGCCAACCAAATCGCTAAGAATAAAATTTATGTGGTCAAAATCATGTTTTAAATCTTCGATGTCTTCGACTGTACTGACTTCTGCCGAGGCAATTCCTAAATCGAGATTTATATGCGCGTTGATTCCGAGCAATAAATGCTGCAACACAATAGGCCAGAACTTTTCAGCTTGTTCAAAGGCAAATGCCCAGCATTCAGATGGTTTTTCTTTGGCTTGATATTGATAATACGCTTTCAGGTATCGATTGGCAAAAATAACATCGAGTTTTTCCATTCTTTCTCCGTTCTGGAAAGAACCAGCCAAAATGCCTTCTTTTACTCTTACCGTAACTTCACGATACAGAATAGCAAAAAGTCCTAAATTGCTCTGGTCTATTTTTGATTTTTCTATTATTTGATCTAACAACAGAATTACCTCGTCTATAGTTTCAGCTTGTTTCATACTCATTTATAATTGGTTTTAATTAAATTGAGAAGAACGAATTTAATTATTTTAAGCTTTCAATGAACGTTTTTTGAAGTAATTCTCTTATTATTTACTTTCTATTATTAAAAAAAAACCAAAACGAAAAACGAATACTATCAAATGGCAATGGGCAATAAAGACAATAGTTCGTTCTCACTTTGCAAAAGCCTAGGTATCGCTCAAGAAACATAAAATGAAAGTAACGGCATTGCAAGGAACTTTGTCCCTTTGTCACTATGAGCCTTTGCCCCTTTCCCATAAAATCCCTATTTTCGCTCTTCAATAAGAAAAGGAAAAAATGAAGGTCTGTATTGCTGAGAAACCAAGTGTAGCACGTGAAATTGCAGCCGTTTTGGGCGCTAATACCAAACATGATGGCTATTATGAAGGCAATGGCTATGCTGTGACCTACACTTTTGGGCATTTATGCACCTTAAAAGAACCCAACGATTATAAACCGCACTGGAAAAGCTGGGATCTGAATAATCTGCCAATGCTTCCTGAAAAATTTGAAACCAAAGTGGTTCAGAATTCAGGAATCCAGAAACAGTTTAAAATTATTAAAAGCCTTTTTGAAAAAGCCGAAGTGGTCATAAACTGCGGGGATGCTGGACAGGAAGGAGAACTGATTCAGCGTTGGGTAATGAACGAGGCGAATTACAAAGGCGAGATTCAACGTTTATGGATTTCGTCACTTACAACTGAAGCCATCAAAGAAGGTTTTGAAAACTTAAAACCATCAGCCAATTACGATAATTTATATTACGCCGGATTTTCCAGAGCCATTGGCGACTGGCTATTGGGCATGAATGCCACACGTTTGTATACCGTAAAACACGGCGGCTACAAACAGGTTTTGTCTATTGGGCGCGTGCAAACGCCAACGCTGGCAATGGTTGTAGATCGTTTTAGAGAAATCGAGAACTTTAAGCCTCAGCCGTATTGGGAATTGCAGACATTGTATAGAGAAACACTTTTTAGCTATGAGGAAGGTCGGTTTCTAAATAAAGAAGACGGAGAAATTGTAGCCGCAAAAGTAAAAGAAAGTGATTTTGAAATTGTTTCTGTGGATAAAAAGAACGGAAACGAATATGCTCCAAAACTTTTTGATTTAACAGGTTTACAGGTATATTGCAATCAGAAATTTGGGTTTTCGGCAGAAGAAACGCTGAAAATTGCGCAGACTTTGTACGAGCAGAAAGTAATTACTTATCCCAGAGTAGATACAACTTTTTTGCCCAATGATATTTATCCGAAAGTGCCTGGCATTTTGCAGAAATTGACTAATTATGCAGAATTGACCCAGCCAATTTTGGAGAAAAAAATCAAGAAATCGCCAAAGGTTTTCAACGATAAAAAAGTAACCGATCACCATGCGATTATTCCAACGGGAATTCAAAACAATCTACCGTTCAATCAGCAGCAGGTTTATGATATTATTACAAGACGTTTCATTGCTGTTTTTTATGATGATTGTCTCGTTGCCAATACAACCGTGATCGGAAAAGCTGCCGATGTGACTTTTAAAGCAACAGGAAAAGAAATCTTGAAAAAAGGTTTCCGTGTTGTTTTCGAAGATCCGAACGCGAAAGAAAAAGAACCCGATTTATTGCCGAGTTTTACTGTGGGCGAAAAAGGGCCACATGAACCGTCTTTTCTGCAAAAAGAAACCAAACCGCCTAATCAGTTTACCGAAGCGACTTTATTGCGTGCGATGGAAACTGCGGGAAAACAAGTTGACGATGAAGATTTACGCGAATTGATGAAAGAAAACGGAATCGGACGTCCGTCAACTCGTGCCAATATTATCGAAACGCTTTTCAAGCGCCAATATATTGTTCGAAATAAAAAACAGGTTTTACCCACTTTAACTGGAATTCAATTGATTGATACGATTCAGAACGAATTGGTAAAATCGGCTGAACTTACCGGAACATGGGAAAAACAGCTAAAAGATATTGAGAAAGGAACTTTCACCGCCGCGGCATTCATTAGAAACATGAAACGCATGGTGGAAGCTTTAGTGTATGAAGTGCGAAGCGAAACCAAACATGCTAATATTTCTCATGCTGCAACGATTCAGCAACCCGTTGTAAAAGCAGAAAAAGAGAAAAAGAAAGCTTCTGGAATTTCTGCAGAAACTTGTCCGAAATGTCAAAAAGGAAATATACTGAAAGGAAAATCGGCTTTTGGATGCAGCGAATACAAATCGGGTTGCGATTTTGTATTGCCTTTTGTTTTTCACGATAAAAAAATTACAGAAAGCCAGTATTTACGATTGGTTCAGAAAGGTTCTACAGTAAACATAAAAGGTTTCAAAACTGATTCTGGAACTGTTGAAGGTTTAATCCGTTTTGAAGAAAACTACAAACTGAAATTAGAGCCAAAGAAAACAGATAAAAAAACCGAAGCAAAAGAAAGTTCAGATGCTTTGATGTGTCCGAAATGTAAAAAAGGGACTATTCTAAAAGGCAAAACGGCTTATGGCTGTGCCGAATACAAATCGGGCTGTGATTTTAAGGTTACTTTTGATGAAGTTCGTGCAAAATTAAAAGACCAAAAACCAACTAAGGAATTGGTGTATTCTATTTTAAGTGAAAGCTTTTAAGTTTTTTTAGCCACGAATTCACGAATTAATTTTTAAAAATTACTGTGTCTATATTATTTGCCACAGATTGAGCGGATTAAAATGATTCTTTACTCTGTGCATTTTACCAATAATTACATAAATTTTTTCTCGCAGATTTAGCAGATTTGACAGATTTTTATAATGCAGAGTACAAAATAAAGCTGCTAAATCTGCGTGAGACAAAATCATTTTAATCCGCTCAATCTGTGGCTAAAAATAATTTTGCTTTCAATAATAATTCGAAAAATTCGCAGAAAACTTCCATTCCGTTTATCAAGAATAATTCGTGAATTCGTGGCTAAAAAAAATTTCATACATTAGTACCACATTACCAAACCAAAATATCAAAAAATATGTTTCAGAAAATTACTCTTTTAGCTATTGTATTAGCCGCAGTTTCTTGCCAGAAAAAAGAAACGGTTGAGAAAGATAAAATCAAAAAAGCCGACTGGTTAATTGGGAACTGGGAAAATAAATCTCCTGAAGGCGTTTTATCTGAAAACTGGCAAAAGTTAAATGACAGTACTTTCAGTGCTTCTTCTTATTTCATTAAAGGAAAAGACACTTTGCATTTTGAAACAATAATTCTGGCTCAACTAGGCGAAACGCTAACATACAAAGCAACTGTAAAAGGACAAAACGACGATAAACCTGTTTTCTTCCCTTCTACTTCTGAAACAGAACAAAAATTGGTTTTCGAAAATCCGAAACACGATTATCCTCAAAAAATCACTTATACAAAAGGTGCCAATAATACTTTGACAGCAGAGATTTCTGGAAATCTGAACGGAAAACCAAGTTCGGAGAAGTTTGTGATGACGAAGAAGTAGATTAGATAAACTATATTCATAAAATACAGAAAAGAAAAATGAAAGGAATATTTTTTTGAAACTAAAGAAATACAAATATCCTTAAATGCAAAGAAATGACCGAAATTGAAATAAAAGAAAAAATTCTAGAAATTTTTAAAGAAGAAAGACAAAAACCAAATGCAAATTTTGAAGAATCTCATTTTCTAGATTTTCTTACATTTCCTCCACACAAAAAAGACAATATAAAAAACTCCTTCAAAGGAGTTAAAAAGTATTATGCTTTTATGAAAAGACTAGAGCTCGAGTTTAGTATTTGCTTTACTCTACCAGATCTTGATAAGATGTATAGTATTGATAAAATTACCAAAAAAGTAATTGAAAGAATTGGCAAAAGGCGTGGTAATATTATGATTATAAAGCAACGCACCCAACAAAAAGAAACTTATTATATAGAAATCATTTTTTTTATTTTAATCATCGTTTCCTTGACTTTTTGGGGAATCAATTTATTTTCAGTAATCATATCAATTGCTTTGGCATTTGTTATTTACTGGATACTTAACTCTAAAATAAATAGCATGATACATGATAAGAAATTAAAAGAAAAAATACTAGCTCAAGAAAAAAATACAGTTCACTAGATATTCAAAAATACTTAATTCCTTAGTATCTTTAAATCACTCATTCTCCCCGATCTTATTCACCATAAAGATCATCAGAATCCCTAGAAGCGCCATAATCAGGAAAGCCCATTTCATGCTTAAATATTCGGAGATAAAACCAACCATTGGCGGAACTAGTAAGAATCCTAAATAACCAATTGTGGATATTGAAGTTAGAGCAGAACCTGTGCTTAATTTAGATGATCTTCCCGCAATGCTAAACACCAACGGAACTACGCAAGAAACCCCAAATCCAATTAAAACGTAACCGAAAATAGTTGGGTAAGCATACGGCATGATAAAACAAATTCCGAAACCTGCTGTTATTAAAATTCCGCTGTAAAGAAGGATTTTTTTTGTTCCAAATTTCATTACGCCATAATCGCCAAAAATGCGTCCCAAAGTTACTGCCGAAGCAAAAAACACGAATGCAGCACTGGTTAATTTGGGAGAAGCTTTTAGGATATTTTCAAAATATATTCCGCTCCAATCGTACATCGTATTTTCGCAAGCCATTGACACGAAGCAGATCAAGGCAAATTTTACCAGATTCTTTTCTGGCATAGAGAAGAACTTCTTTTTAACCGGAACAGGTTCGTTGTGAATACTCATTGGGTAAAAACAAGCCGTCAGCGCCAACATAAAAATACTCACTCCTAATAAATGATGAGATGGTGCAATATGCTGCGTTACCATTACATACCCTAAACCTGCACCCGAAAAAACGGCAATACTCCAAACGGCATGAAAACGCGTAATAATCGATTTTGGATATAATTTCTGCACTTCAAGAGATTGTGCATTTATAGACAAATTGAAAATATTTCGAGAAGCTCCAAAAAATAAAAGTATAATAACCAGCTGCCAGACAAATGCTGCCAGACCTGGCAATGACAACGCAACATTAAACATAACTGCTCCAAGCAACATGATATAACGGCTGCTGTATTTATTTAACAGCTTTCCGGTAAATGGCATTGTAAGCATTAGCCCTATTGGGAAAGCAAATAAAACAGCTCCGAATTCGGCTTCAGAAAGTTTCAATTGGGCTTGTATATGCGGAATTCTGGAGACCCAAGAAGAATAACCGAAACCAGAAAGAAAGAAAAAAACGGTATTGGCAATACGATATCCTCGAGGCGTATTTTGAATCTTTTTAAAGAATGGTAAAATCATGAAATCGTTTTTCAGACTGCAAAATTAAGCCTTTTTAAAGTTTATCTCACTACAACTTCTAATAAGAATTTTGATTAATCGCTCTAAAATCAACATTTAACAATTTCATTCATAAATGATAAAAAAATAAAATTGTTAAAGTTATTTTAATTTCTACATTTGCACTGTTTTTATTTATTCTAAATAAAATTATTATCAACCAAATTTAAAATAGTAATGAATTATCTCAGTTTGAAAACTTCGCGTTTTCTATTTTCAATCAGCTTTCTATTTTCGTTTTTATCTGCCTTTGCACAAAACCATGGAAAAATTAAAGGAACAATTGCAACATCTGATGGCGATGCCGCTGCTGGTGTAAATATTATTCTCAAAAACACTAAATATGGCACCGTTTCTAATGATGACGGTTCTTTTGACTTCAATAAAGTAAAAGCCAATTCTTATACCTTACAAGTATCTTTAACGGGTTATGAAACTTTAGAAGCCGAAATTACGGTTACAGAAAATGAAACTACTACAGTTAATTTACAACTGAAAGTTTCAAACAAAGAATTAAAAGAAGTTATCATTAGCAGTCCTAAAAGCATTGTGTCCAAAAAAACAGATTATGTTGCCAGAATGCCCCTTAAGAATCTGGAAAACCCACAGGTTTATAGCATAATCCATAAAGAACTTTTACAGGAACAAGTTGCGGTAGACATTAGAAGTGCTGTGCAAAACTCTCCCGGAGTAGTTTCAATTAGTTATCCATCTGGAGGAGTTGGCGTAATTTTTAGAGGATTTTCTACAGGAATAAATGCTAGAAACGGAATGGAAACGGTTTCGGGGCGTTCTTCTGTTGATCTTGGAAATGTAGAACGCATTGAAATCCTAAAAGGCCCGTCTGGAACTCTATTTGGTTCAACTGTATCTTCATTTGGAGGCGTTGTAAATTTAGTGACTAAAAAACCACACGAAACTACTGCTGCCGAAATCTCATACACAACCGGAAGCTATGGTTTAAATCGTTTAACGGCTGACGTTAATACTCCGCTAAACAAAGATAAAAGTGTCTTGTTCAGAATAAATATGGCTGTTAACAGAGAAAAAAGTTTTCTTGATTATGGTTTCAATAATGCTTTGCTTTTTGCTCCTAGCCTTACTTACAAAGCATCTGCAAAGCTTACTTTCAATATTGATGCTGAACTTTATAATGTAAACAATACAAGACGCACTTATAATACTTACGCTGCAAATTCTGGAATTACAAATCCGAATGACTTAAGGATAGATTACAGAAAATCTATGTTTCATGATGATAATGATGCTAAAACAAAAGCAACAAAAGTTTTTGCTCAGGCCGAATATGAAATATCAGAAAACTGGAAATCTACTACTGTATTTTCATTTGTCGGAGAAGATGTAGAACGCAGTTATCAGAGTTATGCCGTTTGGAGTTCACCAACTCAAGTGGCTAGAAGAGTTGGTCTTTGGGGACCGATTTATAATAACTACACTAACATTCAGGAAAACTTAAACGGAAAATTTTCGACTGGAAACATTAAACACAAATTTCTTGCGGGTATAAACTATAGACTTTATAGTGGTGCTTTTTCTGGAGGAAGTACTTTTACTCTTGACAACATTGATGTTACTGCACCATTTACTCCTATTAGAAGAAAAGCTGTAGATGCTGGTCTGGTTCTTACAACCTCTCCTATTGCAGATCAGAAAACGTTTAGCGTGTATGCGTGTGACGTCATCAATTTTACAGATCGTCTTTCGGCTATGTTGAGTTTGCGTCTGGATAATTTTGACCGTGAAAAAGTAGGAACCGTCGAAGGTTATAATCAGACAGCTTTGGCTCCAAAGCTTGGATTGGTTTATGAATTGGTTAAAGACCAAGTTTCTGTATTTGGAAATTACATGAATGGCTTTCAAAACATGCAGCCTGTAACACAGCCAGATGCTTCGATATTTGTTTTGGATCCTATTTATGCAGTTCAATATGAAGGAGGTATTAAAGCCGAAGCTTTCAATAAAAAACTGACTGGTTCTGTGAGTTATTACAATATTACAATTGATAATGCGACAAGAGTAAATGCTACAGGTTTTACAGAACAAGATGGCAAGCAAGTCAGTAAAGGTTTTGATTTTGAGTTAATGGCCACTCCTATCAACGGATTAAGCATTGTCGCTGGTTATGGATATAATGATAACAGAATTGTAAAAGCTTCTGACACATCTATCGAAGGAAATAAGGCGACAGGTTCTCCTGAAAATGTGGTGAACTTCTGGACTTCTTACACCTTCCAAAATAAACTAAAAGGGCTTGGTTTGGGTTTTGGTGCCAATTATGTAGACAAAAATTTCTTTACAGCAGATAATACTTTTTATATGCCTTCTTATACAACTCTTAACGGATCTGTTTATTATGATCGTACATCATGGAGAGTTGGTCTTAAATTTAATAATATAACTAACGAAAAATACTGGGATTTCTGGGGTACATCACAAGCTCCGACAAATATTCTAGCTAGTTTAACAATTAAATTTTAACTCAGAGTTTAAATTTAAGCAAAAGCATCTCAGCATAAAACTTGAGGTGCTTTTTTGTATAATTTTATTTTTAATTATTCTAAATAAAACTTATGTTTGTGAAAAATATCAATTAATAATTTAAAACTCGATCTTATGAAATTAAATACTTTAAAAACAGTAAGCTTTTTATTTCTAATGCTTTTTGCTGCACCTCAACTTTTTGCTCATGCTCTTTGGATCGAAACTAAAGCAACAGGAACAAAAGGAAAAGCTCAAGAAATTTCTGTTTACTTTGGAGAGTTCTCTGATAACGACATTACAAAAGCCGATAAATGGTTTTCTGATTTAAAGGATTTCTCTTTAGTGGTAATTTCTCCTTCAAAAAAAGAGACTAAATTAACTTCTAAAGCTCTAGACAATAAATACCAAGCGTTTTTTACACCAGATGAAGATGGGGTCTACACGATTGTAATGCACCATACTGTAAAAGATGTTTATGGCACGATGAAATTAGATTACAATTCTAGTGCAAACGTTGTGGTTGGCAATAAGGCTGCAGGAAATACTATTACTTCTAACACCAACAAAATTGCTGTTTTCTCAGAAAATGTGGATGTTGCAAAAATAGACACTAAAATTACTGGCGTAGTCTCTTATGACGGAGCGATTGCAAAAGAAGCTAAAGTTAAAGTAATTGCGCCAAACGGATGGGAAAAAGAGTTGTGGACAAACGATAAGGGAGAATTTTCTTTTACACCTATTTGGTCAGGAAATTATATGGTAGAATATGCTCACACAGACAAATCATCTGGTGAACACAATGGAAAAAAATACGATGAAATCTGGAAAATGGCTACTTACCAAATTGTAGTAAAATAATTTTTCGTTCATTCTGAGATTTAAATTCAATTTAAAGCCTTGCTGTGGAGCAAGGCTTTTTAGTTGTTATTTATACTAAATTAAAATAACAACTAAAAACTCTTAAGCAAATCTTAAGAAAAAAATAATAAACATTTAAGAAATAAAAATGGTTCATAATTTTCTGTTAAAGAATCTGTGTCTTTATATTTGCACTCGATAATTTTTATTGAATCTAAATAAATACCATGAAATATAATTTACTATTTGCATTAGGATTATTAAGTTTTGCCTCTTACGGTCAAGATTATTCAAGCAATGAAACGACTTCATCTGTTACTGATACTGTAAAAAATAAAAAAGGAGAAATTCTAAACGAGGTTCTGGTTACCAAAACAAAAGAGCCGAAACCAGTAACTGCAGTTCGCTCTGGATTAAAACCAATGGATAATCCTCAAAGCATTCAAGTAATTGGTTCTGAAATCATCGAACAGCAGCAAGCTATCAGATTAAGCGAAGTTCTTAAAAATGCTAATGGTGTATATGTAAGTTCTGCTCGTGGAGGTGCTACAGAATCTTTTTTCTCAAGAGGGTATGACATGTCGGCAAACAATATGTTCAAAAATGGTTTTCGTTATAATTCTGGTTCAATTCCTGATGTTTCTGGCTTAGATAAAGTAGAATTCTTAAAAGGTGGTTCTGCCCTATTATTTGGAAATGTTGCTCCAGGAGGAATTTTAAACTTAGTAACCAAAACGCCTCAATTCAAAAGTGGAGGTGAAATCTCAATGCAAATGGGAAGCTACGCTTACTATAAACCAGCATTTGATTTTTATGGAGGCCTAAATAAATCTATTGCATTTAGAATTAACGGTTCTTATGAGAATTCAGAGAGTTTTAGAGATGTTGTAAAAAATGAACGTTTATACATCAACCCATCGTTACTTTTCGTAATCAGCCCTAAAACACAAATTACAGTTCAAGGTGACTATTTAAGCGCAGATTGGACGCCAGATTTTGGAACCGGAATTATTGGAACACAAATACTTGATTTGCCACGTAATGCTTTCTACGGATCGCTTTGGTCAAATGGTACTACTAAATCTTCTAGTGCTTCTGTATTATTAAATCATGATTTCAGTAAAAATTGGAAGTTAAATTTTAATTCTTCTCTTCAAAATTATGACAGAGCTTCAAAGTCTACAGCACAGCTATCATCTGTAAAAGAAAATGGAGACTGGACAAGACCTTTAGTTCAAAACAAAAACTTAGAACAAATACTAGGAGACCAATTAAGTCTTCAAGGAAACTTCAATACAGGATCTGTAAAACATCAAATTTTTACAGGGGCAGACTGGGAAAACTCATTTGCAACAGCTTATACTTTTGCATTTGATCCTTCGAATTATGATACTATTAATCTTTTCAATTTTGACCCTACAACACAAAGAAATGATATACCAAATGCAAGAACAACTCAAATTGCAAAAACAGAAACAAATCGTTTTGGTGTTTATTTCCAGGATTTAGTTACAATTACAGAAAAATTCAAAGTATTGGCAGGTATACGCTGGTCATGGCAGGAAGCTGAAGTTACGACTTATAAAGAAACTTACGCCAATAAAATACAAACTGTAAAACCAGAAAATGCCGTTCCTACAGTTGGTGCTAAAAAATTAGACAATGCATTTTCTCCTAAATTTGGATTAATATATCAGCCAAGAAAAGATGTTTCGATATTTGGTAGCTATTCTACTTCGTTTACTCCAAACACAGGAACTACAGCCGATTTAAAACCAATTGAACCTTCTATTATTGATCAATACGAAGCTGGTATTAAAACCGATTTCTTACAAGGTTTATTGAGTACAAATATTACTGTTTATCAAATCGTGAATAGCAATCTGGCTCAAACAGCTGAATTTAAGGCTGACGGAAGTTTAAATTCAGATACAAACATAAAAGTTCTAAGCGGTGAAACTAAAAGTAAAGGTGTTGAAATAGACGTTACAGCAAGACCAATTGATGGACTTAGCATTATTGCGGGTTATAGCTACAATGACATGCGTTACACTAAAACATCTGGCCTAAATGGAAGTTTTATTGAAGGTGACCGTTTAGTTAGAACTCCAGCAAATACAGCAAACTTAAGCTTCTTTTACACAGTACAAGATGGTTTCTTTAAAGGAGTATCTTTAGGTGCAATCGGAAATTACATTGGTGATCGTTTAGGTGGCTGGAATGATCAACACAGTACAGATCTTGTTAAATATCCTGATGGCATTTACCACAGAGAAATTCCTATTGAAGGCTACGTTACAATCGATGCATCTGTTGGATATACTTGGAGAAAATTCTCAATTCTTTGCAAATTATCAAACATTACAAACGAATTAAATTATACAGTTCACGAAAACTATAGTGTGAACCCAATTGCTCCTCGTCAGGTTATGACAAGCTTACGATACAAGTTCTAAAATATTGAATTAGATGTTTTTTTGATTTATCCCGAGATTTTCCTGTCTTCTCAAAAACAGAAAAATCTTGGGATTTTTATTTTACATCCGATACTAATTCAATTAACACTATTTTTGCTAGCAATAATATTCCCTAAAAAAATCAAAAATGTCAGATTCCAAGAAAAACCAATTGCAAAAAAGTTTAGGCCTTAGTTTTAATATAGCCGTTTTAATTGGAGGAACAATCGGTGTTGGGATCTTAAGAACGCCTGGAACTATTGCAGAAATGCTAAATAACTATTGGCTGATTCTTGTTTCTTGGCTATTTGGAGGCTTGTATGTTTTATTGGGAGCTAATTCGTATTCAGAACTGGCGACAATGCTGCCAAAAGCTGGTGGGTCTTACAATTATATAAAAAGAGCTTTGGGCGAGTATGCTGGATTTCTTTCTGGCTGGTACGATTATATTGTAAATGCCATTCCTCCTGCTTTTTATTGCATTGTAATTAGTGAATACACTATCATTCTATTTCCACAATTGGCCAATTATGCAACAGTAATGTCCATTTCTTTATTAATAGCATTTGTATTGCTGCATTTAAGTGGTGTAAAAAACGGAAGTTTGATTCAGCAGATTACTAGTTTATTAAAAGTGATTTGTTTTGTGGCTTTGGTTGTGGCTTGTTTTATGTACTCTGGAGCTGAAATTCCCCCAATAAAAACTGATAATTCGGTTTTTCAAATCGGACTAATTTTTGGATTTTTCAAATCATTGCAACTAATTATCGGGACTTACAATGGCTGGAATGCTGTTTGTTTTTTTGCTGAAGAAAATGAAAATCCAAACAAAAATATTCCGAAATCTTTATACAGCGGAGTTTTACTTGTTGTAGCCATTTATATTTTGGTAAATGCCGCATTTTTTCATGTACTGCCAATCGAAACACTAGCAAAATCTAATCTTGCCGCTGCTGATGTTGCTAAAATTCTTTTTGGCGAAAGCGGAGCTAAAATCGTAACAGTAATTTCCATTTTCTCTTTAATCAGTATTTTGAATGCCTTTATGATGATTCCTCCAAGAATATTGTACGGATTAAGCCGTGACGGATTTTTTATCGAAAAAGGAACTCAAGTCAATAAAGGCGGAACACCAATTGTAGCGCTTTTGGTTTCATCATTTTTTAGCTTGTTTTTAATCTGCATTGGTTCTTTTGAAGTTTTGTTTTCATTCGCCGCTTTTATCTCCATAATCGTTTGGGGATTGGCGTATTATTCCCTTTTAAAACTTAGAACTTCTGAACCGCATTTACCAAGACCTTACCGCTCTTTCTGGTATCCGTGGACCACAATAATAGCCTTAATATTTTCTATTGCATTACTTGCTGGATTTATTTACAGCGATCCAAAAAGCTTTATTATAATTGTAGGTATTGCGATCGCTTCTTATCCTTTGTTTTTAGTTTTGAAGAAAAAACAAAAGTAATACAAAACTTACTTTTATTTTGTTTTTTAATAAAATGCACTATTTTTGCATTTAACAATATGAAACATGAATTACAACTTATCATTTCAGGAAAGAGCAAAGTTAAGCATGGAGCAATTATCCAAGCAGCAGCCAGTTACCTTAGAAGAAGCCAAAGCTCAAGTACAATGGCTAAAGAATTCAAGCATTTCAAAAAACAAGAAAAAGAGACCTTAGAAAGATTTATAGAATTAAATAATCTTTGGATTCTAGATATTAATCTTGAAGATTACCTTTCTGAAGGAGCAGAGCAAAAAGTCTATCTAAAAGATGGAAAGCATGTAATCAAACTTAATGATTCTATTTATTACAATTCCTGGATAGATTACTTCAATAATTTATTGTTAAATAACTTCTTTTTTCCAGATACTGCATACAATTTACTAGGCTTTTTCAAAAACGAAGATATTATATATGCAGTTGTTGAACAACCTTTTGTAAAAGCAACTGAACCAACAGATTTAGAAGTTGTAAAGAAGTTTATGCTTGTAAACGGTTTTCTAAATACCAAAAACAATGATTATTATAATCCCGACCTAGGAATTATTCTTGAAGATCTTCACGACGAAAATGTATTGACAGAAAATGGTATTCTCCAATTTATAGATACCGTTTTCTATATAAAAGATAATTTTTACGAGAATTAAAAAAATAATTTCGTAAAAAAACAAACTTCTACTGACATAACGTTGTCACTTCATGCCATTTAATTTGCATAACAAAACACAAAAAAGATGAGCAAATTAGATTTAACCAAAACAGACAAAACGTACTATAATGCCAAAATCAACCCCGAAATTGTCTTTATAGAAAAAGCAAATTATATATCGCTTACAGGTCAAGGTGATCCTTCTGGAAAAGATTTTTCAGAAAAAATTCAAGCATTATACATCACGGCGTATGTCATTAAATTTATGCATAAAGCGATGGATAACGATTTTGTTGTTCCAAAATTAGAAGCATTGTGGAGTTTTGATAATGAAAAATACGCATCAATCTCAATGGATGAAGCTCCACTGAAAATACCTCGCGCTGAATGGAATTACAGAATCATGATTAGAATGCCCGATTTTGTAACGAAAGGACAGACTGAAGAAGCTATTGCCATTGCGGTCAATAAAAAACAAAATGAATTAGCCAAAACAATTGAATTCTTTGAAATGGAAGAAGGCAAAGTAATTCAAGTTCTTCATATTGGTCCTTTTGATACAGAACCGCAAACGCTAAAAAAAATTCTAAAATTTAGCACTGAAAACAATCTACAACAAAACGGGTTGCATCATGAAATTTATCTTTCAGACTTTCGTAAAACAGCTCCCGAGAAATTAAAAACAATACTGAGAGAACCTGTCAAATAGTTTTTTTATTAGCCACGACTCGAGCGAAAGCGAACAGGCGAAGCAATTTGTGGCTAATAAAAAAAGACCTAACAGGTTTTAAAAACCTGTTAGGTCTGCTTATAAAAGAAATATTTCTTATTTCAAACCAGCCAAACTCTGCTCGATTGTAGCAATTTTTGCTAAAGCATCAGCTTGTTTTTGTTTTTCTAAATTAAGTACTTTCTCCGGAGCTCCGTTAACGAATTTCTCATTTGAAAGTTTCGCTTCAACCGATTTCAAGAATCCTTTTGTATAATTCAATTCTTCTGTCAGTTTTGCAATTTCTGCTTCAACGTCAATATTTCCAGTAATCGGAATGAAATATTCATTAGATTTTACGCGGAAAGACAAAGCGCCATCAACTTTTTCAGAAACATATTCGAAAGCAGAAACGTTTCCTAATTTCGTGATGATTGAATCAAAATAAGTAGAAACATTTTCGCTATTGATTCCTTTTAATTCAATTGCATCTTTAAATGGAATATTTTTATCTTTTCTGATGGTTCTAATTCCTGAAATTACTTCAATAGAATTTTCGAAATCAGCAATTAATTTTGCATCAAACGGTTTTACTTCTGGCCAAGTCGAAACAATTAAAGCTTCTTCTGGAGTTCTTTCCGTAATTAACTGCCAAATCTCTTCTGTCAAGAAAGGCATAAACGGATGCAATAACTTCAAGTTGTTTTCTAACATTTCGATCGCTTTCGAGAAAGTTACGCTATCAATTGGCTGTTGGTAAGCCGGTTTAATCATTTCTAAGAACCAAGAACAGAAATCATCCCAAACTAACTTATAGATTGCCATCAATGAATCTGAAATTCTGTATTTCTCAAAATTATCTTCAATATCAACCAAAGTCTGCTGTAATTTAGCTTCGTACCATTCAATAGCTACTTTTGATGATTCTGGCTGTGCTATAGTTTCAGAAACTTCCCAACCTTTAATCAATTTGAAGGCATTCCAAATTTTGTTTGAGAACGCTTTTCCTTGAAGGCATAATTCTTCGTCAAACATAATATCGTTTCCTGCAGAAGCACTTAAAAGCAATCCTACACGAACACCATCGGCACCAAATTTCTCGATCAAGTCTAAAGGATCAGGAGAGTTTCCTAATGATTTAGACATTTTACGGCGCTGTTTATCACGAACTAAACCAGTTAAATATACATTAGTAAATGGTTTTTCACCTGCATATTCGTAACCTGCAATGATCATTCTTGCCACCCAGAAAAATAAAATATCCGGACCCGTTACCAAGTCATTTGTTGGATAGTAATATTTAAAATCTGGACTTTCTGGATCCATAATTCCACCAAAAACAGACATTGGCCATAACCAAGAAGAAAACCAAGTGTCTAATGCGTCAACATCTTGTTTTAAGTTGTCGGTGGTTAGTTGCGGGTTGTTGGTTTTTTCTTTTGCTAATGCTAACGCATCTTCGATGTTTTCTGCAACTACGAAATCTTCTTTTCCGTCACCATAATAGTAAGCCGGAATTTGTTGTCCCCACCATAACTGGCGAGAAATATTCCAATCGCGAATATTGTTTAACCAATGCGCATAAGTATTTTCGAAACGTTTTGGATGCAATTTAATGTCTCCCGTTTCCAAAACCGATTTAATTGCTGGTTTTACCAATTCTTCCATTTTCAAGAACCATTGGTCAGATAATCTTGGTTCGATTACGGCTTTTGTTCTTTCAGAAGTTCCCACTTTATTTAAGTGTGTTTCTGTTTTTGCTAAAGCACCGATTTCTTGAAGTTCTTTTTCAATTTCCTTACGAACCACAAAACGATCTTTTCCTTGATAGTGCAATCCGAAGCTGTTTAAAGTTGCGTCTTCGTTAAAAATATCAACGATTTCTAAGTTGTGTTTCTCACCCAACGTTTTGTCGTTCATATCGTGTGCAGGCGTTACTTTCAAACATCCTGTTCCGAATTCAATATCAACATATTCGTCTTCGATAATTGGAATCACTCTTCCGCAAATTGGAACAATAGCTTTTTTACCTTTTAAATGTGTAAAACGCTCATCATTCGGATTAATGCAGATAGCAGTATCTCCAAAAATAGTTTCTGGTCGCGTTGTAGCAATGGTCAAGAAATCTTCTGAACCTTCAATTTTATATTTTAAGAAAAATAATTTTCCTTGCTGTTCTTCGTAAATTACTTCTTCGTCAGAAAGAGTAGTTTTTGCTTCTGGATCCCAGTTTACCATGCGGTATCCTCTGTAGATTAATCCTTTGTTGTATAAATCCACAAACGATTTAATTACAGATGCAGACATATCTGGATCCATTGTAAATTTAGTGCGTTCCCAATCGCAAGAAGCACCTAATTTCTTAAGTTGTTCTAAGATTGTTCCTCCATATTTATCTGTCCATTCCCAAGCATGTTTTAGGAATTCTTCACGGGTCAAATCGTTTTTATTGATTCCTTCAGCTTTTAGTTTCGCTACCACTTTTGCTTCAGTAGCAATAGAAGCGTGGTCTGTTCCAGGTACCCAACAAGCGTTGAATCCTTTAAGACGTGCTCTACGAATTAAAACATCTTGAATCGTATTATTCAACATATGTCCCATGTGAAGGACTCCAGTGACGTTTGGCGGCGGGATTACAATGGTGTACGGTGTTCTGTGATCTGGTTCTGAATGAAAATAGTTATTTTTCATCCAGTAATCATACCATTTACTCTCAATCGTCTTAGCGTCAAATTGTGCTGGAATTGTCATTTATATATGTTTAATCGTTTACTTTTTTGTTGATTCGTTTAATCGTTAAATTGTTTAATCGCTTGTTTTTTCGTGAAATCAATTTAAGGTAAATCGGTTAAACGATTAAACAGTTAAGCACATAAGCGAAACTTTGGTTCAGTTTTTGTATTTTATTAGCTGACAGCAAAAGTAAATAATTAAGTAGACTATAAAAAGAGAAATAATAATTTGTGTGTTAATTAAAAGAATGTATATTTACTTACAATTAAAAAAAAGATTTCATATGAAAAATGCAGCCTCTTTTATTGCAGTCTTATTGTTTAGTGCAATAAGTTATGCGCAAAATGGCCCAAAAATTGAATTTGCAGCCCCTGATAATACAATTGATTATGGAAAAATTTCTAAAAGTGACAATGGGCTTCGTTCATTTGAATTTACCAACACTGGAGATGCTCCTTTATTAATTACAGGTGCAGAATCTACAGTAAGTTCAATTATTGTGACTAAACCTGCGGCAGCCATTATGCCAGGCAAAAAAGGAAAAATTGATGTAAAATATAATATGGTCGCAGGACCTATCCGTAAAACTATTACTGTTGAAACAAACGCAGTAAACTATCCTGACGGAAGAGTAGCTCTTAAAATTAAGGGTGAAGTTCAATAAGAATCAAATAATCTAAAATAACAAAAGCCGTTTCTAAATCTAGAAACGGCTTTTTATTTTGCAAAGAAGCATCTTGCTTCTAAACTCTTTCCTCTTTTATTTCTTCTCAGCGCATTCAGCGGTATCAAATTTATACTTTACGCTTTCAAAGTCAATTGGTTTGTCTTTTACTAAATAAGTAACTCCCATTGTTGTCTGCATCGTTCCGTTTCCTAAAATAAGCTGATTATTGCGTTTTAAAAGTGCCATCGGATTTTTGAATGTTTTGTCCCCGTTTACGTTGTCTTTAAAAGTATAATCTACAAACAGCGTATCTCCATGAAACTCTCCTGCAACTTCACCCGTTCTAACAGTTGAAGGCGCCACTCTCATAACCATATCTCCAGATAATTTTCCGTTTTTTAAAGTATTTAATTTTAAATCTATTGTGTCCTTTTCATAAATTGCTTTGTAACATGCCGTGCTTACTATTGTTGCACCTTCTGCTTTTGCAGCTTCAGCGGCTTTTTGTTTTTCTTCATTTTTACAGCTTTGCAATCCAATGAAGGATAAAAGCAAACAAGATAAGGTTAGATTTCTCATAATATTTTTCATTTTTTTGATATTACTATAAAATTAAAGAAAAAAGGTTTCAACAAAAAGGTTTTTGACAAAGTTTTTCTGTAAAAATGTAACCCCACAGGTTTAAAACTTGTCGGGTTTACTAAGTTTCAAAAAAGTTACAAATTTTTAATTACAAATTCAGATCTTCTGTTTAATTCATGTTCTTCTTCTGAGCACGAGTCATCAGTTTTGCATTTTATAATTGGCACCGATTCACCATAACCTTTTGCTGTGATCCTTTGGGCATCTATTCCCGATTGAATAATAAACTCTCTAGTAGAATTAGCTCTCTTTTGCGATAAGTCTTCATTAAATTTAGCATTCCCTCTAGAATCGGTATGCGATCCTATTTCGATTTTCATTTCAGGATATTTCTTCATTAATTCGACAACTCTTCCTAGAACCACTTTTGATTCTTTACGAATGTACCACATATTATAGTCAAAGTAAATTGGATCTGTTTTAATTATTAAACGGTCTTTGTCTTTTACAACATCTTTTTCTTTCGCTAAAATCTCTTTTACTTTTTCCTGTTTTTTAACTTCAGCTGCAACAATTGCTGCTTCTTTGGCTTTTTTCTCTTTTTCTTTTAACTCAAGGGCAACCAAAGCTTCTTTTTTCTTGTTCTCTTCTTCAATAATAATTTCCTGTTTTCTCTTATTTTCAGCAATTTGTTTTTCTTCTTTTTTAATGGCTTCTAAAGATCTCAAAGCCAAAGAAGCATCGTTAACTTTATCTCTAGTTTTATCTAAGGTCAATATTTTAGAAGCATTGGTATAGTTTTCTTTGAAAGCGCTTATTTTATACGAACTCTCACAGGCAACCGTAAAGCTGAATTTTCCGTCAGCAGAAGTTGTGATTGTATTTAAGGTTTTATTTTCTGAATCCTGCAATAATACTGTTGCATTTTCTAGAGCCAATTGCGTATCTACATCTGTAATTGTTCCTGCAATAAACTGTTTGCAATCTTCAACGATTAGATCTTTTATTTCTTTGAATTGATAAATGTCGTCGCTTCCCTTTCCTCCTTCTCTATTTGAAGCAAAAAATCCTTCTTTGGTATTCGAATCGATATTAAACGCAAAATCATCTAAATTAGAATTTAACGGAAGTCCAACATTTACTGGTTTTGAATAGTCATTTCCATTTATTTCAGAAACAAAAACATCTAATGATCCGTAACCTAAATGTCCGTCTGATGAAAAATATAATTTATTGTCTCCCGAAGCAAAAGGAAACTGCTCTCTCTTACCGGTATTGACTTGCGGCCCTAAATTCTTTGGAGTATCAAATGCTCCTTTATTTATGTTTACCGAATAAATATCAAATGAACCCAAAGAACCTGGCATATCTGAAGCAAAATACAATACTTTTTCATCGGCACTCAAAGCGGGATGCTCAACAGAATAATTCGGACTGTTGAATGGAAGCGATGTAATATTGGTCCATTTTCCTTCTACTAATTCTGCTTTAAAAATCTGAAGATTTGAGATTTTTTTATCGTCTTTCCTCTTCTTGCCATTTTTAGAATTGTTTCTCGTAAAATACATCGTTTTGCCATCTTTTGTAAAAACTGCATTCGATTCGTGCATTCCAGTTTTTAATTCTTTAGCAAAATAATGAACGATAGAATCTCCCGAATTGATGTTTTTTAAAGGAATTGAAACTAAATTCAAATAGGTTTCGTTATCCCATTTGTATTTTTTATCGAATAAACCAGGTTTCAATTTAACTCCTGCAAAAACTAGATTTTCTTTGTATTTAACTGCTCCAAATTCAGAATTTGGCGTATTTATAGCAAGGTTTTTAATTTCAAAACGCTTACCGATCGCAGTAACATTTTCTAAAGTTTTAAGTTCTTTTTCAAATTTGGTAAGATCTTCTGGATTACTAGATTTAGCATAATATTCTTTTAAATTGGCATTTGCGTCATCGTTGCTATTTGTTGCTTTTAAAGTTTGTGCGTATCTAAAATAATATTCTCGGTCTAAATTATTGCTGTAATTGCCAATCAGAAGACGATAATAACGCTGCGCTTTAACCAAATCATTGGTATAGAAATAAGAATCGGCCAAGTTTTTAATGACTTCTTGAGAAGGTCTTTCGTCGGCTAATTTTTGGTATAAAATAATGGCTTCGCTGTAATACGTTTTATCAAAAAAACGTTTTGCTCTAATCAATTTCTGATCCTGTGCACTTATAAACTGTATTGAAAATACGAATATAATAACGAGTAGTTTTTTCATATTTTTCATTTTAGAAGAATCTTGGTGATTTATCGAATCCTTTCCCTAACAAATCCAAATCGAACAACAGCATTATTTCGTGTGTTCCTGAATTAAACTGACCGAAATTTGTGAGCATATAATCATAGGCGTAACCCACTCTCAATGTCGGCGTAACATTAATATTGAATAAAGCACTAACTGAATCATCAATTCTGTAGGCAGCTCCAAATTCAAACTTTTCATTATACAAAACATTCGCAGTGACGTCTAAAGTAATTGGCGCGCCTTTTACAAATTTTGACATAAATGCTGGTTTTAATTTTACCTTGTCGCTAACTTGAAATACATAACCTGCCGTTAAAAAAGTGTGTATTTCTTCAGAACCAAAAGCATTAATTCCTGATTTTTCTTCAATGTATTTTGATTTCAGCAAATTCGGCACAGATAGTCCAACATAGAGATTGTCTCTAAAATAGTAAGCTCCAACTCCAATATTTGGTTTGGTTGCATTTATATTTTCTGCAAAAGCTAAATCAGTCTGAGGATCCGTAAAACGAAATCCGTTAAAATTAGTTTGCATGGATGAAAATCCCGCTTTTAAGCCCAGCGACAATTTATTTTTTCCGCCTAATTTTAAAACATAGGCAAAATCGGCATAAACATTATTTTCTTTTTTGGCACCGTCTCCAATATCATCTGAAATAAAAGAAATTCCGGCTTCTATTTTGTCATTAATCGCCGTATGTCCAAAAAACGTAAATGTTTTTGGAGCGCCATAAGCGCCCACCCATTGCGTTCTGTACAATCCGCCAAAATTCATCATAGCAGGAACGCCTGTCGCATAAGCAGGATTGACTACACTCATATTGTACATATAATGCGTGTATTCTGGATCTTGCTGTGCAGAGACCGATAAATAGAAGAAGAAATTTATAAGGAGTATTATTTTTTTCATTTGAAAACTGTATTAAAATGTAAAAAGAGATTTTATCGATTTAAATAAAGACGGCCTTGTTTTGGCGGTTTATTGTCTTTATTGAAATGCAGTACATAAAAATAAACTCCGTTGGGTGCGATACCTCCCGCAATACCGCTTTTTTCATAATTTTTACCGTCCCAAGCTGGTTTACTATTATCTCCTTTATACATTCCGTTTCCGTATCTATTATAAATTTCAAGTGTATAATTCGGGTATAAAAACTCAATATCTTTTATCACAAACGAATCGTTTACACCATCTCCGTTTGGTGAAAATCCGTCTGGAATAAAAAACTCGTATTGAGCCACCTCGCAGTCTTGCAAAGAGACTTTTACTTCTCTGTAACTTTCAGACAAGCATCTTGTTACTTCATTTAAATCATATCCGTAATAAGTTGCATTATGGACTAATAATGTGGTTGACGGCAGTAAATTTCCATCTACCGCATCATACCAAGCAACGGTTGTGGGAACATTGGTTTTACTGGAAAGATCACTTATTTTCGGATTTGCCAATCCGCAGAAGTCTGGCGTTTCTGTCATTTCAGGAGCTGGCGTATCGTTTATAATTACCGAAATTTTGGCTGGTTCTGAAGTACAGCCCGCTGCTGAAGTTTCTCTAACGAAATAATCTTCTGTTTTTAAAACATAATCAACTGCTAACGGTGTTGTTGCTGTTGCCGAATTATACCATTTATATTGCGCCCCTTTTGGCTCTAAATTGGCTATTACTGCTTCATCAACTTTACAAAACTGCTGATCTGTTACAGTAGGTGCTGGCGGAATTGGATTTATTACAAAATCATCTGTAACATTGATTAAATCTACATCGCAATTTGTAACGGTATTGGTTAAATTCAATAATTTAATTTTTGTTGTTCCTGTATTTAAAAGCAATTCGGCAGGAATAATAAAATCTAATTTTCCATTTGTGACTGCTTTTGCAATAGTTTGCACGGATGAAGAATTGCTTTCAGACAATGCGTAAGAAATACTGGCATTCGTTAAGCTTCCTAAACCAGAAACTGCAACAGTAACAGGCGCATTCAAACAGAAATCATTAACTTTTGCCACCACAGTTACTGCATTTGGAAGCGGATTTATATTTAAATTTCCTGCTACATTTGCCGTATTGCTGCATTGAGGCGAAGGATTTGTAATATCAGTGATGCTATAAATACTAATTACCGATAATCCGCTTCTAGTATTTAAACTTCTTGGAACTATAAAAGAAGCCTTTCCTCCAATAGATTGCATTTCTGCTGTTTCGCCAAGAGCCAAATTATCTCCATTTACGTTATAAGAGATACGGTAATTTCCATCGAGCAATTGAGGCGCTGTGACTTGAATTGTAGCATCATCATTTTGACAAATAGGAAGCGCCGATAATGTAGCATTAGTCAAACGCGGTAATGGATAAATAGTCAAAATAGTTGAAAACGGACTAAAGATATTTACACATTTTCCTTTACTTGATGTTGACACTATACGCGTAACCGTTATGGTATATTGCCCCACTTGTTTAAAATAAGAAGATCGAATTGGAAAGTTAAATTCTCCATTTGCAAAATTTCCTCTTACAGTTTCAGATCCAGAGGCTCCCGGTCCGACAACACTAAAACTAACGTCGTATACTCCATTAGGTATAGAGTCTGGACCTTGTGTAATTTTTGCCGAATACGTTGCTGTGGCAATTTCCGATTCGCAGATATCTTTGCTAACTGCGATTTTTGACCCTGTAAAATCGAGTCTTTTTTCGAGCAATATTTTCACAGTAGCATTATCATCAGGACATATAAAGCTGTTAGGAACGGCTAAAACAGTATACGTATAAGAATATTCTCCTGGCCCATTTGCATCAAATAATTCTTGAAGATTAATAGTATGATCAGTGGGCGATGTTATTCCGATACCTGTCCAAGTTCCATCTGGGTCTTCACCAGTAAGCCTATCATTTAAATTCAAATCGGTATATACTGCCAAATCGGTTGTGCCGCACAACTCCAAATGCTGTGGTTCTCCTGCTTCTGGAGCTATATAAATAGTTACTTGCACATTGGTAGACTTTTCGTCGGGAGAACATGCAAGCACAGCTGGCACGGTATAGATAAAGTTAAGTGTAGTTTTGGTTTTATATTGGTCAATCGTTATTGAAGATTCTACAGGCTCTCCTTTGTCAGTCTTAAATGTCCCGTTTACATGTGGTCCCATTACTTTACTGTCAAAAGCCGTAAAAAGATTAAAAGTTCGATTTTTATTACAAACAGTAGCTTCCGAACCAACCCCCACATATGCGCCTATCGTAATTGTAACTACAGCTTTATTATCTGTACATCCTGAAGTCGCGGGAGCAGTATAAGTATAATAATACGTTCCACCGCCAAGAATAAGTTGCGCGTTCAAAATACCATTAGCAGCATCTAAACCTTGCTTGCTGCTTCCTGTCCATGTTCCGCCAGGAACTGGAGAACCTCCTAATAAAGAAAATAAATTTACCGATTGATAAATTGGATTAGAGACGTCACAAATTAATTCATTTGTATTATCATCACCAGCACATTGTGCAGTTAGTTTTGAAGAAATGAGGGTAAAAAAAATAAAAAACAATACAAAACAGTGGTAGCTAATGTAGTTTTTTGCCATAGATTAAATTTTTTACTAAACATAAGAAAATATTTAACAAAAAACACGCTTTTTAGTAAACTTATTTTCACAAAAAGCAAACATTTCTACAATACAACATCTTAAAACGCTGTTTTCATAATAAATCAAAAATTATGACCTAGTTCTTTTTTACAATTCATCTTCTAGCCTAAATCTAAATTTAAGCACCACACTATTTCGTTCAACCTCGATATTAATCCAAATATCATCTTCCGATTTTAAAAGATTATTAATCTGTTGGAGAGTATATTTATACGGCTGTGTCTTATTAATACTGATAATAATGTCACCTTTAAGAAGTCCGCATTTTTCAGCTGCAGAATTCTTACGCACGTTTACAATTTCATAAACAGGCTTTAGAGCAAATTTATATTTAAAATTATTGCTGTTCTTCTCTTTTTCCTGCAATTCATCCATCGAGGAAGCAACTCGCACGGTTTCTAAATGCACTGTTTCCTGTACCCACTGAAGTCCATTGTGCTGAACCGTGATTCCACTTTTATTGTAGGTAAAAGGTTCTCCAAATTTGCTATTCTTTTTCAGGTAGAGTTTTTTCCCTTTATAATCCAAAACCAAAGTAAATCGTTTTAAAACTTCGCCACCAACAGATCCAATACGTCCTGGGACCATCTTAACGTTCCGAATGGAGGCAGAATCAGGAAAAGAAACGATCGGTTTTTTAAAATCAAATTCGTCAATCGAAAATTTATCAATTTTAGCACGATGCCCTTCAATATCCCCGCTAAATCCTTTTCCTAAAAAATCTGGAAAATTTTTATTTGGGAGTTTGATTTTATCATTTTCAAAAACCCAGAAAGCATCACTATTTCCAATATCAATTAGAAGCTTTGCCGGAATTTCTTCATTATTAACCGTTGCTGTTGTCATGATATAGGGTTTTGATTTTTCTACTGTTATCGGAACCATTCTAAACTTTTTATTTAGCCTTTCCTCAAACTTATTATTCTTCGCATGAACTATTATTTTCCTTTTCTGGTAATTAACTTCTACATAGTTATTTCGAAAGAATTTATGGCCGATAATTCCATTGACAGGAATTCCGATATGAGAAGACAAATTGAAGCTTTGGTCTAAAATAATAAAGACCATATGATCATTGGATTTCAGACCATGCGTTTCCAAAATATTTTTTGTCGATTTCAGGCCTTCTATTTCTTCCTCGCTTCCTAAACCGCGGAGTTTAATTTTTTCCACATTATTAAAACTGACTTCCTGCTTTTCTTCCATACTAAACAGAATCGTTTCTTCGACACCAGAATCTAAAAGAAAGTTAAGCTCAACTCCATTTACTTTTATCGGAATAAAAACAAGATTATTTATCAATTTAAAAGGGATTGTGGCCTTTGTTGCATTGTTTTCCAATAAAAAATCGCCTTGTCCAAAAAGCAAAAAAGGTAAGAATAACCCAAAAAACAATACTATATATTTTTTCATTGACAATATTTTATTATAAAATTAGTAAATATATTTATTATTGTTACATTTTTGCAAGTACCGGTATTGTTTACGTTAAATTGGAAAAAAAAATGCAAATTTGCACTTCAATAATTTATACTCATGCCGACAATTTCACACAAGGGAAGAAACATGCCCGAATCTCCGATACGCAAGCTGGCTCCTTTTGCTGATTTAGCAAAGAAAAAAGGACACAAGGTGTATCACTTAAACATTGGTCAACCGGATATCAAGACACCGGAAGTGGCCATCGAGGCGGTAAAAAATATTGATTTGAGTATTATAGAATACAGTCCGTCTGCCGGATATGAAAGCTATAGAAAAAAATTAGCTCATTTTTACCAGCGCCAAAATGTAAACGTTAACACAGAAGACATCATTGTAACTACTGGTGGTTCTGAAGCCTTACTTTTTGCACTGGCCACAATTACAGATCCTGGAGATGAAATCATTATCCCGGAACCTTTTTATGCTAATTATCATGCGTTTGCTTCTTCTACAAGTGCAACTGTAGTTCCTCTTGTTTCTACTATTGAAACTGGTTTTGCTTTGCCAAGTATTGACGAAGTTGAAAAACTAATAACACCAAGAACAAAAGCCATTCTGATTTGCAACCCTGGAAATCCGACTGGATATTTATACTCTGAAGCCGAAATTAAACAATTGGCTCATTTAATTAAAAAACACGATTTATACTTAATCGCTGATGAAGTGTACCGTGAATTTTTATACGATGGAGATGATGTGCATTTTTCTGTAATGAATCTAGAAGATGTACAGCAAAATGTAATCATGGTTGATTCTGTTTCTAAACGCTACAGTATGTGCGGAGCAAGAATTGGCTGTCTGGTGACAAAAAACAAAGACGTCTTGGCAACCGTAATGAAGTTTGCTCAAGCGCGTTTAAGTCCGCCAACTATTGAGCAGATAGCTTGCGAAGCTGCTATAGACACTCCGCAGAGTTATTTTGATGAAGTAATTGGCGAATACAAAGAACGTCGCAATACCTTAATTGCCGAATTAAACAAGATTGAAGGTGTTGTGGTTACAAAACCAAAAGGCGCTTTTTATTGTATTGCCGAACTTCCGATAGAAGATTCAGACGATTTTGCACAATGGCTTCTTGAAAGTTATGATTTAAATGGCGAAACGGTAATGATTGCTCCTGCAAAAGGTTTCTATTCAACTCCTGGAATGGGACTAAATCAGGTTCGTATTGCTTATGTGTTGAACAAAAAAGATTTGATTACTGCTGTAAATATCTTAAAGGAAGCTTTACTGGTTTACAACAACAGATAATCAATTCATTATAATCGATTTAAAAAGACAATAACGTTCTTCGTTGTTGTCTTTTTTGTTTTTAATAACAATATTTCTCTTTAAAATTTAAATTATATCCAAAAAGTAGTAATTAAATCCTAAAAACCATAGAAAAGGTTTCCTATTTATTAATTATCTTTACCGCCTTAAAAAGATATACCACATATAATAGTAGTTCTTAATGATAAATAACGAAGATTTTTTAGACGAAATAGGTGACAGTCATTTCAGCAGTAATGCCAAAAACCCTCTAAGAGCGGATGCTTTTGATATCACTGATGAAGAAAAAATAGAAAAAATTAAAAAAGATGTCGAAAACATCCTGCAAACATTAGGAATGGATTTGACAGATGACAGCATTAAAGGAACTCCAAACCGAGTTGCAAAAATGTTTGTAAAAGAAATTTTTGGAGGTCTTAACCCTGCAAAACAGCCAAAAGCTTCTACTTTTGACAATAATTACAAATATGGCGAAATGCTTGTAGAAAAAAACATTACGGTTTATTCTACTTGCGAACACCACTTACTGCCAATTATCGGGCGTGCTCACGTTGCTTACATCTCAAGCGGACGCGTTATTGGTTTATCAAAAATGAACCGTATCGTAGAGTATTATGCAAAAAGACCTCAAGTACAAGAGCGTCTAACTATGCAGATTGTTCAAGAGCTTCAAAAAGCTTTAGGAACAGAAGATGTAGCCTGCGTTATTGATGCAAAACACCTTTGCGTAAACTCTCGCGGAATTAAAGATATCGAAAGCAGCACAGTAACTTCTGAGTTCGGAGGAAAATTCAAAGAGCCACAAACAAAAAGAGAATTTTTAGATTATATTAAGCTAGACACTCAATTCTAAAATGTTTATTGTTTTTAGTTTATAGTTTGTTGTTTTTATGGCGAAAATAGAAAAGTTTGAAGATTTAGAAATTTGGAGATTAGCTCGAGAAATCTGTCTTCAAATTGAATTTTTAATTCAAAATACAAACTTGAAAACAAACTATTCGTTAAAAGATCAAATTGATAGAAGTTCTGGTTCAATAATGGATAATATCGCAGAAGGTTTTGAAAGAAATGGCAATCGAGAATTTATTAATTTTTTAAGTATTGCAAAAGGTTCTGCTGGCGAAGTAAAATCTCAATCCTATAGAGCCTTTGATAAAAAACTGATTAATCAGGAACAACATTTAAAACTGAATGAAAAGGTTGAACTTGTTAAAAACAAAATTGGGGCAATGATGAACTATTTAAACAAATGTGAAATCAAAGGTCTAAAATTCAAATAAACAATTTCATCCCAAAACAATAAACCAAAAACAATAAACAACAAACATTAAAAAATATGCCACTATATAGCAGTCAGCCTTTAAAAATATACAATTCGCTTTCTGGCGAAAAAGAAGATTTCAAACCAATCCATGAAGGAAACGTTGGAATGTATGTTTGTGGACCTACCGTATATAGTAATGTTCACTTAGGAAACGTGAGAACTTTTATGTCTTTTGACGTAATCTTCAGGTATTTTCTGCATTTAGATTATAAAGTTCGTTATGTTCGAAATATTACCGATGTTGGACATATTGTAGACGATGTGGATGAAGGTGAAGATAAAATTGCTAAAAAAGCACGTTTGGAACAATTGGAACCAATGGAAGTAGTACAGCGTTATACTGTAGACTTCCACAACATTCTAAAAGCTTTCAACTTTTTGCCTCCAAGCATCGAGCCTACAGCAACAGGGCATATTATTGAGCAAATTGAAATTATTAAAAAAATTATCGATAAAGGTATCGCTTATGTGGCAAACGGATCGGTATATTTTGATGTAGTAAAATATAACGAAACCAATAATTACGGTATATTAAGCGGCAGAAATATCGATGATATGTTGGCAAACACACGTGATCTTGACGGGCAATCTGACAAGAGAAATCCACAAGATTTTGCGCTTTGGAAAAAAGCAGAGCCAGAACATATCATGAGATGGCCTTCGCCTTGGAGTGATGGTTTCCCTGGATGGCACTTAGAGTGTACTGCCATGAGCACCAAATATCTTGGGAATCATTTTGACATTCACGGAGGCGGAATGGATTTAAAATTCCCTCACCACGAGTGTGAAATCGCTCAAAATGAAGCTTGCACAGGTCAGGCGCCAGTAAATTACTGGATGCATGCGAACATGCTTACTTTAAACGGAAAGAAAATGGCAAAATCGACTGGAAACAATATTCTCCCAGGCGAAATTCTTAGCGGAGACAACAACATCTTAAGCAAACCATTTTCTGCTTCTGTAACTCGTTTTTTCATGCTTCAAGCACATTACAGAAGCATCTTAGACTTCTCTGACGATGCTATTGTTGCAGCCGAAAAAGGATACAAAAGATTAATGGAAGCACTAGATGCTTTGCCAAATATTACTGCAGGAAATTCTAGTTCAATAGATTTTGCTGCTTGGAAACAGCTTTGCTACGATGCAATGAATGATGATTTCAACACGCCAATTTTAATTGCGCAGCTGTTTGAAGCCGTTCGCTACATCAATTTATTAAAAGATGGCAAAGAAACGATTTCTGCTGATGATTTAGCCGATTTCAAAAAAGCCGTAAATGCTTTTGTTTTTGACGTTTTAGGACTTAATGACGACAAAGCTGCTGATGGCGATAGCGATAAACTGGAAGGTGTAGTAAACATGCTTATCGAAATGAGAAATCAGGCGAGAGCAGATAAAAACTTTGCGCTTTCTGACCAAATTCGCGATCAATTAATTGCTTTGGGAATTCAGCTTAAAGACGGAAAAGAAGGAACTACTTTTAGCATTCAATAAAAAAGTATTCAATATTAGTTTTTAGTGTTTCATTCATTCTGAACACTAAAAACTGAGTATTGAACACCAACTAAACGATACAAGAAAAATATGTTTTCAAAAATTCTGATATATCCGTTTGTATTGTTAGTCCGTTTTTATCAGACTGCTATTTCGCCGTTTACTCCGGCTGCATGCAGATTTGAACCAACTTGTTCTACTTATATGATTCAAGCACTGCAAATTCACGGATTGTTTTATGGCGGATTTTTAGGCATCAAACGTATCTTAAGCTGTCATCCTTGGGGAAGAAGCGGTTACGATCCTGTACCAGAAAAGAAATGCAACCACAAACATTAACTTTTTAGAAAGCGGTACTTTACATTAAATATTTATTTTTACAGCTATATAAAAACATTTATACATGACACACGCCTTAAATTTAGTTTGGAATCCTTCTGAAGGAATCAACTTAGGATTTTTTATGATCCGATATTATAGCCTAATGTTTGTAATTGCATTTGGCTTAGGATGGTTCCTAATGAAAAAGATGTTCGAAAGAGAAAACGAATCGATTGAAAAACTGGATTCTTTATTTGTTTGGACCGTTTTAGCCACTTTAATAGGCGCTCGTTTAGGTCATGTTTTCTTCTATGATTGGGAATATTTCAGAAATCATTTACTTGAAATTTTCCTTCCATTTAGATTTGAACCAGAATTTCAATTTACAGGTTTCCAAGGATTAGCAAGCCATGGCGCAGCTATTGCAATCATTGTTGCGATGTACTATTACAGTAAAAAAATATTAAAACGTCCGTTATTATGGATTTTAGACCGTGTTGTAATTCCTGTTGCAAGCGGTGCTATTTTTGTTCGTTTAGGAAACTTCTTTAACTCTGAAATTATTGGTCACGAAACTGACTCTGCATTCGGAATCCGTTTTCTTCACGACAAATTCAGCAAAGCCGAAGCCGTACAGAAAACAGGAATAGCCGATCCAAAAGAAGCTTATAACGCAATAGCTTCAGACCCAAGATTTGCAAACATATTAGCCGAGGTACCTTCAAGACATCCTACTCAGCTTTACGAAGCGATTTGTTACGTTTTTGTTTTTGCTATTTTATACTTTTTATACTGGAAAACAAATGCAAGACTTAAATCTGGACTTTTATTCGGATTGTTTTTAGTTCTTTTATTTGTTGTGCGTTTCATCGTAGAGTTTGTAAAAGAAAGCCAAGGCGGTTTTGAGAGCGAATTAGGCTTATTTTCGACAGGACAATGGCTAAGCATACCATTTATCATTATTGGACTTTTCTTTGTTATTAGAGCACAAAGAAATCCTTTAGCTGACGCATAAAACAATTTTAATTCATAAAAAAAGGCCCAATATTTAAAGTATTGGGCATTTTCTTTTTATGGTTGATACGAAATACCAAATTCGATATTCTTAGTATTATATCCTGCATTACTGCTTCCTAAACCTGCATTAGAAACGTGCCGCAAACTCGGGCGAAGATCAAACTGAAATTTATGATAACTTGCAGTAAAACCAACTGCTAAAACATCAGCAAAAGCAAATCCTTTTGACATTCTCTCTGTTTCTGTATCTGTAATAAGAGGACCAACACTTCCTAATATATATATCGAGCACATTTTCCCAATTGGCTTTCTAACCACAAATCCAATATTCAGAACATATTCCATCACCTCCTTCATTTTCATATATTCTATTCTTTTCTGCTCGAAATCTGGTTTCTCTGGCTTTACAAAATAATAATTAAGCAATTGATGTTTTCCAGAATTGATTTCGGGTTGAACTAAAACTTCGTACTGAAAATTTCTAGATTCTTTGATTTTATAATACAATTGCACTTTATAAAAATGATTCTCAAAAGTATAATCGGTATTACTAAATTCACCTCCAAAACCATAACTCAAGCCTATTCTGTAATTACTATTTTTCTCCTGTGCCTGAAGCTGAAAAGCAACAAAAAAAGCAATTATAAAAAATCTTAGTTTTCGAATCATAATTTCTTTTGGATTGGCAAATACAAACATAAAAAAAAGATCCAGTTTTCACTGGATCTTTCTATTATATCAAACAAGGTTTTAATTATGCCTTATTGTGTTTGTCTTCAATTGTGTGTTTCTCATCACTTGAAATCGTGTCAACCAATACTGGTGTAGCGATAAATAATGAAGAGTAAGTACCAACGATAATACCGATTAACATTGCAAAGATAAATCCTCTGATAGATTCTCCACCGAAAATAAACATCGTTAATAATACGATAATCATCATTAATGAAGTATTCAATGTTCTAGATAATGTAGTATTAATAGAAGCGTTTACAATATCTTCAAAGCTACCTTTACGGTTTCCGATGATAAACTCTCTTACCCTGTCAAATACAATTACTGTATCGTTCATAGAATAACCAATTACAGTTAAGATCGCAGCGATAAAGTGCTGATCCATTTCCATGTGGAATGGCATGAATTTGTAGCATAATGAATAAATTCCTAATACGAAGATTACGTCGTGAGCAACAGCTGCAATCGCACCTAATGAATACTGCCATTTACGGAAAGATACCATTAAGTATAAGAAAATAACTGCCATCGCACCAAGAACTGCCCAGTAAGAGTTAGTTTTAATATCCTCAGAGATAGAAGCACCTACTTTAGAAGCTTGCAATACTCCAACTCTCTTACCATCAAATGAATTGATGAATTTATCGTAAGTTGTATTTGGGAAATACTTCTGTAAAGCAGCATATAATTTTTGGTTTACTTCCTCATCAATAGCAACACCGTCTTCTTTAATTTTATATTTAGTAGTGATTTTCAATTGATCATCATCACCTAAAATTTTAGCCTCAACCGGAGTACCGAAAGCTGCAGACAATTCGTCTGAAACTACAGTCGCATCAACTGGTTTTTCAAATTTAACTTGGAAAGTTCTTCCTCCAACAAAATCAACACCTTCATCTAATCCGTTAACGAAGAAGATAGATACTAAACTTACTACTGTTACAATAGAAGAAAAGATATAAGTGAACTTTTTGATTTTGATGAAATCAAAGTGGAAGTTTGTAAACCAGTTTTTAGTAATACTTGTAGAGAAAGTCAAATCTGCTTTTCCTGCAATATTTCTGTCAATGAAAATTCTAGCAATAAAGATAGAAGTAAACAATGAAGTTACGATACCAATTAATAATGTTAATGCGAAACCTTTAATAGGACCTGTTCCGAAAATAAACAAGATAGCTCCAGTTAAAACGTGAGTAACGTTAGCATCAATAATAGAACGCATTGCACCATGCCATCCGTAAGAAGCTGTAACTGCTTCAGAAAGAGATTTTCCTTCACGCAATTCCTCTTTCGCTCTTTCGTAGATAATAATGTTCGCATCTACCGCAGTACCTAATGTAAGTACGATACCTGCAATACCTGGTAATGTCAATACAAAACCAAAACTTGCCATAATTCCGAATAAGAATAGTAAGTTTAACAATAAAGCAAGGTTTGCATACCAACCAGCTTTACCATAATAGAATACCATCCAAACGCAAACTAATAAGAAACCTAATACAGAAGAGATTGTACCTGCATCAATAGCCGCTTGTCCTAAAGATGGACCTACAACAGTTGATTGAATAATATCTGCAGAAGCTGGTAATTTACCTGCATTTAATACGTTAGCTAAATCTTTTGTTTCAGCGACATCAAATGAACCTGTAATCTCAGATCTTCCTCCAGCAATAGGACCGCTTGTTACACCTGGAGCAGAATATACGATATCATCTAATACAATAGCAATGTAGCTTTTTTGAGCAAATGCTCTTCCTGTCAATTCTTCCCAAACTTTAGCTCCTTGGCTGTTCATTTGCATAGAAACAGCTGGTTTACCCATTTGGTCAAAAGTATCTTTTGCATCAGTTACAACACCACCGCTCATAGCTGGCGCATTGTCTCTGTTTCCTTTTAAAGCATACAATTCTACAACTTCAACATCTGCTGCAGTTTTTGGATCTTTTGCTTTAGGATCTTTTATAGTTGTTGGCTTACTCCATACAAATTTAGCGTAGTGCTGATCAGCAGCCAATAAAACTCTAATTTCTGGTCTTTTAAAATATTCATTGATAGAAGCAGTATCTTTAGGTGCAAAATAACCTAAAACTGGTCCGCCACCATTACCAATCATTTTATCAAACAAAGGATTGTTTCCTTTTTTAACATCTGAAGAATCTTTAGCATCTGTTAATAATGCATTTAATGAATCTTTAGCAACAGTTTTAGTTTCAGTCTTTTTAACTTCAGTTTTCTTTAAAGCTTCGTTTGCCGATACTAAGAAATTACCGATTTCTTCAATTTTGAAAGTTTCCCAAAACTCTAATTGAGCTTTTCCTCCTAATAATTTTTTAATTCTATCAACATCCTTAGCACCTGGAAGCTCAACTAAGATTCTTCCTGTTTCTCCCAATTTTTGGATGTTTGGCTGAGTAACACCAAATTTGTCGATACGCTCTCTTAATACTTTAAAAGCACTTTCTACAGACTCATCAACTTTTCTTTTGATAACTTTTTGAACTTGCGCGTCAGACATTTGAAAGTCTACTCCACCTTCTCCTTGAAGGCTTCTGTTAGCGAAAATATCTGGAGATGCTAATTTTACAGTTCCTTTTGAATTTGCTTCAAAAGCTTCAAAAAACTTATTTAAATATGTTTTGTTTCCTTCTAAATTTGCAGATGCATCAGCTAATGATTTATTAAAAACTGGATTTTTAGAATTATTAGCCAAACCTTTTAATACATCTTTAATAGAAATTTGAAGAATTACGTTGATTCCCCCTTCTAAGTCAAGACCTTTATTAAGCTGTTTGTTTTTCACTTCGTTATAAGTGAAATCAGTAAAACCAAGATTTAATACTTTTTCTTTACCAATAGAATCTAAATATTTCAGCTCTTTATCAGGGTTATCTCCTGCAAAAGCTTTAGCTTCACTTTTGACACTATTTGCCACAAAAGTGAAGGATAGTTGGTAAATACTTACCAATGCAAATAGAATTGCGAAAAATTTAATAAGTCCTTTATTCTGCATTATTACTAAAAATTAATTATGTTTTATTTTTGATTTTGTTTTAAAGTCCCATAAAATAAGCCCTGACATTATTTTTTAAAACAAAAAAACGAGATCACGAATTACCAATTTTTTTTTAAACCGAGCAAATATATAATTAACGAAAATATTAACCAATTTATTTATTAATTAATCTCAAAAAAAAAGCTGCAAAAGTGCAGCTTCTTTTCTTTTTTGCCGTTTTTATTATACTAAAATCGTTTTTAGGGCATCATTCATACTACGAACTGCATCTGCACTTTTAGCAAATAATGCTTTTTCCTGATCGTTTAATTTAATATCAACTATCTCTTCTACTCCGTTTTTACCAATTATGCATGGCACACCGATACAAATATCATTCTGCCCATATTCTCCTTCTACAAAAACAGAACATGCAATCATTTTTTTCTGATCGTTTAAAATGCTATCTACCAAATAAGCTACAGAAGCCCCTGGAGCGTACCAAGCTGAAGTGCCTAAAAGTCCAGTAAGAGTAGCTCCTCCAACCATAGTATCTGCTGCAACTTTCTGCAATACTTCTTCTGAAAGGAACTGTGATACTGGAATTCCATTATAAGAAGCTAAACGTGTTAACGGAATCATAGTGGTATCTCCATGACCTCCAATTACCATTGCTGAAATATCATTTGCCGGTTTATCCAAAGCTAATGAAAGGTAAGTTCTAAAACGAGAACTATCTAAAGCACCGCCCATTCCTATTATTCTATTTTTCGGAAGACCTGTAGCTTTCAAAGCCAAATACGTCATCGTATCCATCGGATTGGAAACTACAACAATTATAGTATTAGGAGAATATTTTAGTACATTTTCGGCAACTGTTTTTACAATTCCTGCATTAATACCTATTAATTCTTCTCTAGTCATTCCTGGTTTTCTCGGAATTCCTGATGTAATTACTACTACATCGCTTCCCGCGGTTTTAGAATAATCGTTGGTAACTCCCGAAACTCTGGTATTAAAACCTGTGTTTGTGGCACACTGTGTAATATCCAGCGCCTTCCCCTCTGCAAAACCTTCTTTAATATCCAACAATACTACTTCGCTTGCAATTCCTCTATAAGAAATGACATCTGCACAGGTAGCTCCAACATTTCCTGCTCCTACAATGGTAACTTTCATATTTTTTACTTTATCGGTTATTAATTATGTCTATTCTCTAAAAAGACAATTCGTTTAATTGTCTAGTAAATTTAAACAATTAAACGAATTGAAATTATTAATTTTCATTTTATGCGTCGATATTTGCGTAAACTGCATTTTTCTCGATAAACTCTCTACGAGGAGGCACTTCATCCCCCATCAGCATAGAGAAAACTTGATCAGCTTCTGCAAGACTTTCAATATTAACCTGACGTAATGTTCTGAAATTCGGATCCATTGTAGTTTCCCATAATTGCTCCGCGTTCATCTCTCCAAGACCTTTATAACGTTGGATAGAAGCACTTCCTCCCATTCTTTCGTTAGCTTGATCACGCTGAACATCATTCCAAGCGTATTCTTTTTTGTTTCCTTTTTTAACTAAATATAAAGGTGGCGCTGCGATATATACGTGACCTTCTTCAATAAGCTCTTTCATAAAACGGAAGAAGAACGTTAATATTAAGGTAGAAATGTGGCTACCATCGACATCGGCATCACACATGATGATTACCTTATGATATCTAAGTTTTTCAAGATTTAATGCTTTACTATCTTCAGCAGTTCCAACCGTTACTCCTAATGCAGTAAAGATATTTCTAATCTCTTCGTTTTCGAACACTTTATGGTGCATCGCTTTTTCAACGTTCAAGATCTTACCACGTAATGGCAGAATCGCCTGAAAGTTACGATCACGTCCTTGTTTTGCTGTTCCACCAGCCGAATCTCCCTCGACAAGGTAAACCTCACATCTTGCAGGATCTTGCTCAGAACAGTCTGATAATTTTCCTGGCAATCCGCCGCCTCCCATAACAGTTTTACGCTGTACCATTTCACGCGCTTTTTTGGCTGCGTGACGTGCCTGAGCCGCTAAGATTACTTTTTGGATAATTACTTTTGCATCATTAGGATTTTCTTCCAAATAATTTTCAAGCATTTCTCCAACTGCTTGAGAAACTGGAGAAACCACCTCTCTGTTTCCAAGTTTAGTTTTAGTTTGTCCTTCGAACTGAGGTTCTGCAACTTTTACCGAAATAATAGCCGTTAATCCTTCACGGAAATCATCTCCTGAGATTTCGAATTTCAATTTATCCAACATTCCAGAAGCATCGGCATATTTTTTAAGCGTTCTTGTCAAACCACTTCTAAAACCTTGCAAATGCGTTCCTCCTTCGTGCGTATTGATATTGTTTACATAAGAAAAAATATTCTCCGTATAACTTGTATTATAGATCAAAGCAACCTCAACTGGAATTTCACCTTTTTCGTGATCCATACTGATTACGTGAGAAATAATTGGCTCACGGTTTCCATCTAAATAACGGATATATTCTTTTAATCCTTCATCTGAATGAAAAACTTCGCTTCTAAATTCTCCTTTTTCATCAACTTCTCTCTTATCTGTAAAGGTAATTGTGATTCCTTTATTCAAGAAAGAAAGTTCACGCATACGAGCTGAAAGCGTATCATATGAAAATTCAGTAGTCTGCTGAAAAATAGTATCGTCTGGGAAGAAAGTCTGGCGCGTACCTCTTTTCTCTGTTTCACCAATTTGTTTTACAGGATATAAGGCTTTTCCCCTTTCGTATTCCTGCTCATAAATTTTACCTTCTCTAAATACAGTAGATTTCATATGAACAGAAAGGGCGTTTACTACAGAAACCCCAACCCCATGCAAACCTCCTGAAACTTTATATGAATCTTTATCGAATTTACCTCCGGCACCAATTTTTGTCATTACAACCTCAAGTGCAGAAACACCTTCTTTTTTATGCAAATCAACTGGAATACCACGTCCGTTATCTTCAACTGTAACAGAACCATCTTCGTTTATTGAGACACTAATGGTGTCGCAATGCCCTCCCATTGCCTCATCAATAGAGTTATCAACAACCTCATAAACTAAATGATGCAGTCCTCGAACCCCTACATCTCCAATATACATCGATGGACGCATTCTTACGTGCTCCATTCCCTCTAATGCCTGAATACTATCTGCTGAATAATTGTTCTTCTTGATTTCTTCGCTCATATAATTTATTCTAAAAAATGTATTTACTGTCTAACACGCAAATATATAAAAACGCGAGCTATATACCCAGTAAATTACAACTTAAAGCACCTAAGTTATTAACACAATCGTCTGAAAAACCTAAAAATAAGTCCAAAAATGAATTTAAATTCGAAATTTTTGAAAATCCCAAAATTTTAAATGTCAAATTCTATTTTTGAAATCTGAAATATCGAATCAAAATTTTAAAATCCGCTTAAAACATTAAAATAAAAAACCGAAATCACATTAAAATGTTTTTCGGTTTTTCTATATCAGTCCCAACTTGGAATTTGGAATTTATTTTATTGATTTTTCCTTTTTTTTGGAATTTGGAATTTAAGAAATTGGAATTTTCCACTTTTAAGCAATAACAGTAGTTTTTACAGTTTCAAAATTACCGTTTAAGTGTGCGGCATTTGCCCTTCCGCTTGGATCGAGATTTTCCTGCCATTTTGGTATCCATTTTCGAACAGTTTGCGCTGCACTGACCTGCGGATAGAATTTATGGAAAATCGATCTGTATAAATACGCTTCTTTAGTCGTTGGCGAATTGTACGGAAACTCAACACTTGCTCCCGCCAATTGCTCATCTGTAACCTGCGAAGCGCAATATTCGATCAACTCATCAACCCAACTATATCCTACACCATCAGAAAATTGCTCTTTCTGACGCCATAAAACTTCTGAAGGCAAATAAGGATCTTCTGTATCAAAAGCTTTTCTTAAAATGTATTTTTCAACACCGTCATACGTTTTTGGCTGTTTTTCTTCTGTTTTAATTCGAATCGCAACATCTAAAAATTCGGTATCCAAAAACGGAATTCGCACTTCTAAACCATTTGCCATTGTCGTTTTATCTGCACGTAGCAAATCGGCTGTAAAAAGCTTCTGTACTCGTTCTATCGTTTCATCCTGAAATTCTTCTTCCGAAGGTGCATTTCTAAAATACAAATGTCCACCAAAAACCTCATCAGCTCCCTCGCCAGACAAGATTACTTTTATTCCTTGATCAGCGATAGCTTTAGAAAGCAAATACATTGGCACACCAGATCTAACCGAAATAATATCGTAAGTTTCGATATGATAAATTACTTTTTCTAAGGCTTTCACTCCTTCTTCTACAGAAAAATGAATTTCGTGATGTTCTGTCCCCAAAAATGCAGCTGCTTTTCTTGCCACAACATTATCTGGAGCATCAGCATCTAATCCAATAGAAAAAGAATGCAGCTTTTCACCTTTTTCTTTTAGCAATCTGGAAGTTATAGCTGAAATTAATGAAGTATCTAAACCTCCTGACAGCACAACACCCAAAGGCACTTCGGCCAATAAACGTTTGCGTGTTGCCTGAATTAAGCTTTCGCGAATTAACTCTAAATCTAGTGGCTGAGTTGCATTTTTATGGTCTTCGTATTCTGGACGATAGTATTTTACAAAACCAGTTTTTGCCGTATAATAATGTCCTGGAGGAAAAGTAGAAAACGATTTGCATTGGTCTGCAATAGATTTCATTTCTGACGAAAAATAAATTCGTCCTCTTTCATCCAAACCATAATACAAAGGTTTTACCCCAATCGGGTCACGGCCAGCAATATATTTATCTCCATCGATAACCACAAAAGCAAAATCTCCATCTAATTTATTGCAGAAATCATATCCAAATTCTTCATACAGATGTACAATTACTTCTGAATCTGATTCTGTTCTAAAAGTATGGTGCTTTAAAACCGTATTTTTAAGTTCTTTATAATTATAAATTTCCCCATCATGCACCATCCAAGCTTTATTAGTTCCTTGAATTGGCTGTTTCCCCGAATTAAGATCAATAATCGATAGGCTTTCATGACAAAGTATACTGCCATTTTCCATGATATGAATATCGCTTTCGTCAGGTCCGCGATGTGACATTCTTTCAGAAAGTTCTTTTACAAGTTTCGGGTCTTTTCCTTTTCCAATTACGGCCAATAATCCAGACATAATACTTCTATTTTATTTATTTACATTCAGTTTTTAGGCTAACTGAACATTAAAAAATCATTAAAATTTTTCATACAAAGCAAAACTAAATATTAAATTTTGCTTTTTGCTATTAAATTCTTAAAATACAATAGCATTTAACGTTTTTTATGGGGTTTCAAATATATTAAAAGAAAGTTAAATAATTACAAATAACAAATCTTAGAGAGGCCTTAATTATTTAATTTAACAGTTAAGACAAAAAAACGCTCTCTTAAAGAGAACGTTTTTCCGCAATATATATACTAATTCTAAAAATTAAACTCTATTTTATGCTTTAACGTAAGCATCGTCGTGAACATTTGCTACTGCTCTTCCTGATGGATCGTTTAAGTTTTTGAAAGCTTCATCCCACTCCAAAGCAATTTTGGTACTGCACGCAACACTTGCTTCCTGAGGCACACATAATGCTGCCGCATCGCTTGGGAAATGTTCTGCAAAAATAGAACGATAATAATATTCTTCTTTTGAAGTCGGAGTCTGCAATGGGAATTTGAATCTAGCATTTGCCAACTGCTCGTCTGAGACCTCTCTTGCCACAACTTCTTTCAAAGTATCAATCCAGCTGTATCCTACTCCATCAGAGAATTGCTCTTTTTGTCTCCAAGCCACACTTTCTGGAAGCATGTCTTCAAAAGCTTTACGAACTACCCATTTTTCCATTGGGTGCTCTTTGTTGATCATTTTATCTTGCGGGTTGATGCGCATGGCAACATCCATAAATTCTTTATCCAAGAATGGCACACGACCTTCAATTCCCCAAGCCGCTAAACTTTTGTTGGCACGTAAACAATCATACATGTGAAGTTTTCCTAATTTACGAACGTTTTCTTCGTGGAATTCTTTAGCGTTTGGCGCTTTGTGGAAGTATAAATATCCTCCAAACAACTCATCTGCACCTTCTCCCGAAAGAACCATTTTGATTCCCATAGATTTGATCACTCTCGCCATTAACCACATTGGAGTTGAAGCTCTAACTGTAGTTACATCATATGTTTCAAGGTTGTAAATTACATCACGAACCGCATCTAATCCTTCTTGGATCGTAAATTTAATTTCGTGGTGAATAGTTCCAATATGATCTGCAACTTTTCTTGCTGCTGCTAAATCTGGAGAACCTTCTAAACCAACAGAAAAAGAGTGCAATTGTGGATACCAAGCATCTGTAGTGTCATCTGACTCAATTCTTTTTTGAGCAAATTTCTTAGCCACAGCCGAAGTAATAGAAGAATCTAAACCTCCTGAAAGTAAAACTCCGTAAGGAACGTCACTCATTAGTTGTCTGTGAACTGCAGCTTCCAATGCTTTTCTGATTTCAGGAATGCTTGTTTCGTTATCTTTTACAGCATCATATTCTGTCCAGTCTCTTTTGTACCATTGCACAAATTCACCGTCTTTACTTGATAAATAATGTCCTGGAGGGAATAATTCGATTTTTGTACAGTATCCTTCAAGAGCTTTTAACTCAGAAGCCACATAGAAAGTCCCGTGCTGATCCCAACCAATATATAATGGAATAATTCCCATATGGTCACGAGCAACAAAATACTCGTCTTTATCTACATCGTAGATTGCAAATCCGAAGATTCCGTTTAATTCATCAACGAAGTTTACTCCTTTTTCTTTATATAAAGCTAAAATAACTTCACAGTCACTTTCAGTTTGAAAGTTATATTTACCAGCAAATTGTTTACGCAAATCTCTGTGGTTGTAGATTTCACCATTCGCAGCCAAAACCAATTTTTTATCTTCTGTAAATAAAGGTTGTTTTCCTGACGCTGGATCTACAATTGCCAAACGCTCGTGAGAAAGAATTGCTTTATCATTACTGAAAATTCCGCTCCAGTCTGGTCCACGGTGACGAATGATTTTTGACATTTCTAATACTTGAGGTCTTAAAGCTTCGGCTTTTTGTTTAAGATCAAAGGCACATACAATTCCACACATAATTTTATATTTTATTTTGTAAATTTTAATTTGATAGGGCAAAGATGTGATATTAGTTACAATTGAAAAATACAAACCTCAATATCAATTACAATTATAAATCAAAACAACAATTTTACATGCAAAATGTAAAATTTTGATATAAAAAAAAGTCTTAAACTTGAAATTTTTAATTTTGATTATAAAACTGCTTTAAAATTGAAACTTTAAACTGATTTTTTGAATTAAATTTTGAGTTATTCTGTTACAAATGGAAGATTCGTAAAGATTAGAAGAAAAGTTGTTCTGGAATTGTATTTTAAGCAAGAACATAGTGTTTGTCATTCTGAGGAACGAAGAATCACACTAGAAACTCCGCAAAGTATAATGCCGATCTTTGTCGACAAACTAGTGTGATTCTTCGTTCCTCAGAATGACAAGATTGGATAAGATGGCTACGTATTGAACTTTGTCAAAGTTGATAGCGAAAAAAGACTTATTCTACACTTTCAATAGTATAATGCGTCTTATTAATTTCAAATTGAAATCCAGCTTTATTTCCCATTAAGTGATTTCCTAAGGGAGATTGTGGAGAAAGCGCAATAACATTAATTCCTTCAATTGCAATTTTAGGAAGCGCAACACTCACATATAAATAAATTCCGTTGGCTTTTACTAAACTGCCTAAAACGATGTTTTCTGTTGTCTTAAGCGGGTCTATTTTATCTAAAATTGCTTTTTGCTCAAGGGCTTCCTTCAACTTACTAGTCAATTTTTCCTGTTCGATATGCATCATCGACAAAGCTGTTTCGTGTTTATCGCCAGCTGAACCTTTGGCATCGTTTTTTGAATCTTCTGTCAAACCAGAAATCATGTCTCTAAAAACATCAATTCTGTCTTGAACCATTTGTGTATAGTGAGAATATATTTTTTCTTTGAAAGTCATTTTTTTAAAGGTACTGAGATTCTGAGGTGCAAAAGTGCAAAGGTTTTTCCTTTTGTCTAAATTTTTATTCGAAAAAAGCTTTTGGATAGACCACTTCTCCGCTTACTCCTTTTAAACCATCTTCCGCTAATGCAATAACCATACAGTTTTCTGATGGAACATCAAAAGGCATTTTGATATTGTACTTTTCACAAAGTTTATATCCAAATCTTGGATAATAATCTTGATGTCCTAACAAAATAACCGATTTGTAACCTAACCTTTTCGCGATTTCATGTCCATGTAAAATAAGTTTAGAACCAATTCCTTTTCCTTGAAATTCTGGCAAAACTGAAACGGGAGCGAGTGCTAATGACGGAAAGATTTGAGATTCATTTTTTATCTGCAGCTTGGTAAATAAAATATGACCGACAATATCATTATCAATTTCTGCAACAATAGACAATTCAGGAATAAAGGCTTCAGAGTTTCTAAGTCTTTCTACCAAAAATTGTTCTTTATGATCGCTGTATTCTTCCTTTTCAAAAGCTTTTTCTATCAAATGAAAAATACTTTCAAAATCATTTTTATTTTCTTGACGTAATATAATTTCCATTTTATAAAATTAAAAAACAGCCACGAATTCACGAATCTACTCCAAAAAATTCATGAGCCCATGGCTGAAAAAAAAGGCACTTTATCTTTTATAAAATCTTTGTGCCTTAGTGTCTTTGTGGCATTAAGCCTTAAAAATCAAATTTATAATTTGCACCTCCTAAAACTTGGAATCCTTGTACAGGATAATTCAACCATTTTTCGTAAGCTTGATTTCCAATATTATTCAGTTTTAAGAAAAACGTCAAACGTTCGCTGAATTTATATCCAACATGAGCATTAGCATCAAAATAACTTTTTAAGGTAATTGGTGTTGCATCAATTCCTAAAGAAGTATTGGTCTGCATATCTTTTCTTTCGCCAACATAAAACACATTCAATCCTGCGTACCATTGCTTTGTAATATTAACGTCCAAAGTCGAACTTAATTTCATTGATGGCAAATTCCATGCTTCAACTGCATTGTCTGTATTATAACTATTAAAAGTTCCGTTGATTCCAAAAGTTACATTTTGAGAAAAATCAGCTTTTAATTCTCCGTAGAAACGGAACGTTCTAATATCTTCATACACTACTCCAAATGAGTTCCCGAAAGCATAATCTTCGTTGGTAATTACTTCTGTATAATCATTTGCTTTAAACAGTGCTTTATCTTTTTCATTCAAGTAAGAAGCGGTCAAGTTATAATTTACGTTATTTGCCAATTTCCCTTTCAAACCTGCAAATACATTATATTGTGTACTTGACGGACGCATGTTTAAAGTCGGAGACAAAAACGGATTCTCGGTCACAAAATCGGCATACGAATTTTGGTTTAAAGCTCCATTAACTCCTGTATAAAAAATCATCAAATCGCCAACCAATCTATATGAAGCATTTACTTTTGGATAGAAATAAAACTTATTGCCGCTGTTTTCAGAATCTGCACTGTAATAGATTCCAGCTCCTAGTTCTAATGTCCATTCGTTTTCATTGATTACAAAACTTGGTTCGATTCCAACATTTGTAAAACTGTATTTTAAAGCTTCTGTATTATCTTGAAAATAATTGTTTTTAAAAGATCCGCTTACATGATCTACAATTACATTGGTTTTAATTGCCTGATCCATTACATCAACTGTAAAAGTAGGCTTTACATAAAATCTGTTTTCCGATGAAGAATAACTGTCTGAAAAATGAGTAAATTTCGCAGAAAGCTTACTAAAAATACTTTCTGTAAATTCTGCATTTCCGCCAACCCAAATGGTATTATAAGAGTGATCTGGATTAATGCTGTTTACCAAATCATAACGCTGATCTGGAATTGTCGAGCCAAAATCTGATGGAAGTCCATACCAGTTATAAATTTGGTTTTGATATCCTAAATCGACTCCCCAAGTATTATCTCTATTGTTTTGACCGTAACCAACATTTATTGATGTATCGTAAAATTCATCATTCAATTCAACATCTTTAATTCCGCCTTGAGAAGAGTGATGGCGAAACATTCCGGCTACATAATCATTATTGCCCAAATCCTGATTTACGAATAATTCACCGTTCAAAGTGCTGTAATTTCCAAGTCCTAAAGTTGCGTAATTATTAAACAATCTTTCTTTTTTAGCTTTTTCCACACCTTCAGCCTTTCCCTTTGAAGGCGTAAAAGTAGAAGCCACGGGAACAGACAGAATACTATATTTAATAACTTCTTTCGGCTGATTCCCGCTATCGTCAAGCGAAGGTGTTTCTTTTACTTTAAAAGCATCTGAAACAGTCGGCGAATATGGTTTTACCACGTTTACAGTTTCAGTTCCGATACTTTCATTTTTCTTCTGTGCAATCGAAAACTGACCAACAAATAATACTAGCAAAACGATAATTTTATACTGGCAATTTAATTTCATATTTCTTCTTTTTAAGAGTATAGAGAAAAGAGTATAGAAAATAGACTTATCTAATTCTTATCCTAAAAACTCTTTGTTCTCTTTCTATATTCTAAAATCTTTTTTCTTTGTTCTATTTTCTATTATCTTGCTTAAGCTTCCCACTCTCCTTTGGCTACAAATTGAGCTTTTCCTCCTATTTTAATATCAAACTGATTATTTTCCAGTTTCCCTTTAAAATAAATTTCAGACGGTCGGCCAATGTAATCTCCCTGATGGTTTGTTACTTCAATTACAGGAGAATGATATTTTAAAAGATAGGCCTGCAGACAAGTACTTGCACTTCCTGTTGCTGCATCTTCCACCAATTGATTATTTTCTACACATAACATTCTGGTTGCCAACTTCGAATCTTCAAAACTATAAAAATACAGCCCTCTGTGATCTGTTTTACAATGCTGTTTCAACCATTTATCGGTTTTATCTTTATCTAAAACCAAATTCTCTAAAGCTCTTTTGCTGTTTAACGGAACAATTACAAATGCACTTCCCGTAGTCACTTCTTGTATCAAATATTGATTGTCAAAATCATCAATTGTCAAGTTGCTGAAAGATGGGAAATCTTCTTTTGCAAAAACATCCCAAAACTTTGGTTGCGCCGCTTTTAGCCAAATCAAATCTTCGGTTTTATTGATCGAAATTGGTCCAATAGGAACTTCTAATTTTATTTCGTTAGGCGAATTTTCAAAGATCTTATTCATCAAAACCCAAGAAGTCCCAATGATCGGATGTCCTGCAAACTGCATTTCGTGAGCAGGAGTAAAAATTCTTATTTCGGCTTTATTGTTTTCTTTGTCCAGTTTCGTTACAAATGTGCTTTCCGCAAAATTAATCTCGCGCGCGATCTGCTGCATTTCTTCCGAACTTAAATTCTCAGCATCTAAAAAAACCGCCAACTGATTTCCGGCATATTTCTTATCAGCAAAAACATCAACTATGTAAAAAGGTAAACTCATTTCTTTCTTTTTTATTTAAAGAGGCAAGAAGAAAGAGAAAAGACTTTTCATTGAAATCTTGCTTCTTGGCTCTTTCTTCTATTTTTCTATCTATTAATCGACGAATTTGTTTTTGACTCTTCCGCTTTAATAGCTCCTAATTCTTTTTTCGCTTCTTCGACAACATCTGGATAATCTGTAAAATTGTTGATTACGTTATCCAAAATATAAGTTGCCTGATAACTGTCTTTTAGTCCGTAGAAGTTCTTCGCCATTAACACCAAACCTTTTGCTCCGTAATATTTATATGCCGAATAACTTTTTGCCAATTTTTGAACCGCAGTATTCGAAGCATCAAATTTCCCTTCTTTGGTTTTAAAATAGGCATCGTAATACAACGCTTCTGCTGCTAATTCTCCTTTTGAAGTTGTCATTAATTTAGCGTAAGCTGTTTTCGCTTTATCTTCATTCCCTGTTTGAATCGCCGCTCTTGCCACAATGATCTGGGCATCTGCTTTTACTCCTGCATCAGATTTTGGGTTTTCTAAAACTTTTTCAGCAGCAGTAACCGAATTGTCATAATCCTTTTTATCGTAATAACATTTCATCAGGTTTGCCTGAGCGAAAGTCTTGTTCTGCGGATAATCTGCTTCGCTTTCTAAACGTTTTAAAACCGGAATTGCTTTATCACAATCTTTTGCTTTTAAGTAAATTTGAGCCAATCTGTTTAAAGCCTGTTCTGTAAATTCATTTCTAGGCTGATCGATTACATATTGATAATTTGATGTCGATTTTGTCTCAGAACCTTCAGCATAATACAATTGTGCTAGATAAAAATTAGCTTCCAAAGCGTGCAAACCAGCTGGAAATTTGCTTACATAACCTCCAAATCCTGTAATTGCAGCTTTGCTATTATTTTGGCTGTATTGCTTAAAGGCAGCATCGTAAGTATCGTTATCTAATTCAGCATCTGAAACCTCAACAAAATCTAAAGTACGAACCCAAGTTGCATATTCGTCTACTTTTCCTGAATCAACATAGATTAATCTTGCTGTTGAAACCGCTTCTAAAGCTTCTGGTGTTTTTGGAAATTCAGCCGCTACTTTTTTGAATTTTGTTAAAGCCTGCTGATCGCGATCTGAATTATAATAAATCAATCCTTGTTTTAAAATTGCTTTTGAAGTAAAAGATCCATTTTGGAATTCTGAAATCAATTGATCATACGTTTTCAAAGCTTGATCGTTTTTCTTTTCTGCAACGTAAGTATTTCCTAATTCGAACAAAGCATCATCTCTGTAAGACGATTTTTTGTACATCTGAAGGAAATTGTTCAATTCATCCACTTTCTTCGCATTATTCGACATGAATCCGTAAGAAAGTGCTTTTTGAAATTGCGCATAATCAGCATCTACGCCTTTTGCAGCAATCGCTTTTGCGTATGCCTCGTTAGCAGCGCTGTATTTTGAAGTCACGAAACGACAATCTCCTAAACGCAGATAAGAATCGTTTAAACGAACTTTGTCTGAAGGCGAATTATCGATTTGAGCCTGAAAAGAATTCGCCGCCTGATCATATTCTTTCAGCTTAAAATACGTGTAACCAATATTGTAATTGATATTTTTATATTCGTCTGTAGATTTTGCAGCAGCCATTCCAGCAAACTGTTTGTAAGTCAGTAAAGCATTTTGCATATCATCATTCAGATATTCTGTTTCTGCTTTCCAGAAAGTGGCACGTGCTGTAAACTCAGGTGTTTTTTGTTCGCTGATCGCACTTTTGAACATTTTACCCGCTTCTTGGTAATTATTTTCGTTGTACAATTCCAATCCACGATAGAAAAGCACTTTTTGATACGCAGCTTTGTTTTCAGCAGATCTATTTTTTTCTAATAAAACTAAAGCTTCTTTGTAATTTTTAGAAGAAATATAAGAATCAACCAAAAGTTTTTCTACTTCTGCACGGCTTGAATTATTTGGATATTTTTTAAGGAAATCTAATAAAATACCTGGAACGGCTTGATAAGCATTTCCGATATCGTAACTTAATTTAGCATAATTTAAAGCAGCATCTTCTTGAATTTGTGCATTGAAATCCATTTCAGAAGCATTCTTAAAAGCATTTAAAGCTTCCTGCTTTTTACCTGTATTTAAATAGCTTAAACCTAAATGGTAATAAGCATTCTGAGCAACGAAATCTTTTCCTTCAATAATTTTGTTGAATTGCGAAATTGCTTTTTCGTAGTCTTTCTGCTCATAATACGCATATCCTAACTGATAAAAATCGGTATTATTCCATTTTCCTTTTTTACCAGCATATTTTTCCAAATACGGAATTGCTTTTCCATATTGTTTTAGGTTGAAATAACTTTCTCCAATAATTTTATTCAGTTCCGATTTTTCAATATCGTTAGATTTATTCATGGCTACCAATCCTAAATCAATCGCTTTTTGGAAATTTCCTAATTTGAAATTCATATCGGCTTGATAATACGATAACTTTTCTTTGTATTTTTCTTCGCCAGAAACCTCATCAAAATATTTAGTCGCCTCTTTGTAATCGTCGCCTTCATAAGCCATAAAACCTAAGTAATATTTGGCCTGAGAACCATATTCTTTTGAATTGACAACCTTATTAAAATAATTGGTGGCTTCTTTTTTCTTTTTAGCATTAAAATAGCTGTAGCCTTTCATGAAATTAAACTTATCAGACTCAGTTTTGCTCATGTAACTTTCATCTACCTTGTCAAACCACTGTAAAGCTTTTGGATAGTTCCCTTGTTCGAAAAAATATTGCGCAGCTTCAATATAAGCCTGATTTTGTTTAGTACTTGTTGGATAGTCGTTAACAAAATTTTCTACCAAAGCATCGGCATTTGCTTTATTGGTTCTAATCGCACAATTGGCAATGTAGTACGCACAGTCTGACTGAACTTCTTCGTTAGTCGCATTGTATTTTACTTTTTCAAAAATCAGTTGAGCCGAAGCATATTGTTTATCGTTATATAAAGCCAGTGCTTTGTCAAAATCCTTTAATTCGTAAGTATAAATAGCCGATTTTTGTGCCGTAGCTATAGTCGAAGCAAGGATAATTTGGTATAAAAAGAACTTGGAAAGTTTACGCATTGTAATAATATTTAGTATTCAAATGTATCATTTTATACGGGTTATAACGAAACGTTTTGAGGTTTTATTATGAACAAATATTCGATAATTCCCATTTAAGCGTATTATAAAAATTGATTCTGGGCCATTGTAAGATAGATAAGTTATTATAAGTTAGGAGCTTTTGGCAGATTAACCAAAATGAACTTAGAATACTTCCAGGGTTTAAATTTTCAACCGTTTTTCGAGAATTTTTCTTAAGAAATGATTGAAATTTATTTTGAATACAAGCGTTATCTTATTACTTTTACCATTCAAACCAATTTTATTATGTCACAAACCGTACTGTCTCTTAAAGAAGTCACTATATATCAAGAAGGAAGAAAAATTATATCTCACATTAACTTAGATGTTAAGCATGGTGAGTTTATCTACATTATTGGAAAAACTGGTTCTGGAAAAAGTAGTTTCCTAAAAACTTTGTATGCTGATTTGCCATTAATTGAAGGTGAAGGACATATTGTTGAATTTGATTTGGCTACTTTAAAAGAAAACGATATTCCGTACTTGAGACGTAAAATCGGAATTGTATTTCAGGATTTCAAACTGCTTCCAGACCGTTCTATAAAAGACAATATGCTGTTTGTTTTGAGAGCTACAGGATGGACAGAAAAAGAAGCCATGCAGCACAAAATAGATGAAGTTTTGGACAAAGTAGGCATGAAAGATTTTGTAAACAAAATGCCTCATCAGCTTTCTGGCGGAGAACAGCAGCGTGTTGCAATTGCAAGAGCATTGCTTAACGACCCAGAGTTTATTTTAGCCGACGAACCTACAGGAAATCTTGATCCGCAAACGAGTTCTGAAGTATTGGAAGTGCTAAAAGCAATCAACGCCGCTGGTAAAACGGTTATTATGGCGACTCACGATTATGCTTTACTAATGAAATTCCCTTCTAAGACTTTGAAATGTGAAGATGAAAGAATCTTCGAAGTGGTTCAAAGAAGCGTGTAATGCTTTCCATTTTAATTCCGGTTTATAATTATGATATTTTACCGCTTGTAAGCGAATTAGTAAAGCAATGCAATTCTTGCGGAATTATTTTTGAAATCATTTGTCTAGATGATGCTTCTCAAAGGTTTATACTTGAAAATCAAAGAATCAATCTATTTGAGAACGCTTCATATTCTGTTTTAGAAAAAAATATTGGACGAAGCGCGATTCGAAATTTATTGGCCGAAAAAGCAGTTTACGAAAACTTGCTATTTTTGGATGCTGATACAATTCCAGTTCACGATAATTTTATTTCGAATTATATTTCAGAAATAAAAAATAAAGCTGTTTTTGGCGGACTTTTGTATGAAAACAAAAAGCCACTACCAGAACAAATTTTACGTTGGATTTATGGCAAAAAAAGAGAAGCTTTAAGTTTATCAGAAAGAAATAAAAATCCATCAAACACTGCATTGGTTTCTAATTTATTGATCAAGAAAGAAATTCTTAATCACTTTCCTTTTGATGAAAATCTAACAAAATACGGTTATGAAGATCTGCTTTTTTTTGCCATATTAAAATCCAATCAAATTGAGATTAAACATATTGAAAATCCTGTTTTTCATTTAAATTTGGAATCTTCCTCTTTATTTCTAAGCAAAACAAAAAATGCATTAGAAAATCTAGTTCTTTTAGATTATTTGAATAAAATATCGAAAAAAGAAAGCAAAATTATCCGCTCTTTCGACCGCTTAAAAAAACTAAAACTGACTTCTCTTTTTAATTTTGTTTTTAAAAAATCGGAACAAAAAATTGAGCGAAATTTACTTTCAGACAAACCTTCACTTTTTCTGTTTGACATTTACAAGTTAGGTTATTACTGTTTTCTTAAAACAAAATAAATGGCTTTTTTTTCTATCATAATTCCGCTTTACAACAAAGAAAACTTTATCGCAAACACGATACAAAGCGTTTTCGATCAAACTTTTCAGAACTTTGAAATTATTGTAGTAAATGACGGATCAACAGATAAAAGCGAAGAAAAGCTACTTCAATTTAAAGATTCTAGAATCCATTATTTTAGCAAAAAAAATGAAGGCGCTTCTGCGGCTAGAAATTACGGAATCGAAAAAGCATCAGCCCATTTTATAACTTTTCTTGATGCCGACGATTATTGGTATCCGACATTTTTAGAAACTATGTTTACCAATATTTCAAAACTTCCAGACCAAAAAGTATTTTCTGCTGCAATAGAATTTGAAACTTCAAAAAAAGTAATCTCTGCACAATATTCGATTTCAAAAACAAATGACGAATTTGAAATTGTAAACTATTTTAAGGCCAGTTTAAAAGAAACCGTTCTATGTACTTCGTGTGCTGTTTTTCATCAATCTGTTTTTGCTGAAATTGGAAATTTTGACACCAAAATTAAAAGCGGTCAAGATACCGATTTATGGATTAGAATCGGACTTGTTTTTCCAGTTGTTTTTTCTTGGAAAATATTGGCAAGATATGTCTACGACCCTAAAAGCCTTTCGAAAAACAAAAATCTGATGAAAGAAAAAATGGATTTTTCAAAATTTGAAGAGTCCGAACAAACAAATCCAGACTTAAAATACTTTTTAGATTTAAATCGGTTTTCACTTGCCATTAAAGGCAAATTAGCTGGAGAAACTGCTCTTTTTTATAAGTATTACAACTCAATTGATCTAAAAAAAATTAGCTGGAAGAAAAGATTTTTACTGCATCTTCCTGCATTTATTTTACGCATTTTAATTTCTTTTAAAACCTTTTTAGCAAATTTAGGAATCGGTTCATCTGTTTTTAAATAATCGGAACTTTTTGTATTCTCGAATATAATCTTCCTCGCTAAATTCACCAGAAGACAAAACTAGACAAACACTTCCCGATGAGAAATTTTTAAGTTCGCGCCAAATTCCCGAAACAATAAGCAAACCTACATTTGGCTTATTTAGCGTAATTGTTTTGGTATTTTTTCCGTCTTTCAAAACCACATCAAAACTGCCGCTTAGAGCTATTAAAAGTTCCTGTTGTTCAATATGTGCGTGTCCTCCCCTTTTGCTTCCGCTTGGCACATCGTACAAATAATATACTCTTTTGGAAACAAACGGAATCGTATTGCCTTCAACAACCGAAAGATTTCCTCTCCGATCTTGAATTTTTGGAATCTCGATCAATTGAATGTCTGAAATATTCGTCATTATTGATTGTTTAGAAGTTTTTTCCATTGATCTGAAATATGTTTTAAAGACAAATGTTTTACACTTTCAACCGCATTCTGTTTGCAAAAACGATATAATTCAGCGTCATCTGCAAATCGATTCATTGCTTCGGCTAAATCTTTCGTGTTATGGTTTTCGACCAATAAACCATTAAACTCATTCTGAATAATTTCTCGCGGTCCAGAATTGCAATCAACGGCAACAACTGGCGTTCCTAATGCTAATGATTCTATAATCGATAACGGAAATCCTTCATAATGGCTTGTCAAAATTGTAAATTTTGCTTCTCGAACTTCTTCAAAAGGATTTTCTTTGAATGGAAGAATCTTAACATAACCATTCAAATTCAAAGTTTTAATTTTCTGCTGAATAAAATCTGCATCATCTCCAGATCCCATCAAATGTAATTGATATCCTTTTTCATATAATTTTGATTGAGAAAAAGCATCTAACATCAGTGTAAAATTTTTCACTTTTTCTTCAAATCTTCCAAAATATAAAATTACATTTTTGGTTTCTAAAACTTCTTTTTTCAATTCTTCTTCTGTAATATAAAACGGATTGTAAATGGTAATGGCGTTTTTAAGTTCGTATAACTTATTTACTTTTGCTTCTATCGCTTTTGAAACGCAGATTAAAGCTTGAACATTCTTATATAGTATTTTCGACCAAAACTTTGAAGAAGGAAAATATTCTTTAAAATTATAACTGTGAACGATATAATAGATTTTTGAATTGCGGTAAATAAATTTAGTAATTAGTTCTCGCAACAAAATATTTCTCGTTCTGCTGTCAATAATAATATCGATATTATTTTGAATTAAATAATTCCTCAACAGTTTTCCTTTTTTTAATTTTCTAAAAACAGAAAACGAACCAGCACTTTCTTTTTCCAAATTGAACAAAGTTCCAGTATATTCATAATCTATATCGTCATTGACAATTATGGAATGAACTTCAAAACCAGAACTTTCTAACATAAAAGTAAGCAAACCTGCAAAACGTTCTGCACCTCCTTTTCCTAAGGAAATCGAAACAATAGCAACTTTCTTTTTATTCATGTTTTAACCGAAAAAGTAAATATATTTGTCAAATATACGTATAAATGAAAGTTTTACTGGTAGGCGAATACAGCCATTTGCACAATTCTCTAAAAGATGGTTTGAAGGCTTTAGGACATGAAGTTTTTATTATTGGTCATAAGGACGGTTTTAAAAATTTTCCTGTAGATTTTCCTATCCAAAAAAAATGGGATTCTGGTTTACTAAAAAAAGTAAAAGTTGCCGTTTATAAAATCTCGGGATTTGATATCACTTCTTATCTGACTTTTAGACAATTTTTAAAATTTGAAAAACAATTTTCTGGTTTTGATGTTGTCCAACTCGTTAACGAAAACAGCTTTTACTGCACTTATCATTTTGAAAAAAAGATTATTTCGTATCTCTTAAAAAACAACCAAAAACTTTTTCTTTTAAGTACCGGTTATGATTATCTAAATGTGAAATATTGCTTCGAAAATCCTAATTTTAAATCTGTAATTCCGTTATACCTTAACCATAAAATTGATAAAAAGTCTTTTGGAAATGTTTTGAAATTCCGTGAAAAAGCTTTTTTAAAACTCCATCAGTTTATTTACAAAAACATAAACGGAATTATTGCTACCGATTTAGATTATCATCTTCCGTTGCAGGGAAATGAAAAATACTTAGGGATGATTCCGAATCCTATTAATATTGAAAAACTTCATTTCGAACCGCTTAATATTGCTGGTAAAATTGTTATTTTTCACGGAATCAACAATGAAAATTATTTAAAAAAAGGAAATGACTATTTTGAAAAAGCTTTAGCAATAATTGAGCAAAAATATGCTTCAAAAATCGAAATTATAACGGTTCGCAGTATTCCTTACGCTGAATATATCAATCTTTACAACAGCTGTCATATTTTACTGGATCAGATTTATGCGTATGATCAAGGTTATAATGCATTAGAAGCAATGGCAAAAGGAAAAGTAGTTTTTACAGGTGCCGAAAAAGAATTTACAGCAAGATATAATCTTCAAGAAAAAGTATGCATAAACGCCATTCCAGACGTTGATTATCTGGTTAGCGAATTATCTTTTTTAATTGAAAATCCAGAAGAAATTACTGCAATCGGAAGAAGAGCTAGAGATTTTATTGAAAAAGAACATCACTTTGTAAAAATTGCAGAAAAGTATACAGAATTTTGGATAACCAACTGATATCTATATTATCAACCATCTTTCTAAGTCTTCCAATTCACCTTTCCAATCTCTCGAAATATTACTTTTGAGCAATTTTGCTGGGATTCCTCCAATCAGTATATTTTCTCCTAATGAAGAATAATCTTTAGTGCATAAACTATTTGAAGCAATTGTGCAATAATCTGGAGTTACTGCCCCTTTCATAATTGAAACTCTATTACTTATAAAGTTATAGTTTCCAATTTGTATCGGTGCAGTCATTTTGCAGATTTCACCATTTTCTGTATCAATCATTTTATGAAAATTGGTATCGATTAGCTGACATTCCGAACCTAATCTAGCATAATTTCCAAGACCTATTTTTTCGGCACAAATCAGTTTTCCGTTAGATGCAATTGAAGCCATGTGTCCAAATTCACAAAACGCTCCTTTTTTTATATAGACAAAATAGTCTTTTCCAAATTGTACGTGTCCATTAAAAGTTAAGGTGCCTGATAAATTAATTTCTGCAATTCCTTTATGAATTGTATTCATTTCATATGGCTGTCCAAAACCAATCATCGCCCTGCGAATGGGGCCATTAATCAAAATTTCGCCTGATAAGGAAGTAAATTTAACGCTCCCATAAAAGAAAACTGGAAGTTTTTTAGCTGTTTCAAAAGGGAACTTCTTAAAATTAAAATATAAGGTTTTGATCCAGTTTACTGAATAATAAAATTTTAACTGATTATACAGAAGTCTCAACCTTGCTTTCATAATTCCTTTTTATTATTTCTGAAAACTGCAATTACAATTTCCTTCAAATTGATTTCTCTGTTGATTTCATATAAAAAATAAGCAATAGCAATTATACAAAGTAATCCCATCAATAGAGATCTCAAGATTGTCAATTCAATATATCTCACAAAAAAACTGGCAATGCATAATAAAAAACAGATTGAAAAAGTGATCCTAATTTTTTTATCCAAATAAAAATTATAGCTCTTTTTTGTAATTACTTTTAATGCAAAAAAATGAAAAATAGAGTAAACCAAAAAACTTATTCCGAGTCCTCTTAAACCATAAAAATAATACCCTACTACATTCAGTACAAACGATAAGACATTAAATCCAATTGCCGTTTTTGTAAACATTACAGAATCTCCTTTAGCAATTAAAATATATCCCATAGAGAATGAAACTGCTCTAAAAAGCATTCCTATAATTCCAAAACAAACCATGGAAATTATTACTAGAAATTTAGAAGAATAAAGAACTTTGACTATAAAGGGAACGAATGTCAAGAATAAAACAATAATTGGTGTGATCAATAATATTGAAATATAAGATTGCTGTAAAACGGCAGCTCTAACTTTAGTATTATCACTATTTATCGCAGCCAATCTAGGATAATAATCCGTGCTCATAACCGTAAATATTGTTCCTACATAAGAATTCAAAAGAGTAAACCCTGCGCTATACAATCCAACTTGTTCCGTATTGCTTACATTGCTTATATAAATCTGTGTCAGATAAGCAGACAACAAAGTTAACAATGAGCTTATAGTTAGCATTATTCCAAGCTGAATAATGCTTTTTCCTTCGCTTAAAAGCTGACTTTTTTTAATACTTTCCTTTTGCAATTGAACTTTTGATGCATAATAAAATGCAAAAACAAACGCTGCGAAAGAACTTAAAATAATAGTAGGCACTATAGCGTCAATTCCAAGAAAATAATAAATCGGAATAGAAAATAGTAATCCAAACAGGTTTCCGTACAAATTAGCTTTTGCCAGTAATTTCAGTTTTCTTAATCCTTGCAAAACAACCATATGACTAGATGTCAATTGCTTAAAAATTAAGGTTACGGACAAAAAAATAAGAGAATACATTTGGCTGTCATTTCCAAAACTTAAAATGCTTATATATTTTGAAAAAACAATAGTCAAAAAAGCTCCTAAAATACCCGTGAAGAACATTATCTTTTTTACTATTTCCGCAATTTTAGAAACCGATTTACTATTGTCATTTTTATAATTTTCAGAAATACTTTTTATGGCGCTCGATTCAAGACCTAGTCCAGTCACCCCACCTATTAAATTTAATGTGGAATTTAATAAAGCTATAATTCCCATTCCTGCGGGTCCAATAAACACGGCAATTATTTTCGTCCTAATAACTGAAAATAAAATGGTCAAAAACTGTACGCTTCCTAAAATAGAAGTCGCTTTTAAAATTTGCTGATATGAAGTTTTATTATCAGACATTAAAATTTATTAATAATTTCAATAATATAATCCACTTCAGATTCAGTCAAAACTGGACTTATAGGCAGACTTAAAACCTCTTTATGAATCTTTTCAGTTATCGGAAATGACAAATTATTCCATTGCGAAAAAGCTTTTTGCTTATGCGGAGGAATCGGATAATGAATTACAGTTTGAATATTATTTTGAGTTAAATATTCTTGAAGCTTTTCTCTGTTTTCTGTTCGAATAACAAACAAATGAAAAACATGATTGTTTGAGAAATCCCAAAATGGCAATACAATTTTACTGTTTTTAATTTTGGACAAATAGCGTTTTGCAACTGCTCTTCGCTTTTCATTATCCGAATCTAAGTTTGATAATTTTAGATTCAAAAATCCAGCCTGCAATTCGTCAAGTCTTGAATTTACTCCAACAAATTCATTGTGATATTTTTTTTCCGAACCATAATTACGAAGCGAAAAAAGGACTTTTGCTAATGCTTCGTCATTTGTTGTAATTGCTCCTCCGTCGCCGAGACAGCCCAGATTTTTTCCTGGGTAAAAACTGTAAGCGATTGCAGATTTTAGATTATAGATTTTAGCTTTTAGATTTTTCTCTACGCCATGAGATTGCGCTGCATCTTCTACAACAATCAAATCATGTTTTTCTGCAAGCTCATTTATCTTATCCATTTCAGCCAATTGTCCGTATAAATGAACCGCTAAAATGGCTTTTGTCTTTGGAGTGATTTTTTCGGGAATTAATTCTGGATTTATATTGTAAGTTTCTAATCTTGGTTCAACCAAAACAGGAACTAAATCGGCTTGTAAAATAGCCAGAATACTGGCAATATAAGTATTGGCAGGAACAATAACCTCATCACCTTTTTTGAGTTTTCCGAGTTCGATATAACCTTTAAAAATGAGAACCAAAGCATCAAAACCATTTCCAACTCCAATACAAAATTTAGATTGACAATATTCAGCAAAAGCTTTTTCAAATGTTTCCACTTCTTTTCCTAAAATATACCAGCCGTTGTCTAAAACCGATTTCAATTTTTCTTGAAATGCCGTTTCATACGGTTCATTTATTTTTTTTAGGTCTAAGAATGGTATCACTTTATTTCTATTTTATAAAAATCCTGATTGTAAACAGAACAGCCTAATTCTTCCTTCTGGTTCAAAAGCCCTAAATTGTAACCTGATTCATTTCCCTCGTCCACTATACCCATATCAAAGAAATGTTTTCCTTTTCGTTTGTATTTGTGAATCAGATTAATGAATAAAAAATCTAGTGCGCGAAATTCTTCTCCTATTTTTGAAGTGGCGCCATATTGCGATTTTACGACATTTTTGGTTTCAAAAATCGTTATTCCAGCTATAATTTCATCATTTCTATAAGCAGAATATTGTCTGATATTTTTAGGAAATTTAGATTTCAAAAATGCAATTTCTTCTTTGGAATGCACTGGCTTTACATTAAATTTTTCTGCTAATCTTGGCTCAAGAATTTTTTCCCAAAATGGATCAAAATTTTCTTCTTCAAAAATATCCAAATCTAAATTTTCGATTCTTCTAAAATGCTTCATTTTGCTTTTAGAAATCTTTAAAGGAGCTTGCAGATTAACTGCTAAATTCATTTCTTTTCGTTCTAGAATCGCTCCTCTTTTCAACAAAAAAAAATCCATTGCTGCGTTTCCTTCCGAAAAGTAAAAATTCGGGATTGGTTTGTAATAAAAGGTTTCGAATTTATTTTCTTTCAAAAAAAGTAAAATTTCATCTAAAATGGATTCTACTTTTTCTGCTTTCAATTTGGGTAAATAAACCAATCCGCCGTAAGTAAGCCCTTGATGCGAATAAATGGTATTTCCTTTTTTATTCGCGGGAAGAATAGCGCGTAGTTTTTCATCTTCAAAAATCAAAAGCGAAAAATCATCAAAACGATCTTTATGATATTCCATAAAATCGCGGTGAAACAAAAACGTGGCATTTTTGGACTGGGCCACAAAATCGTTCCAAATTGAATAATCATCTTGAGAATACTTTTTTATGGTGTATTTCATGTCTATTTATGATCAAATGCTTTTAAATGCCATTTATACTTAACTGCCATTAATCTAATCACAATAATTACCAGCGAAGTAACTAAATACAAAATGTCGTCGTTTAAATTTAGTTTTCGCAATCCAAAAAACACCATTCCGCCAAAAATACAGATTGTGGCATAGATTTCTTCTCTAAAAACGTTTGGAATTTCGTTGCACAAAATATCACGAATTACGCCTCCAAAACAAGCTGTCATGGTTCCTAATGCAATACAAATTGCGGGATGAAGTCCAGTTAAAATTCCTCTTTCCAAACCAATTAAAGTAAAAACTCCGAGCCCGATTGTATCAAAAAGAAACAATGAAGTTCGAAGCTTATCGAAACTTTTTCTAAAAAGAATCGCTAGAAAAAATCCTAAAATGATCACATACACATATTGCATGTCACGCATCCAGCCCACAGGAGTTCTTCCGATTAAGACATCGCGAAGTGTTCCGCCTCCAACGGCAGTTACAAATGCAATGATAAAAACCCCAAACGGATCTAGTTTTTTGTGCATTGCGGTCAAGGCGCCTGACATTGCAAACGCCATTGTCCCAATAATATCAAGTAAGTGAAACATTTTTTTTGAGTTACAAAGATGCAAAGGGTCAAAGTTACAAAGTTGTACCGAATAATCTTTACAACTCTTACTCATAAACGTTTCTTATTTTTTCACGTAAATCGGACTTCTTTTTAATAAATAAGATATAGAATCCATCCAACCGTCTTTTACTGCCAGCAAAGGCTTACGGGTTTGTGAATAGATTTTATCTGTATTTCTATACATGTCAAAATAAACCGTATAGTAATAATACGTCTGATTGTTTGCTGTTGTTGTAGAAATATCGTTTGTTGTTACTTTTTTGTTGTTGTCGCTCACTTTTGCATTTCCGCTGTTATATGTGGTAGCTGTAGTACCGGTTCCAATTGTGTATGAAACTTTTGCGGCCACAATGTTATCAACTCCTAATATTTTTTCAAGATCTTCTATTGGCGTTTCGTCAATGTTATTATGGTCTATTCCAGCTTTGTGCAACAAACTATTTGTTGTTCTTAAATCCTGAACTGTCAGCGGAAAAATGTTTGAAGATTTGTCTAACAATTTGTTGTACAAATCGTTTTGAGCAAATTTTGCCATATCTTCAGAACCTTGCTGATTATCTGCATTTACATACGGAATTGGCAATACGGCAATTGTATTACGTTTCATCTCAGCGCTTGCAATATTTGTACTTTGATCAGCACTGCTAGTGTTTGGAGAAATATCAAAGGTTTGAGATCTTCCGCTTGCAAAATCAATTTTGGCAATCTGAGAAACGTCTAGCGAAATCTGAACGGTCTCTCCCGGAAGTGAATATTCTACTGTTTTATCAGACATTTTTAAAACTGTGCATTCAATAATCTGATAATCTCTTTTTATAATTTTATCTAATTTTTTTTCGCTTTGGGCAAAACTCACAAAAGCAGACAATAGTACTAGTAATACAAGAAAAGGCTTTGTAATTTTCATTTGTTTGGAAATTTATGAATTAATTATCTATATATAAATTTACGAAGAAATTTTAAAAAATTATCAGCAAAAATTAGAAAAACTCAACAATCCTTCAAGAAAAAAATTACATGTTCTGAGTGTAAAAATTGTAATCTTTTAAAATTACTCTAATAAAATCGCTGTTATTTCCAGATTGATTTTTAATTCCTGTTACGCTTTCAATTTTAGCAGCCAGTTTGTAAATAACTTCATGATCGTTTTTAGCCGCCGCCTTTTGAAAGGTTTCTTTAATGATACGCATATCGTTATCTGAAAGCTTTATTACCAAAGGATACGTTGGCACATAAGATTCGCCAATATCTTCGAGAATAGTATGATTGATATTAATTTTATTCTTCAAAGTAATTACCGCCGTACCTGCCGCCATATCTCCCAATCGTTGTGATTTCTGGCTCGTAATAACGGTGATAAGACCCGGAAGTCCGAAAAAAGTAAAAAAGTCTATTACTCTAAAAAACCATCGGATTAAATAGTCTCCAAAACCTGCTTGATAACCATCAATTTTAACCACTTTAATTTTCAATAATTTTTTCCCAAGCGACTGTCCTTCAAAAACACTTTCTAAAACCAACGAATAAACTATAACGGGAGAATACAATAATAAAAAAATCGCTCCGCGCGACCAGCCGTCCAAATTAACCATTAATCTATCGAGCTGCAACCAGTCAAAAAGGACTATCGAAAGTACTGTTATATAACAGATTACAATAAATAAATCGATAAAAAACGCACCTAGTCTTTCGCCTACAGAAGCAGCGATAAAATTTATTTTAACATTTTGTGTCGTATTAATAGATAATTCTGACATATTTCATATTTTAGCCTACAATGAGAGAAATCGCCTTTATAAAACAAAACAGAGAAAAATGGCTCGAGTTTGAGCTGGCAATTTTTGGTAAAGCTAAAAAAAATCCTGATGAATTAGCTAATTTGTACATTCAAATGATGAATGATTTGTCGTATGCTCAAACGTATTATCCTAAAAGTAAAACGGTTGTGTATCTAAATCATCTCGCTTCTCAGATTTATCAAAAAATTTACAAAACCAAACGCACCGATCAGAATCGACTTGTAGATTTCTTTAAAATCGAAGTTCCTTTGTTGGTTTACGAATACAGAAGGTATTTGGTTTATGCATTTGCTTTATTTTTTGTCACCGTTTCCATCGGAGTTCTTTCTGCTCGTTATGATCGTGATTTTGTGCGTCTCATTTTAGGTGACGAATATGTAAATATGACTTTAGAAAACATCAAAAAAGGCAATCCGATGGCTGTGTATGGTTCAGGCAGCAATTGGGGAAGTTTTATTGGCATTACGGTCAATAATCTTTTTGTCGGTGCGAGATGTTATTTCTACGGAATTTTTGCAGGAATCGGAACTTTTAATGTTTTTCTTCAAAACTGTATTATGCTCGGTTCTTTTCAGTATTTTTTCTACGAACAAGGCGTTTTTTGGAAAAGCGTTCGAGGCATCTGGATTCACGGTTCTATGGAGATTTTTGCCATCGTAATCGAGACTACAGCTGGATTTATTTTAGGAGCTTCTATCCTATTTCCTAAAACTTTTTCTAGGGTAAATTCTTTTAAAATCGGTTTCAAAAACAGCTTTAAAATATTCTTAAGCACTTTTCCTTTCACCATAAGTGCAGGATTTTTAGAAGGTTTTATTACACGATATTCAATCGATATGCCCAATTGGCTAAGCAGTTTTATTATTTTATTGACACTGGCAATAATTTCATTTTACTACTTGATATACCCTTTTATTGTACACAAAAAAATAACTTCAAAACCAATTCATTTATAATGTTCGAGCTTTACAGAAAAAGACAATTAGGTGATAATCTTGGCGATACTTTTACTTTTTTCAAAAATTACGGAAAGAACTTTTTCAAGATATTTTTTATTACAAATGGAGCATTTTTACTTCTTTTTGCCATAGTAGTTTATACGCTCCTTAAAGTCAATTTTGAACACATCCAAGAATCTGGTCTTGAAAACAATCAATTAAAAAGCGATCTTCTTGAATACTTCAATCATAATGAAGGATTAGTCGTTGCATTGGTATTTATCTGCGTTTTTTTATTCTTTATCATGTCCTTGTTTAATTATGCTTATCCGGTTTTATATTTAAAATTGATTGCTGCTGGCCAAGAAGATTTTGAAGTGAATGATCTCTCGGCAAGTTTTTTTAAAGTTCTTTTTAAATTAATAAAATTCAGCATAGGCTATTTGTTTTTAGTTTTTCCGGTTTTAATAATTGCCTTAATCATCTTGTTTTTTCTGTGCTTCATTATTATCGGAATTCCACTGCTAATGATTGCGCTACCAGCGTTGTTCACCTTTTTAAATCTTCATTTTTACAGTTATCTGACAGAAGAAAAACGTTTTTTTGAATCTCTAAAACACGCCTACTATTTAATGAAAGTAGATTTTTGGAATACAATTGGAACAACTTTCATTATTATGATGATAATGCAGTTTGTTCAGTTTGCCATAACAATGTGTTTATATTTTGTAGGTATGTTTATCGCTTTAGCGTACTTAATTGGAAATTCTGCTTCAGACAACACAAATACTGTAGAACCCTCACCATTATTGATAGGCTTTATAACGATTGTCGTAATTGTGTTAATTGTTCTTGGTAACATTTTTAACAACATTATTATAGTGAATCAGGGCATGATTTATTATAGTTTAGAGTCAGGAGACAAACAAGAATCGAAATCAATTGATTTAATTGGAGATACTACAAATGAATAGGTTTGTTATTATTTTATACTTTCTTTTCTGTCTGAGCCCGTTCTATGCTCAAGATACTCTGGTTGAAGAAGATCCTCCAAAAATTATTGGAATTAAGTATACCGAAAAAGATATCACGGTAGACTCTGGATCTGTAGAAGCCAGACATTTTGAAAAGGATTTCAAGAAAAAATATACCGATAAGGACTTTGTTTACGAATACAAAGAACCCGAAAAAAGCTGGTGGGATCATTTTAAACATTGGCTCGCTAGACAAATTGCCAATTTATTTAATTTCGGAAGTGTAAAATCATCTCTAAACTTTATTTCAATTTTGTTTAGAATAATTGCTGTTCTGGTTGTTATACTTTTAATATACTTTATTGTCAAGGCATTAATCAAACGAGAAGGAATGTGGATTTTTGGAAAGAATGCCGACAAAAGAGCTTTGTTTTATTCTGATGCCGAAAAAAATATTCATCTTTTAGATTTTGAAAAACTTATTAAAGAAAGCATTGAAGCAGGCGAAAAAAGAATTGCCGTGCGATATTATTATTTATGGCTTTTGAAAGTAATGGCACAGTATCATTATATTGAATGGGATATCGAAAAAACCAATTCGGATTATTTGTACGAGTTGCATAATCCTGCTCACAAAGAAGAGTTTACTTATCTTTCTTATTTGTACAATTATATTTGGTATGGTGAATTTGAAATTGACGATGCAACATTTAGAAAGACTGAAAACAGATTTAAAAAAGCATTAAAAACCTTTGGCAATGGATAATAAAGTTAAAATATACATTGCTATTCTGGTTCTAATTTTCGGAATAACATTACTCGTAGACAAAGGGCAGCCAAAACCTATTGATTGGAACCCAACGTATTCTGTTGAAGATAAAATTCCATTTGGATTGTACGTTTTCGACCAAGAAGCGGATGGTCTTTTTAAAAAGAAAGTAGAAAGAATTTCGACACAGACTCCTTATGAATATTTGGATTCTCAATATGATGCTAGAGAAAATGTACAAACCTATAAAGTTAAAGGTACTTTTATGAATATTTCTGAAGTCGATAATATTGACCAGCAATCCATGAAAGAAATTCTATATTTTGTTTCTCACGGAAATAATGCTTTTTTGAGCATGAAAGTGTTTCCGAAAGTATTGTTAGATTCTTTGAAAATTGAATTAAAAACCGATTTCATGCCCAATGACAGCATTTCGGTTTGGATGGCAAACAAAAAAGCTGGCGCAAAAAAATATACTTTTAATACTGGATTGAGTGATTATTTTTCTAAAATAGACACTTTAAATACAAAAGTTTTAGGGTATCAAATTAGCAGTAAAAACAAAAAACAAGTCAACTTTATTGAAGTTCCTTATAAAAATGGTTATCTCTATCTGCATACGCAGCCAGTGGCTTTTACCAATTACAATCTGCTGAAAAAAGATTATTATCAATATGCAGAAAACGTTCTGTCTTATATTCCGAAAGGAAATGTTTTTTGGTATAATAAAACTTTAAACGATAAAAGAATTTCAAGCTCTCCAATGCGTTACATTTGGAGTCAGCCCGCTTTAAAATCGGCTTGGTATTTAGGCTTAATCGGAATTCTTATTTTTATGATTTTTAATGCAAAACGCAAACAGCGAATTGTTCCGATCATAAAACCATTGCAAAATCTAACTGTTGATTTTACCAAAACAATTGGAAATTTATATTATCAGGAAGGCGATCATACCAATATTATTGATAAAAAGATTATTTACTTTTTAGAAAAAATCAGAACCGATTATCTGCTTGATACCAGCAAACTTGATGACGATTTTATAACTAAGTTACATTATAAAACAGGAAAAGATGAAAAAGATATCCGTGATGTGGTTCAGTTAATTAATGACCATCGAAATAGTTATCACGGAAGTCTTGAAGAAGATTTGATTAAAATAAATACAGCAATAGAAAAGATTTTACATTAAAATTCTAAACGAAATTTAAAAAGAAACAGACCAAATTATGGACGATATCAATACAACATCAAACGAAATCACAAATGAAAATGTGAATTTTGAAACAAGAATTAATTTAGGACCGCTTTTAGATCACGTAAATACGATTAAAAAAGAAATCGAAACCGTAATCGTAGGACAGCATAAAATGGTAGATCAGCTTTTGGTTGCTATTTTGTCAAACGGTCACGTACTTTTAGAAGGTGTTCCAGGAGTTGCCAAAACCATTACGGCAAAATTATTGGCTAAAACCTTAAATATTGGTTTCAGCAGAATCCAATTTACTCCCGATTTAATGCCTTCAGATATTTTAGGAACTTCTATCTTTAATCTGAAAAACTCAGAATTTGAATTCAAAAAAGGGCCAATTTTTTCTAATCTGATTTTAATTGATGAAATCAACCGTGCTCCAGCAAAAACACAAGCTGCCCTTTTTGAAGTAATGGAAGAACGCCAAATTACAATTGATGGTTCAGCTTATCATTTAGAGGCGCCATTTTTGGTTATTGCAACTCAGAATCCTGTAGAACAAGAAGGAACTTATCGTTTGCCAGAAGCGCAATTGGATCGTTTTCTTTTTAAAATTACAATTGATTACCCAAAACTGAATGAAGAAATTTTAATTATACAAAGGGAACATTCTTTACAAGATCACGGAAAATTAGACGCTATTCAAACAATTCTTTCGGCTGAAGAAATCAAAGAATATCAAGGTTTGGTAAAACAAATTAGAGTAGAACAAAACTTGTTGGAATACATTGCTCGAATTGTAGTAAATACACGCGAAAATGCATTTTTATATTTAGGCGCTTCGCCTCGTGCTTCTATCGCGATTTTGAATGCTGCAAAAGGTTTTGCCGCAATCCGCGGACGTGATTTTGTAACGCCAGAAGATATTAAAGAAGCTGCAGTTCCAGTTTTACAGCACCGTGTAATTGTTGCACCAGAACGCGAAATGGAAGGCATTTCAAGTCCAGAAATTATCAAACAGATTATTGAAACAGTCGAAATTCCGAGATAATTATTATTGGTGAATTGTAAATGGTTAATGGTTAATGGTTAATGGTTAATGGTGGAAAACGTAAAGGCTTCGACTTCGCTCAGCCTGACAAAAAAGAACAAAACCTGAAACTTGAAACTTTTCACATCGCAATTGTCACCCTGAACGAAGTCAAAGTGCAAAGGGCTTCGACTCCGCTCAGCCTGACAAAGAAGAGCACAACTTGAAACCTGAAACAATAAAAACAAAAAACATTGAAACCGTCTAAACTTTTTATATTATTCTCTTTACTATTGTTGACTGTTTTTCAGCCATCAAATGCTGGTTTTTTAAAAGACAAAAAAGATTCTTTTTATTTCAAAAATGACAAACAGGAAATTGAAATTTTAGTTAAGAAATTGTACGAATGGGTAGAAACTAAAAATAGCAACAATGATTTCAATCCTCTTGCAAACAAAAAAGGAGATAAATACATTGGCTTAGATTTAAACTCACATAAAAAAAGATTGGAAGAATTGAAGAAAACCAATTTCTTTTCGCAACAGTTTTTAGACAATTATAATAAAATTGCTCTGAGAATAGATTCTAATCTTAAAACTAAAAAAATAGAATGGCTTGAAGGAGATTTACCTCCTTTTGGAAATGATGCCAATCCGTGGTGTAATTGTCAGGATTATCCCGATAATTATTGGAAAACTATGACGATTAATCATTTGAAGATTGAAAACGACAAAGCTTCTTTTGATTGGACTTGGTCGTGGAAAGGTGATTTTAAATACAAAGTGAAAACCGTTAAAGAAAACGGAGTTTGGAAAATAGCTTCTTTAGAAGGCTTTGATTTTAATGACTTCACTAAAATTTATTAGAAAAACATAAAACCGAAAAAACTTGAAATTCATAAAAAGTCTATATCTGAACAATTTCTTTTTCTATGTGCTCATTGGCATTATAGGATTGTTTGTCTGCGCTTTTATTTTTCCGAATATGTATAATGCTGTTTGGCTACTCGTTTTAGGTTTAATTACTTTTTTAGGACTTGATATTTTGCTTTTGTATGTGGCAAGAACAGGACTTGAAGCCGAAAGAATTACGCCAGAAAAATTATCAAATGGTGATTTAAATCCGATAAAAATTAATTTAAAAAACCATTATACTTTTCCCGTTTCGGTTAAAATTATTGATGAAATTCCGTTTCAATTTCAGGTTCGAGATTTCAAAATTGTAAAAACAATAAAAGCTGCGACGCAAAAAGAAATTGGTTATGATCTTCGTCCAACAGAACGCGGAGAATACCATTTTGGTTCTCTAAACATTTATGTTTCATCTCCATTAAGACTCATTTCCAGAAGATTTATTTTTGATAAAGATCAAATGGTTCCGACATATCCTTCTTATATTCAGTTAAGAAAATACGATTTGATTGCTTTTTCGAATAACTTATTTCAATACGGAATCAAAAAAATACGCCGAATCGGTCATACAATGGAGTTTGAACAGATTAAAGAATATGTTCAAGGCGACGATTTGCGAACTTTAAACTGGAAAGCAACTGCCAAAAGAAATTCATTGATGGTCAATCAGTTTCAAGACGAAAAATCACAATCCGTTTATATGGCAATTGACAAAGGGCGCGTAATGCAAATGCCTTTTGACGGATTAAGTTTATTGGATTATGCGATTAATTCGGCTTTGGTTTTATCCAATGTCATCCTGAAAAAGCAAGATAAAGCAGGGCTTTTTTCTTTTTCTAAAAAAGTAGAAAACAGAGTTTTCGCCGAAAGAAGAGGTTCGCAAATGCAAAAAATCCTAGAAACTTTGTACAATGTAAAAACCGATTTCTTCGAAAGTGATTACAGCAGATTGTATGTTGACATTAAGAAAAACATCAATCAGAGAAGTTTAATAATTCTGTACACCAATTTTGAAACCATGGACGGTTTAAATCGTCAATTACCTTATTTAAAAGGAATTGCCAAAAGCCATTTATTGGTTGTAGTTTTCTTTAGCAATACAGAATTGAACAGCATCATCAATAAAAAAACCACTACAATTCAGGAAGTTTATGACAAAGTAATTGCCGAAAAATTCATGTTCGAAAAACGCCTAATCGTAAACGAATTGAAGAAATATGGAATCCATTCTGTCTTAACGCAGCCAGAAAATCTTACGCTTGACGCCATTAATAAATATTTGGAGATTAAATCGAGAGGAATTTTATAGTCTTGCTTAATCTGTTAACTTATGGTTATTTTACAGATTGGCTTTACTATTATCTCCATTATTAAATTAGTTTTGAAAGAAAATAACAATCTAAGTACACCAACTTAAAACAGATAAAAATGAAAAAAACAATTCTAATTCTGTTCGTATTATTAGGCATTCAATCTCAAGCGCAAAAAACAGAAAATATCATCATCATTACAACAGATGGTTTTAGATGGCAGGAAGTTTTTAAAGGAATTGATCCTGCAATTGCCAATGACAAAAAATTCAATCAGGGAGATAGTGCTTACATTTATAAAAAATATAGCAATTCTGACATAAAAGAAGCGCGTAAAAAACTAATGCCTTTTTTCTGGTCTGAAATTGCTTCTAAAGGTCAGATTTATGGAAATCGAGATTTAGGAAACAAAGTTGATGTTGCCAATCCGTACTGGTTTAGCTATCCTGGTTATAGCGAAATCATGACTGGAAATGTTGATTTAAAAGTCAACTCAAACGGTTACAAAGCCAATCCAAATGTAAATGTTTTAGAATTTTTAAATCAGCAATCTAAATTAAAAGGCAAAGTTGCCGCTTTTGGCGCATGGGACGCTTTTGATCGAATTTTAAATGAAGAAAGAAGCGGATTTCCTGTAATTTCAGCCTTTGACAAGGTAGGCGGAAATAAACCAACAGCAGCTCAGCACTTATTAAATGAAATGCGTGACAATTCATATAAACCATTTCATATGGATGAATGCCTAGATGTTTTCACCCATTATCAGGCTTTGGATGAACTAAAAAATAAAAAGCCAAAAGTGCTTTACATTGCATACGGAGAAACGGACGAATGGGCGCATCATGGGCAATACCGTTCGTATTTGGACGCAGCCAATCAAGTTGACAAATGGATTCAGGAAATCTGGAATTTTGTTCAAAATGATCCACAATACAAGAACAAAACTACTTTATTCATAACCGTAGATCACGGACGCGGCGACAAAGTAAAATCGCAATGGACAGATCACGGTTCTGATGTTCCTGGAGCTTCAGAAATTTGGTTTGCCGCAATGGGACCTGAAATCGCTCCAAAAGGCGAAAGCAAAACAGAATCTCAATTCTACCAAAAGCAATTTGCTCAAACTTTAGCAAAATTGATGGGATATAATTTCAAAACCGATCATCCTGTAGAAACTGAGATTAAAGAAGTTTTTGAGAAATAGTTTTTATAGCCACGAATTCACGAATTTTATTTTGATTATGAAACCAAATAATTCGTGAATTCGTGGCTATTTTAAATTATTGCGAGAAGAAAAAAACTCAGTACCTTAGCGCCTTAGAAACTTAGCATCTCAAAAAAAATGAAACAAATTACTTCAGTTCAAAATCCGTTTATCAAATCTTTGGTTTTACTTCAGGAAAAAGCCAAGGCCAGAAAACAAACCGGAACATTTTTGATTGAAGGACAACGCGAAATTTCATTAGCCATAAAAGGTGGTTACGAAATCGAAACAGTTCTATTTTTACCTGAATTAGTTTCAGAATCAGAAATCAACAAACTGATTCAGAATCCATTTCAGATTATCGAAATCAATAGAGAAGTTTACCAAAAACTGGCGTATCGCGACACTACAGAAGGTATTTTAGCCGTTGCCAAAACTAAATCTTTAAAATTATCTGATTTAAAACTATCTGATAATCCATTAATTTTGGTTGTAGAATCTTTAGAAAAACCTGGAAATATTGGTGCTGTTTTACGAACTGCCGATGCTGCCAATTTAGATGCAGTTTTGATCGCCAATCCAAAAAGCGATTTATACAATCCAAATATTGTCCGTTCGAGTGTTGGTTGCCTTTTTACGAATCAGATTGCAACTGGAACAACAGCAGAAATTATTGCTTTTTTGAAAGAAAAAAAGATCAATTTCTACAGCGCCACTTTACAAAATTCAACTTCATATCATACCCAGAATTTTACCACTCCAACCGCTTTAGTTGTGGGCACAGAAGCAACGGGTTTGACGCAAGAATGGCGTGACGAAGCAACTCAAAACATCATTATCCCAATGCAGGGAGAAATAGACAGTATGAACGTTTCTGTCGCTGCCGCTATTTTAATTTTTGAAGCAAAAAGACAGAGAGGATTCTAATTTAAAAGGTATAAAGGAACAAACATGCAAAGGTTCTGAGGTTCAAATTAAAAGTCTTCAACTTTTAATTTTTAATCTTTAATTTTAATCAAAAAAAACGACTGCTTCAATGTCAGGCTGAGACGAGTCGAAGCCTTATTCCTACATGGAAAATCTAAAATCTGCACTCTAAAATCAACAATCTAAAATCTTGTGTATGTTCAAACTAATTCTTATTTTTAGTACTTGAACTATGCCGTTATGACAGAAATAGATATCGAAAAAGAAAACAAAGCTATTGCGCAGGAATACAAGGAATTACTTCGAATAAGTTACCAAACTTTAACCCCAGCAGACAAAAAATTAATTAGAAAAGCATTTGATGTTGCTGTCGATGCGCACAAAGAGCAGAGACGTAAATCGGGCGAAGCTTATATCTTTCATCCTATTGCAGTTGCAAAAATTGTTGCCTCAGAAATTGGTCTGGGAGCGACCTCTATCGCTGCGGCTTTACTTCACGATGTTGTAGAAGATACGCCAATGACCGTTGAAGACATTGAGCGTTTGTTTAATCCTAAAGTGGCACAGCTGGTTGAAGGACTTACGAAAATCTCATTAGTTCAAAAAGATTTGAATGCTTCGATGCAGGCTGAGAATTTCAGAAAAATGATTCTGACCCTGAATGATGATGTTCGTGTAATTTTAATTAAACTTGCCGATCGTCTTCATAATATGCAAACCATGGATTCGATGGCGGAGTACAAACAGACTAAAATCGCATCTGAAACTTTATACATTTATGCTCCTCTAGCCCACCGTTTGGGACTTTATAACATTAAAACCAAATTGGAGGATTTAGGATTAAAATATACTGAGCCTGCAGTCTATGATGACATTGTAAGCAAAATTCGCGAAACTAAAGAGCAGCAGGACGCATATATCAAAGACATTTCGGAGGTTTTGAAGAAATCTTTAGACAACGAAGGCATAGATTATATCATCAAAGGCCGACCAAAATCGATTTATTCTATTCGACGAAAAATGCGTGCGCAAAACGTAACATTTGATGAAGTTTATGATAAGTTCGCACTTAGAATTGTGTACAAAGCCGATCCGCATGAAGAAAAATTCATAGCCTGGAAAATCTATTCTATCGTAACAGACCATTATAGACCGAGTCCGAGCCGTTTGCGTGACTGGATTTCATCTCCAAAATCAACTGGTTATGAAGCCCTTCACATCACCGTTATGGGACCAAAAGGACGTTGGGTTGAAGTTCAGGTGCGAAGCGAGCGTATGGACGAAATCGCCGAAAAAGGTTACGCAGCTCATTACAAATATAAAAATGGAGCAACAGAAGAAAGCGGTTTGGACACATGGCTGAACTTACTACGTGAAGCTTTAGAAAACCCAGAAACCAATGCAGTTGATTTTGTGGAAGATTTCAAAATGAATTTGTATTCTAAAGAAATCTTCGTCTTTACTCCAAAAGGAGAAATTAAATCGTTGCCAAAAGGTGCCACTTCTCTTGATTTTGCTTTCAGTATTCACTCTGAAATTGGAATTAAAACTCGCGGAACTCGTGTAAACGGGCGTTTAGTCCCGTTGAATTATGAACTAAAAAGCGGTGATCAGGTCGAAGTAATTACTTCTCCAAACCAGAAACCAACGGTAAACTGGTTGGAATACGTAACAACTTCGAGAGCTAAAAATAAAATCAAAAACGTTCTGAACGAGAACACCAAAAAAATTGCAGAAGAAGGAAAAGAATTACTGGTTAGAAAATTAAAACACCTAAAAGTTACCTTTAACGAACAGGTTACAAACGAGTTAGTAAATTTCTTTAAACTAAAAACCAGTTTGGATTTATTTTATAGAGTTGGAATTGGTGCGATCGAAAATCAGCAGTTAAAAGATTATGCAGCGCAGAAAAGCAATTCGTTTATCAATTTCTTCAAAAATAAAATTAAACGAAATAAAGATACTGCAGCCGAAGATATTCATAAGCCAGTCATTAGCAGCAATTACGATATGCTTGTTTTTGGAACCGAACATGACAAGCTAGATTACAAACTTTCGCAATGCTGCAACCCTATTCCAGGTGATGACGTTTTTGGTTTTGTAACTATTAACGAAGGAATCAAAGTGCATAAAAAAGACTGTCCGAATGCAATTGGAATGCAGTCTAACTATGCTTACAGAATCATGAGTGCCAAATGGATCGATTCTTCACAAGAGGAATTCAAAGCCATTATCAATATTACAGGAATGGATGTTTTAGGACTTACCAACCAACTTACACGAGTAATTTCGAATAATATGAGCGTTAATATTCAAAGTATTTCTTTGAGTACAGACGCCGGAATTTTCCACGGTCAGATTGCGGTAATTGTAAAAAACAATACCATTTTGAAGAAAATGATCAATGCCATTAAGAAAATTGACGGGGTCGATAAGGTTACCAGAGAGTACAGAACCTAACTTTTTAGGGAAACTATAAGAATTTTGTAACGAAACTTTAAACCCGAAACTTTTATTCATTAAAAATAAAAAATTATCTTTGCCGGATATGACACTTATTTCAACTGACAACACTAAGAATCAAGAAATTGTAAAAAATGTTTTTACACTATATCTTGAACAAAAAGGGCATCGCAAAACTCCTGAGCGTTATGCTATACTTCAGGAAATTTACGATAGCGAGGAGCATTTTGATATCGAAAACCTTTATATCAAGATGAAAAACAAGAACTATCGTGTGAGTAGAGCTACTTTGTACAACACGATCGAGTTATTGTTGGACTGCGCTTTGGTTAGAAAACATCAATTTGGACAAAATCAGGCTTACTACGAAAAATCATATTTTGATAAACAGCATGATCACATCATTATGACAGATTCGGGAGAAGTAATTGAATTTTGTGATCCAAGAATTCAAACCATCAAAAAAACTATCGAAGAAATTTTTGATATCGAAATTACAAATCATTCGCTTTATTTCTACGGAAACAAAAAGCAAAATTCAAATTCATAGTCTATTCAATTAGACTTTTTCAAAAAAAAAATAAAAAAAGAAAATTAACTACATAATCAGTAGGACAACTTTGATTGTCCCAACGCAAATTAAAACAGAATGACCGTAGATTTATTACTAGGATTACAATGGGGAGATGAAGGTAAAGGAAAAATTGTAGACGTACTTACCTCAAATTATGATATTATTGCACGTTTTCAAGGAGGACCAAATGCAGGACATACATTAGAATTTGACGGAATTAAACACGTACTTAGAACAATCCCTTCTGGAATTTTTCATAAAAACTCAGTAAATGTTATCGGAAATGGTGTTGTAATTGATCCTGTAGTTTTTCAAAAAGAAATTGAAGGTTTAGAAAAATTCAACCTTGATATCAAAAGCAAATTAATCATTTCGAGAAAAGCACACTTAATTTTACCAACTCACCGTTTATTAGACGCTGCTTCTGAAGCTTCTAAAGGTAAAGCTAAAATTGGTTCTACTCTTAAAGGAATTGGGCCAACTTACATGGACAAAACGGGTAGAAATGGTTTACGTGTTGGAGATATTGAATTAGAAGATTTTAAAGAGCGTTACAGAGCTTTGGCTGACAAACACGAAGCTATGATTGCTTTTTATGATGTTAACATCCAATACAATTTAACTGAATTAGAAAAAGAATTCTTTGAAGCTATCGAAGAATTGAAAAAATTAGATTTCATCGACAGTGAAGAATACATGCATCAAGCTCAAAAAGCTGGAAAATCTATTCTTTGCGAAGGAGCTCAAGGATCTTTATTAGATGTTGATTTCGGAACTTATCCTTTCGTAACTTCATCAAACACTACTGCTGCTGGAGCTTGTACAGGTCTAGGAATTGCTCCTAACAAAATCAAAGAGGTTTACGGAATTTTCAAGGCTTACGTTACACGTGTTGGTAGCGGACCTTTCCCAACTGAACTTTTTGACGAAGTTGGCGCTACAATGGCAAAAGTAGGTAACGAATTTGGTTCTGTAACAGGAAGACAAAGACGTTGCGGATGGTTAGACCTTGTTGCTTTAAAATATGCAGTTCAAGTTAACGGAGTTACTCAGTTAATGATGATGAAAGGTGACGTTCTTTCTGGTTTCGAAACTTTAAAAGTTTGTACTGAATACAACTACAAAGGACAGAACATTTCTCACTTCCCTTATAACATTGAACCAGAAAATGTTACTCCGGTTTACAAAGAGTTTAAAGGATGGAAGCAAGATTTAACAGGATTGACAACTTACGATCAATTACCTATTGAGCTAAAAGAATATATTGAGTTTATTGAAAAAGAAATCGAAGTGCCAATCAAAATCGTATCGGTTGGACCAGATAGAAAACAAACAATAACAAAATAATACATTTAAACGCTCTGATTATCAGAGCGTTTTTTTTGACTATTACCGACATGAGAAAAAATCCAGAAATTGAGATCACAGAAACCAAATTGTTATCCGACAATTGGTATATATTAAACAAAGTTACTTTTAACTATAAAAAAGAAAATGAAAAAGTAGAATCACATATTCGTGAAGTTTATGACCGCGGAAATGGTGCTGGAATTTTACTATATAATTCAACAAAAAAGACTGTTATTCTAACCAGACAATTTCGTTTGCCAACTTATCTTAACGGAAATAAAACGGGAATGATGATTGAAGTTTGTGCTGGACTTTTGGACAAAGACAATGCAGAACAAGCTATTATTCGCGAGACAGAAGAAGAAACAGGCTATCGATTAAAAAAAGTTCAAAAAGTTATTGAAACGTATATGTCACCAGGTTCCGTAACAGAGATTTTGTATTTATTTGTTGGCGAATATGACGAAAGCATGAAAGTAAGTTCTGGTGGTGGACTTGACGCAGAACAAGAAAACATCGAAGTTTTAGAATATACTTTTGATGAAGCTTACGCTATGATTGAATCTGGAGAAATTACTGATGCTAAAACTATTATGCTTTTGCAGCATGCAAAAATTAAAGGCTTGATTTAAAAGTTTTTTGAGTATTTTAGATCAATCAAAAAATCTAAAATGCTCAAATTCAAAATAGCTCTTATTTTCTTTTTACCGCTTTTCGCTTTTTCTCAAAACGAAAAATGGCCAGCAGAAAAACTCAAGCAAGATTTAACCATTTTTAAAGAGATAAGAGAAAAAGCCAATTCTGGACTTTATAAATACAGAACAAAACAGCAGGTTGACAGTATTTATTCTTGGGCTTTTTCGCAGATCAATACGCCCAAAAGCCTTATAGAATTTTATAAAATAGTTTTGCAGATTACCGATTTTGAAGGAAGTCTGCATAACGACACTACACTTCCTGAAGATTTTGAAAAGAAATATTCATCGGGAAATGTTTTCTTTCCTTTTCCTGTAAAACTTATTAATAGTCGGCTGATCCTTAATTTTGAAAATACTCAAATTCCGCTGGGATCTCAAATTTGTAGCATTAACGGAATCAAAACTTCAAAACTGCTTTCATCTTTCTACAAATACTACACCACCGACGGTTATAACATCACAGGGAAATCAATTGGAATTGGGAGTTCTTTTGCCAAATATTTTGAAATGGAATATGGTCCGCAAAAGAGATTTATAGTAGAATATTCGCTTCCAAATCAAACCAAAAGATTAAAAAAAACAGTTTCAGCTGTTTCAAACGAAATTCGAAAAGAGAATTTCAAAAAACGCCATTCACTTCCCATTGATAGTATACAATACAACCGTGCAAAGGATAAATATTCTTTTAAAATTATTTCCAATAATACAGCTTTACTTTCTGTTCACACTTTTGTTATCGGCCGAAATGCAAAACACAAAGAACATTTGGCTTACAAAAAACATTTAGATAGCTGTTTTAATTATCTTTCAAAAAACAATCAAATAAAGAATTTAATTATTGATGTAAGAAATAATGGCGGCGGAACAGATCCTAACGACATTGTTACTTTTTCTTATTTAGCAGAAAAACCGTTTCGCGAAAATGCATCTGCATATGTTAATTTTCAGGAAATTCCATTTGCTGAATATTTAGTTTATGAAGAAACTGAACCGCAGAGAAAACAGGAAGAAAAAAAGGATTTTGAAGATGAATTGAAAGAAGAATTTCCAAAGTTGAAAAATGAAAAATACATTCAAGACGAAAAATTCAACCCATTATTACAGCCTGAGAAAAACAGCTTTAAAGGTCAGATTTATTTATTGATAAGTCCGAGAATTGCTTCTGCCGGATCACTATTTGCTTCATTAGTTGCAGGAAACACTAAAGCAATTGTTATTGGAGAAGAAACCATGGGCGGTTATTTCGGCCATAATGGCCACACTCCTATTGAATACGAATTGCCCAATACCAAAATTAAAACACAATTTTCGATTGTAAATCTAGAACAAGATGTTCCTAAAAAGCCCAATCAGATTTTTGGACGAGGCATAATTCCAGATTATGAAGTGAAGCAGACTTTTGAAGATTTTATGAAAAACAGAGATACGCAATTGGAATATACCTTGAAATTGATTGAGGAATAAATTGAATATTTTCGGAAATTTTTTTCATCGGAACACAATTTAAAATTACTGAATACTCAAACAAAATTCTGATTATAAATCACTTAACTTTTTAATTTTTCTAAAAATAAAGCTATATTACCAACACTTCAGAAGAAAAATGAGCTATTTGAAATTTCTAAATGAAAATCCCGAAACCAATTCAAAAAATTATGTAACCCTTTTCAGCTATCAGATGTATAACTTTATATTCATAAAAATACCAACCTATGAAAAAGTTATATTACACAGCAAACGCCCTACTGATTTTAATGTTAGTCTTATTAGGTTCTTGCAAAAAAACCGATACTATAACATTGACTGAAAATAAAAAAGAAAAAAAGAAAGTAATTGAATATAAAAAGCCAGAAACAGTTTCTTATCAAATCACAAATACAAAAGAATGGCTAAAACTTAATGAAGCTGACAGTTCTAAAATGGATATTGTTTACGCTTTAAACAGAACAGATAAAACCAATTTTAAAAAACTGGATTCTGTTGTAATTCCAGCAGATTTTAGCGGAGATTTGGTTTATTATCTTCCATTTCCATTACACGTTTCTGCATTAGAAGAAGTTTCAAAAATTATCCTTTTTTCTTATCCGACGCAGACCTTTGCCGCTTACGAAAATGGTGAATTGATGCGTACGGGTCCAACCAATATGGGAAGAAAAAAAGATCCTACTCCTACCGGATTATTTTTCACTAATTGGAAAGCAGAAAAAACAACCAGTACATTTAACGATGAGTGGGAACTAAAATGGAACTTTAATATTGAAAATAAACTAGGAGTTGGCTTTCATCAATACGATTTGCCAGGATATCCTGCTTCTCATTCTTGTTTGAGATTATTAGAAAAAGATGCCAAATATCTTTACACTTTTGCTGACGAATGGATTCTAAAAGACAAGGAAAATGTAAAAGTAAAAGGAACTCCAGTTGTAGTTTTTGGAAGTTATGAATTTGACGGGCCAAAACCTTGGCTAAAATTAGCATCAGATCCGGAAGCTCTAAATATTCCAGAATCTGAAATTGAAAATCAGGTAAAACCGTTTTTAAAAGAGATTTTAGAAAATCAAAATCTAAGAGAAGCCGAGCCTACAAAAACAATATAAATATACTCTCGATATAAAAATCAGCTGAAATGATACTTTATTTCAGCTGATTTTTTTATGTTTAAATATTTAGCTAAAAAACTCAGTACCTCAGCACCTTATAACCTTAGCGTCTTAAAAAAACAATTCATAAATAAGCGATCGTTCATTTATTATTTATATCTTTGTACCATAATTAATTAGAATTATGAGAACAAGAGATATTAATAAAGAAGAAATTGTAAAACAAAAAGCAATAGAAATGATCGTTAACCAAGGCATAGAAGGCTTTGGAATGAACCGTTTGGCAAAAGAATGCGGAATATCTGTTGCTACACTTTATATATATTATTCAGACAAGGAAGATTTGATTCGCAAAATTGGAATCGAAATTGGCCAAAACTTCTTTGAAAAGATGTTTGACGGTTTTTCTACAGATATGTCTTTCAGAGACGGATTACGAAATCAATGGGAAAATCGTATTTATTTCAACCAAAATTTTACGCTACAGGCTAACTGTTTTGAACTGTTAAGGCATTCTACATATGGTGATGCAATAATACAAGAAGTGACAGGAGAATACAAGCAAATGATGACTGATTTTATGCTTTCGGCAATTGAAAGAAAAGAACTTATTTCTGTTCCTTATGAAGTCTTTTGGAGCATTGCTTACGGTTCGCTTTATTCTCTTTTAGAATTTCACAAAGACGGAAAATCAATGTCTGGAAAATCTTTTGTTCTTAAAGAAGAAATTAAAAATGAAGCTTTTAATCTGGTTTTAAAAGCGTTGACTCCATAAATAAATCTCAAATTCCAAATTCTAAATTCCAAATTCCAATCTTGGAACCTAAAGGCAAACTCCAAAAACTAAATTCCAAAAACTAAATTCTCAATACTTTATCACTCTGTGCAAAGTCGTAGAGCAATTTCAATAATATTAATTTAAATAAAATGAAAACTTCAATTATAGAAAATAAAAAAATTGCCATTATTGGCGGCGGTCCAGTTGGACTTACTACAGCTAGAATTTTACAAATTAATGGTGCTGATGTCACAGTTTACGAAAGAGATATAAATGCTCAAGCTAGAACTTCGGGTGGAACTCTTGACATTCACTCAGATTCTGGCCAGTTTGCCATTCAGAAGGCAGGTTTAATGGATGAATTCTACAAATATGCTCGACCAACTGGAGAAAAAATGGCCGATATGGACGGAAACATTACTTCTGACGAAATGCCAGATGAAACCAACGCTTTCTCACGTCCAGAAATTGACCGAAATGATCTTAGAAAAATTATGCTGGATAATCTGAAAGAAGACACCGTTGTTTGGGACAGTCAACTAGTTAACATCGAAAAAACAGAAAATCAATATGTTTTAGAATTTAAAAACGGCACAAAAACAACCGCAGACTTTGTTATTGTTGCCAATGGAGGAAGATCAAACGCTAGAAAATTTATCAGCGATCAAGAACCTCAGCTTTCTGGAACGTATATTATTCAGGGTGAAATTGTAAATCCTGACCAAGATTATCCTGAATTTAAGCCGAAATACGGAAACGGAAATGTGATGGCAATGGGCGAACACAAAATGTTTTATACGCATACGATGCGCGATGGTTCTGTACATTTTGGTGTTTCTTTTAAAGCTGACGAAGATTGGATTGCTAATCACGGAATCAACTTTGAAGATGACAAAGCTGTGATTGCTTTTTTAAATGAAACTTTTAAAAACTGGAACGATGATTACAAAAAATTCTTTGCTGCTTCGACTGAATTTTCTGGTTTGCCATTGCGTTTATTTTCTTTAGAAGAACCTTGGAAAGAACATTCAAACATTACGCTTGTTGGCGACGCAGCTCACTTAATGCCTCCTTTTGCAGGAGAAGGCGTAAACATGGGTTTATTTGATGCTTTTCATTTAACCGAAAATTTAACCAACGGAAAATTTGAAACCATTGATGACGCAATCAAAGATTACGAGAAAAAAATGTTTGGTTACGCATTAGAAGCGCAGCGTATGACAAAGAAAATGGAAGATTTACTGCATTCTGATATTGTGACTGAAGATATTTTAAATAGTAGATTCTAATTAAAATGAGATAATAAAATTAAAAAAGGCGTAAGAATTAAATCTTACGCCTTTTTCTATAGGTTAATTGATTAATATTTCAATTTCATCTAACAAGAGCTGTTTTCTTTTTATTCCATAAAGCCTTTTCAATAAATTCAAAATACTAAATGGATTACTTCCTATCATTGAATAAAACACAGCCATATCTTCATAATTATGAACTGAAATTTTATATTTCGATTTTTCAGTTATCTGAAAACTAAAAAATTTCACAGCTCTATTTCCGTTTTTATAATCTCTAACTTTAAGACTTTCCTCTCTCAGTAATATCGATTCATTTGTTTTTAAATCAAGTATTTCAACAAAAAAATCATCATTAACCTGAACATCAAAACCTCCTAAAACGTAGATATCATAAAACCCATAATACAAATCAACTTCAAGAACATCTTTTAACTTGAATTGCAAATTCATTATGATTATCTAGAATAATTTGGAGCTTCTTTTGTAATTGTTACGTTATGCGGATGGCTTTCAGTGATTCCACTTGAAGTGATTCTCACGAAACGTCCTGTTTCCTGTAGAGTAGGAATATCTTTTGAACCACAGTATCCCATACCTGCACGAAGACCTCCGATAAATTGAAGCATACTTTCGTTCAATTCTCCTTTGTAAGGCACACGTCCAACGATTCCTTCTGGAACTAGTTTTTTAACGTCGTCTTCAACATCTTGGAAATAACGATCTTTAGAACCAGTTTGCATTGCTTCAACAGATCCCATTCCGCGGTAAGATTTGAATTTTCTTCCTTCAAAAATAATAGTTTCTCCTGGAGATTCTTTTGTGCCTGCCAATAATGAACCTAACATTACACAGTCAGCACCTGCAGCGATAGCTTTAGGAATATCTCCTGTATAACGAATTCCACCATCTGCAATTACAGGAACTCCAGTTCCTTTAATAGCCGCAGCAACTTCTAAAACTGCTGAAAATTGTGGAAAACCAACACCTGCAACGATACGAGTTGTACAGATAGAACCAGGACCGATTCCAACTTTTACTCCATCTGCTCCGTTTTCTACTAAATATTTAGCAGCTTCTGGAGTTGCAATGTTTCCAACCACTACGTCTATTTGAGGGAATTTTGCTTTTACTTCTTTTAATACATTTACAACACCTTCTGTGTGTCCATGAGCTGTATCGATAATGATGGCGTCTACACCTGCAGCAACCAAAGCTTCAGCTCTCTGAACTGCGTCTCCAGTAACTCCAATTGCAGCAGCAACTCTTAAACGGCCAAAAGAATCTTTGTTTGCGATTGGCTTTTGAGTAAGTTTTGTAATATCTCTGAAAGTGATTAAACCAACTAATTCGTTTTTATCATTTACAACAGGTAATTTTTCAATTTTATGACCTTGTAAAACTACTTCTGCCTGCTCTAGTGAAGTTCCTTCAGAAACCGTAACTAAGTTTTGGCTTGTCATAACCTCAGCGATAGGTCTTGCTCCGTTTTTCTCGAAACGTAAGTCTCGGTTTGTAACGATACCTTTAAGGATTTTATTTTCGTCAACGATTGGAATACCACCGATTCCAAATTCTTTCATAGCGTTTTTAGCGTCAGCAATTGTAGAGTTCATTGGTAAAGTTACCGGATCGATAATCATACCTGCTTCTGCACGTTTTACTTTTCGAACTTTTCCTGCTTGCTGTTCGATAGTCATATTTTTATGTAAAACACCAATTCCGCCTTCTTGCGCCATAGCAATTGCCATTGCGCTTTCTGTAACTGTATCCATCGCAGCTGATACAATTGGAACGTTTAATGTAATGTTTTTTGAGAATCTTGATTTAATGCTCACTTCGCGAGGAAGCACATTCGAGTAGTTAGGTACTAATAATACATCGTCGTAAGTTAAACCTTCGCCGATAATCTTGGAGTTGTGTGCTATCATGGTGCAATTTCTAGTTGAATTGCGTGCAAATATAGTGAATAAATTGCTAACTTGAATACTAACTTATTCATAAATTTGTATTTACAGGAAAAGTCTTTCAAATTAAAATTCCAATTTTTTAAATTCCAAATTCTAAGTTAGATTGAAAAAAACTTCGCTTTTTTAGGAGTTTTGAATTTGTAATTTAAAAATTTGAATGTTTCTATTCTTTGTCTTGAAACACAAAATTGATTCCGATCTGAAAGGCTGCACTGCTAGCCTTGGAGATATCTTTATATTCTAGAACATTATTGACTAAAGCATAAATATTTACTGGACCAATTGTTCCTGCGAGCCCTAAACCTATATTGGTATTTGAAAAAGTATCTAAAGTGTAAGTGGCTTTTAAATCTAATTTCTTAAAGATATTTCTTCTGTAAAAAGCTGTCAGGGCAAATAGAGGTATTCGAGGGGCTGACATTGCAAAAAGCTGCGCTCCTACCGCATTTTTATAATATTTATTAACCTTTCCATGACAATTGCATTCGTCATCGGGACGCGCTTCTCCAAAAGAATATTGAATGGAAGAATACAATTTTGTCGGACGCCAAGTGGTGTACTTATTATAAAGTGTATCTCTTGGTATGGCTTTATCAAATTCGTCAAAGACATTTTCTGGATCGTCTGAACCCAAAAAATCGGGATTAGCACCATTGTATTGATAAGTTCCTTTATACGTGATCGTTTCTATGTCTTTGGTCTGTCGTACAAAACCCAAATCTATAATACTTGCCGTTAGCTGCAAATTGTCTTTTATATAATAGGTAATTCCAGCATCGACACCAAAACCTAGGCTTCCGTTAAAAAAGGTATTATTGGCAATATCACGCGCTATGTTTCCTTCGTATTCATCTTTTGTAAATTTTGCAATTCCAGAGGTTTTTAATTCTAAATTGGAAGAAATAATCTGGTTGTAAAGGTTTGGAGTTCCAGGTTCTTGTCCTGTATAAATGTATCCCAAATTTTTTGTAGAAGTTGCATTTGCACCACTTGAATAGATTTTGGCGCGTCCTCCGTAAACCAATTTATCATTGACTTTTTTATGAAAACCTACGTGAAAAACAGAAAGCACTTCGGCTTTCATATTCAAATCGCCTAGATTAAATGATTTTCCGATATAATTTCTATTTCCATCTAAAGCTAATAATGCAAGATCTTTTGGAACAAACATAAAAAAATCAAATTCCTGATATGCCCCAAATGAAATATAAGAACGGTTTTCTCTTCCTCCTATTCTAAATCCACCAGAAAATATTTCCAATTGCTGATTGGTTACAACTTTGTCATTACTGGAAGATTTATTGATAACATTTCTAACTTTTTGATTAAAATCGACACCATCATTGGCGAATAAATCATAGGCCGAGAAACTGCTGGAACCTACATTTGCTGAAATTCCAGATAAAACTGGAAATCCGAAATAATATTTATACGAAACATCCGCTCCGGGATTTACAAGTGAAGACTGCGGAATTGAAGTAAAGTTATATAAGAGTTCCTTGTTTTGGGCAAAACAAGATAAATGAAGAACCAAGCAAAAAATCAGTACCTTTCTCATTTAATTTCTAAATAAGCCGTTGCACTTGATCTTAATTTTAAATTTCCTTGACTCTCACTATTCAATGGAGGTCCGGCAGCAATTATTACGACAAAACCAATTTTCTGGGTTTGTTTTAAAAGATCTAATCGCGCGTTTTCGAAAACTTCTGTAGGGTATTTTATAACATTTGGAGTTCCTTTATAGGACGGAACTGTAAAAGATATGGTCTGTAAAACCTGATTTTGGTCGTTAAGCAAAAGCATGTTTAAAACGAAAGCACGATCTATATTATTTTCGACTTCAAAATCAAAATCAGCTCTTTTAAGACGTTCTGTAAAAAATTTGTTTTTAAAAATATCAAAATCTCTAGAATCATAGCCAATGTTAGTTCCTCCGTCGTCTACAAGTCTACTTGCTGGAATATCGAAATAAGCAAGGTTTGCGACAAATACAGGTTCTAGCTTAAAATCGTTTACTTGATCAAAATCTAAATCGCTTGAACAGGAAAACAATAAAAAGACTGAAAATAATATACCTGAAATTTTACTTAGCGAACTTAATCTCATAAGAATAGTTATATCAATACTAAATGTAACGCATTATGTTTACATTCATTATCTAAGGTAAGAAAAATAACTATTTTTTAATGGAACTTTCCAAACAATTTTGAAGCTTCGTTATAAGCGCTCTCGAAACTAAGAGAATTAAGTCCTGTTGCTTTTTTATTGGCAGTAAAATACGAAATCAGTTTTTCTGTCGGCATGTTTCCTGTCAGTTTATCGGTTGCCATTGGACATCCTCCAAAACCTTGAATCGCACCATCAAAACGTGTACAGCCTGCTTTTGCTGCTGCGTCTATTTTTTCGAACCAGCTTTCTGGAGTTGTATGCAAATGCGCGCCAAACTCAATTTCAGGATATTTTGGAATTAAATCTGAAAACAAATAGGTAATGACTTCTGGCGTAGAAGTTCCTACAGTATCAGATAGCGACAAAATTTTCACGCCCATTCCAGCCAATCTCTCGGTCCACTCGCCTACAATTTCAACATTCCAAGGATCTCCATACGGATTTCCGAAACCCATAGAAAGATACGTAACCACTTCTTTGTTTTTCTTATCTGCCACTTCAAGAATTTCTTGAAGCGTAACCAAAGATTCTGCAATGGTTTTGTGCGTGTTACGCATCTGAAAGTTCTCTGAAATAGAAAATGGAAAGCCTAAATATTGAATCTGCTCATAGTTTGCAGCCGTTATGGCTCCTTGTGTATTGGCAATAATGGAAAGTAGTTTACTTGTGGTCTGCGAAAGATCTAATTGTGCCAAAACCTCAGCAGTATCCTGCATCTGCGGAATAGCTTTTGGAGAAACAAAACTTCCAAAATCGATAGTGTCAAAGCCAACTCTCAACAAAGCTTGTATATAAGTAACTTTATTTTTTGTTGGAATAAAGGTTTTGATACCCTGCATGGCATCTCTAGGACATTCAATGATTTTGATTTCTTTATTCAAAGCTTATTCTTTTGTAAAGGCTAAGTTAGTTTCTTTTTTAATGAAATAAAAGATAATTTTAGCTCAATCCGATTATTACTGAATATTGTAATAGCTAACAACATTACCTAAAAACGTAATATTTAAAAATATTACCCAAAAACGTAATAATCATTTTTATTACTTATATTTGTAATAGAAAGTTTATAATTTTTTAATTATATTTGAGTTATGACTAGTGTTATTACAGCAGACATTATAGGTTCGAGACAGCAATCTGAACATTGGGTTAACAATCTAAAGAAAATCTTAGCACCATTGGGCAATACGCCAAGTCAGTGGGAAATTTACCGTGGAGATGAATTTCAGATTGAAGTAACAAATCCAGAAGATGCATTGCTGACTGCAATTTTAATAAAAGCGCAGTTAAGAGCTATAAAATCTGATGCTCGTATGAGTATTGGTTTCGGAGATAAAACGCATAATGCTGAAAGAATATCTGAAAGCAATGGTTCTGCTTTTATACATTCAGGAGAACTTTTTGAAACTTTAAAAAAACAAAAAGTCACATTAGCGCTTCGAACCGGAAATACTAATTTTGACGAAAAATTCAATTTAATGCTGCAACTAGCATTGACTTTTATGGATAGCTGGCTGGTACAGTCGGCAGAATTTGTGGCATTGGCAATAGAAAATCCAACTTTATCACAAGAAGAATTAGGACAAAAACTAGGCATAAATCAAGCTGCTGTGAGCCGAAGACAAAAACGCGCTCAGTTTGATCTAGTTATGAATTTAGATCGTTATTTTAGAACACAAATAAAACAACTTACAGCCCCATGATTTTATTTATAAAACTGCTTCTCGCTCATTTGTTAGGTGATTTTATCTGGCAGCCTAATTCTTGGGTTGCCGACAAGGAACTCAAAAAACATAAAAGCGTTTATTTGTATATTCATATCTTACTGCACGGAGTTTTAGCAGTAGTCTTAGCAGCCGAAATCAACTTTATACCTTATGCAGTTGTGATCGCTGTTACGCACGGAATTGTAGATTTAATCAAACTGAATTTCCAGAAACCTAGAACCAAACGCACTTGGTTTATAGTTGACCAAATCGCCCATGTTCTAATTTTAATTGGAATTGTACTTCTATACGAAAACAAGCCAATACCTGATTTTTGGAAAGATAATCAATTTTGGATTCTACTTACCGGATTTTTATTGCTCACAAAACCAACCTCTATTTTTATAAAGACCATCATTTCAATCTGGGCACCAGAAAGCAAAAACAGCAATCAGGATAACTCACTAATTGCTGCTGGAAATTATATTGGTATTTTAGAACGCTTGTTTGTTTTCGGATTTATCTTAACCGGACATTTTGAAGCAATTGGATTTCTATTGGCCGCAAAATCTATTTTCAGATTCGGGGATTTAAAAGAAGCCAAAGACCGAAAACTGACCGAGTATGTTTTAATCGGCACTTTAATCAGTTTTGGAATTGCATTACTTGTCGGATTGGCCGTTCAGGCGCTGCTTTTACAATTGCTCTAAGACTTTTTTGTTGATTGCTTTTATCAATGCTGGACCTTCGTAAATAAACCCCGTATACAATTGCACTAGACTTGCTCCTGCATTTAGTTTTTCAATCGCATCATCGGCAGAATGAATTCCTCCTACTCCAATAATCGGGAATGCTTTATTGCTTTTTTCTGAAAGGAAACGAATTACTTCTGTAGAACGTTTTGTTAATGGTTTTCCAGACAAACCTCCCATTTCTTTTTGGTTCGAAGATTGTAAACCTTCTCTAGAAATAGTAGTATTGGTTGCAATCACACCTGCAATCTGAGTGGTTTTTACAATATCAATAATATCTAACAATTGCTCATCTGTAAGGTCTGGAGCAATTTTTAAAAGAATAGGTTTTACTTTTTGTGTGCTTGTTTTTTGCTTTTCGATATTTCTATTTTGCAATGTCTGCAATAAAGCCGTCAAAGGTTCTTTATCTTGTAAAGCTCTTAAATTTGGCGTATTTGGCGAACTCACATTCACTACAAAATAATCTACATGATTAAAAAGTGCATCAAAACAAATGATATAATCTTTTACAGCATCTTCGTTATCGGTCACTTTATTCTTTCCGATATTTCCTCCAATCAAAACACCTGAGTTCTTTTTCAAACGCTCTACAGCTTCTAGAACACCTCCGTTATTAAATCCCATTCGATTAATAATGGCTTGGTCTTCTTTTAGACGGAATAAACGTTTTTTTGGATTTCCTTCTTGTCCAACTGGCGTTACAGTTCCAATTTCAATAAATCCAAAACCAAGATCGCTTAATTCTTTGTAAAGTTTTGCATCTTTATCAAAACCAGCTGCAAGTCCAACGGGATTTTTAAATTTAATTCCGAAAACTTCTCTTTCTAGTCGAGCATCTTTTACTTCATAAATCGATCTTATAATTGCCGAAACTCCAGGGATTTTTGAAATGAATTTTAAAAAAGAAAAAGTGAAATAATGTACTTTTTCAGGATCAAAACAAAAAAGTATCGGACGAATTATCAATTTATACATAATAGTTGTGTTGTTGTTATTTTGGCTGCAAATTTAAATATTATAGTTTAAAAAGGTGCTTTTTTACAAAAAACAAATAATTTGATTTTTGTTTCAATTCTTGAATTTATAAATCAATCATTTCTGTTTTTTTTTACGTTGCAAGTTATAATATGAAACCAATTCAAGTTCTTTAATGACCAGCTCTGGCTTATTTATTATTTAATTTTGAGATGATTAACAAAATCTTTTATACAAACCTAAAGCTTATGTATAAAGAAAACAACTCAAATATAAGTCCCAAAATAGCCATTTTAATTCTGCTGCTATTAATTGGTTTTAAAGGATTTTCGCAACAAGAAAAAGATACCACAAAATTAATGAATGTTCGTTATGGCAGTAAAGGAATTGAATTGGAAACCAGAGACAAAAAATTTCTGTTTCAATTGGCAAGCCGTTTGCAATTTCGCTTTTCAACACCAAACGATACAGATCCGTTAACTTACGATGATTATAGCCAAGATGCTAGAACCACCTTCAAAATAAACCGTGCCAGATTAAAAGTTGGCGGTCATGCTTTTGAACCTTGGATTAAATATTATTGGGAATATGAATTGAGTCAGTCCAATTTGCTTGATTTCAGAATTATGATTGAAAAATGGGATTGGCTTAGTTTTAAAGTAGGACAATGGAAAACTGAATTTACTCGCGAAAGATTCATTAGTAGCGGTGAACAGCAAATGGTAGATCGATCTCTCATTAACCGGCCTTTTACCGTTGACAGACAGTTAGGAGTTGAAGTTTATGGTCATTTAAAAGGAGCTGGAATTGCCGATTTCAATTATTGGGCCGCAGCATTGACAGGAACTGGACGAGGAAGCACTTCTAATGATGATAATCATTTAATGTATTTTGGAAGGGCGCAATGGAATTTTTTAGGAAGATTTCTTGATTTTGAAGGCTGTGACTTAGAATTTCATGAAAAACCCACTCCCATTATTGCTTTTTCTGCGATAACCAATCGAAGTCCATACACTAGATTCTCGCAAGCTGGAGGGGGTTCTCTGGACGGATTTGAAAATGGTTTGCCAGGACAGTACAGAGTCAATCAATGGAATTTTGAGACCGCTTTTATGTATCGTGGTTTTTCTTGGCAGAGTGAATTGCACACCAAGGAAATCATTGACAAAATAAATAACAATGATACCACCATAATGAAAGGGTATTACATTCAGGCAGGATATTTTTTTCATAATGTTTTTGACTGGTGGCCCAAACACTTAGAGATGGCTGGCCGTCATGCCGCATACAGACCTGATAATTCAATAAGAGAAAATAGACAGGATGAATCTACATTGGCTTTTAATTGGTTTTTTAAAGGACATAAAAACAAATTGACCTCTGAGGTAAGCTATTTTAGCTTTCAAGACAAAACACTTCCCTTACAGCAGGGATGGCGATTTAGAATACAGTGGGATATTTCATTATGATTCAAACTTTTAGCTCATTAACATAAATCGAACCTTTTTTTTCATAACTTTAAATCACATAAATTACTGAATATGAAAAACATATCCAAAACAGTAAAAAAACTGGCACTTTTAATGTGTTTGACCGCAACCTTTTTCTTTATCTCCATTGATGGTTTAGCTCAGCGTCATCGTGGTGGTGGCGGATTTAACAGAGGTGGCGGAGGAGCAGTCCATACCAGACAGGCAAGACCTGCTACACAATCGAGACCAAACGTGACAAGGCCGAGTACGACTAGACCCGCGGCAACGACTAGACCAGGAGCTAATAACTCAGGAACTCAAATTACCAGACCATCAAACAATTCCAATAGAAATAATACTATAAACAGAAACAATGCTGTTAATAGAGACAATACTATAAACAGAAATAATATAGGCAACAGAAATACCAACATCAGTGGCAATACTGTCAACCGAAATAGAAATAACATCAATGTCAATAACAACATTTATGTACAAAACAATCGTAACACAATAGTAAGACCTGGCCCTCGACCATATGTACGCCCTCCCTATGTCTATGGAGGTTATAGATACAACTGCTATCATCCGTATTACCCGCGTCCTTATGTCCCTTTTTATTGGGGACCGGTTTGGCATCCATGGGGATTTTTTGTAGCAACTCTGGCCACTACAGCTATTATTGTTAGTGTAGAAAATCAGAAATACCATTACGACCAAGGCGTATGGTACACCTCTACTAATGGTGGTTATACAGCAGTTCCTGCGCCAGTTGGAGGTACCGTTAATAATATTCCAAGTGGAGCTGAAACAGTAAATACCGGAACAGTAAATAATTACTATTATGGAGGAACGTATTATGAAAAAGACGGAGGAAAATATACTGTAGTCGCTCCTACTGCTGGAACGATAGTAGAAAATCTGCCAGAAGGCGGAGAAGAAGTGACAATAGGCGATGCTAAATATGTAAAATTTGGCGAAACGTATTACCAGCCTGTAAAAATTGACGGAAAAGATAAGTATGAAGTTGTGTCAGTTGAGAAAGACAATTAATTTTATTAATTCTATAAAATTAATATAACTTAAAAGTTATTTTGCCTAATTTTATACCCACTATTGATAACCATATAAGCTCAAAAATAATAAACCATGAAAAACAAAACCCTTTGGATTTTTGCATTACTCACATTATCCATTATTTCAATTGCTTACAGTTATACCAAATTTTCACATAAAGCAGAAAAGACAGCCGTGGAGTGTCACGAAACTCCCAGTACTGTAGAATCTGAATTCAAACCCACTATAGAAAACAAATTTAAACCAGCAGAAAAAGCACCAAAAGGCATGGTTTGGATTCCAGGCGGCGAATTCTCAATGGGAACTAATGTTGAAGACGAAAGTTTGTGCAGCATAAAAGGCGTTACCAAAGATGCTGCTCCTATCCATAGAGTGTATGTAGATGGTTATTATATGGATGAAACTGAAGTAACAAACGAAGAATTTGAAAAATTTGTAAAAGCTACAGGTTATGTAACTGTTGCGGAACAAAAACCGACAAAAGAAGAATTTCCAACGGCAAACGAGGAAGATTTAATTACAGGTTCTGTTGTCTTCACTCCCACGCCTTCTGCAGTTAATTTGAATAATTTCTTGCAATGGTGGCGTTATGAGCCGGGAGCTGATTGGAGACATCCAGAAGGCCCACAAAGCACCATTAAAGGAAAAGAAAAATATCCTGTTGTACATGTTGTCTACGAAGATGCTGCGGCTTATGCGAAATGGGCCGGCAAAAGACTTCCTACAGAAGCAGAATGGGAATTTGCAGCACGCGGGGGGAAAACTGGAAATTTATACGCTTGGGGAAATGATTTAAAACCAAAAGGAAAATTTCAAGCCAATATTTACCAAGGGCATTTCCCAATTAAAGATGGTGATACTGGAGAAGACGGATTTAAAGGAATTGCTCCAACAAAACAATACGCTCCAAATGGATATGGTTTGTATGATATGGCTGGAAATGTTTGGGAATGGGTAAACGATTGGTACAGCGTAGATTATTACAAATCATTAGCGGAAAGCGGTAAAGTAACAAAAAATCCGCAAGGGCCAAGTGCTTATTACGATCCTAATGATCCTTCTGAAATAAAACGTGTACATCGTGGCGGTTCATTTTTATGCACTGACCAATATTGCACTCGATACATGGTGGGAACCAGAGGAAAAGGCGAAATCAGATCTGCGGCTAATCACGTTGGTTTTAGATGCGTAAAAAGCAAATAACAAACTAAAAATACTAGAAAGGGATTCAATTTAGAATCCCTTTTTTTATAAATTCAGATATTGGGAAGCTAAATTTTGCAGCAGAAAAATTTTTCTATATTTGCTAAAAATCTAAAAAAATGCAACATATCATAGATCGTTTTATCAGTTATGTAACAATTGATACTGAATCGGATCCAAATTCTCAAACAACTCCAAGCACTCAAAAACAATGGAATCTTGCCAATAAACTAGTTGACGAACTAAAAGCAATTGGCTTAGAAGATGTAACGATTGATGACAAAGCCTATATCATGGCAACGCTTCCTAGCAATGTTGATCATGAAGTGCCAACAATTGGTTTTGTTTCTCACTTTGATACTTCTCCAGATTTTAGCGGAGCAAATGTAAAACCTCAAATCGTTGAAAATTACGACGGAAAAGATATCGTTCTGAATACTGAAAAAAATATTGTTTTATCTCCAGACTACTTCAAAGATTTATTGCAATATAAAGGTCAAACTATTATTACCACTGACGGAACAACGTTATTAGGTGCCGATGATAAAGCTGGAATTACTGAAATTGTTTCAGCAATGGAGTATTTGATCCAACATCCCGAAATTAAACACGGAAAAATCAGAATCGGTTTTACTCCAGATGAAGAAATTGGACTCGGAGCGCATCATTTTGATGTAGAAAAATTTGGAGCGCAATGGGCTTACACTATGGACGGAAGCCAGATTGGCGAGTTGGAATATGAAAATTTCAACGCCGCTGGAGCGAAAATCACTTTCAGAGGGAAAAGTGTTCACCCAGGTTATGCAAAAGGAAAAATGATCAATTCTATGCTTTTGGCAAATGATTTTATCAACGAACTTCCGAAAGGCGAAACTCCACAAGAAACAAGAGGTTACGAAGGTTTCTTTCATGTGCATCACATAAAAGGAAACATTGAAGAAACAGTTTTAGAGCTAATTATTCGTGACCATAACAGAAAGAAATTTGAAAAACGCAAAGAATTAATTCACAAATTAGCGAAACAATTCAATAAGAAATTCGCAAAGAAATTTGGCGAAGATATTGTAACTGCCGAAGTGAAAGATCAGTATTACAATATGAAAGAAAAGGTTCTGCCAGTTAAATATATTGTAGACATTGCTGAAAAAGCGATGAGAGAATTGAATATTAAACCAATCATAAAACCAATTCGCGGCGGAACTGACGGTTCTCAATTATCATTCATGGGATTGCCTTGTCCGAACATTTTTGCGGGTGGACATAATTTCCATGGAAAATACGAATATGTTCCAGCAGAAAGCATTCAGAAAGCGACTGATGTTATTGTAAAAATAGCTGAATTAACCGCAATTCCTGGAATTTTTGACGCTCCTGAAAAATCTAAGAAAAGAAAATAATGGAATCAAAATCCGGAAATAAAGGCATTTGGAAATACGGCGATCAATGGGAAGAAGAATTACTTTTTCTAAAATCGATTATTGATAAAACCGAACTGACTGAAACCACAAAATGGGGAGGTCCAGTTTATGTTTACGAAAAGAAAAACGTAATTGGCCTTGGCGGATTTAAAGATTATTTTGCAATATGGTTTTTCAACGGTGTTTTCTTAAAAGACGAGAAAAAGAAATTAATTAATGCTCAAGAGGAAGTTACAAAATCTTTACGACAATGGCGTTTTACTTCTAAAGATCAAGTGAACGAAAAAGACGTTTTAGAATATATTCGTGAAGCCATTGAAAACGAAAAACAAGGAAAAGTAATTAAGCCTGCAAAAAAAGAAGCCATAATTTCAGAACTGCTAAATGCAGAAATGGCTAAAAACCCAGATTTGAAATCAGCTTTCGAAAAATTTTCTCCGTATAAACAATACGAGTTTTTAGAATATATTGAAACAGCTAAACAGGAAAAAACAAAAGTTTCTAGAATCGAAAAAGTTGTTCCGATGATTTTAGCGAATGTTGGATTGAATGATAAATACAGGTAATTTAATTTTCAATATTTAAATTCCAAATTCCAACTGCCTTTTCTCTCTGAGCGGAGTCGAAGAGCCAAACTATATGAGAACCTTTGCCAAAGTTTAAAACTTTGGCAAAGGTTTTTCTTTTTGTGTCATCCTGACAAAGGAAGGATCACACATGTGAATAGACAAAGATTTTCCGCCATACTTTGTGGAATTGCTAGTGTGATCCTTCCTTCGTCAGGATGACAAGATTCCTTCACACAGTTTGTCATTTCGAGGAACGAGAAATGACAAAACAAAGGGCAAAAAAAATCCCAAACTCCATTTGGAATTTGGGATTTTGAATTTTATTGAAATTTTAAAAAGCTTAAGCTTTCTTATTCAAAGCAGCGCTCAATTCTAAAGAGATAGCAGAACGCTCTAATTTTAATTTTCCAGACATAGTTTCGATTACAACAGTAGTTTCTGCAAGTTCAGCGATTTTACCGTGGAAACCACTTTTTGTAACTATTTTATCACCTATTTTAAGGTTGCTTTCAAATTCTTTTTCGTTTTTAGCTCTTTTTTGCTGTGGTCTAATCATGAAGAAATAGATTACCACGAACATTAAAAGGAATGGCGCAAATTGAGATAATTGTCCCATAATTTAAATTTATTTTTGATTTATATTTAATATTTTCTTTTGACTCTTCGACTCCGCTCAGAGAGAAAAAGCAGTTGGAATTTGTCATTTAAAAATTGGTATTTACCAACTTTTACATTAACCCTCTTCCCGTTTTTAGCATCTTCTTATTAGCCGTAAGCTCTTTAACAAGATTATCCAAAATTCCGTTGATAAAAATACTACTTTTTGGTGTAGAATACTCTTTTGCAATTTCTAAATATTCGTTAAGAGTTACTTTTACTGGAATTGAAGGAAATTTAACAAACTCGCAAATTGCCATTTTCAAGATAATTGTATCAATTTCAGCAATACGGTCACTGTCCCAGTTTGGTGTTTTGTCTTCGTACTCTTTTGCAAAAGCGCTTTCATTTAAAACTGTTCTTCTAAACAGATCTTTTGCAAAATCTTTATCTTCAACATCTTTATACAATTTTGGCACTCTAAAATCGTCTGGATTTTCAGTTTTAATAGCTTTCAACTGTTTAATGATGTGCGTGTTTACAACCGGAATATCATCAACCCAAGTCAATTTATCATCTTCTAAATACTCATATAATTTTTCATTCGGAACAATAACATTTTCAAATAAATCAATGATGAATTGTCTGTCCTCTTCAAACGTGTTAACGTTATTGCTCATGTATTTTTTGTAGATATCGCTTGCTTTAATGTCATTTAACAGCAAAATAATATAATCGTCGTTTAAAGACCAGTTATTGATTTTACGGTTTTCTAAAGCAATACTAAGAGAATTACTTTCTGCTAAAAGCTGGAAGATTTTGTTTTTGATGAACTTTTCGTTCGGATTACGTTCTGCTGGAGTAGCAAGGTGTTTTTTACTTGATAGATGCAAATAGACAGCTTCTTTTTTGCAAATTTCTATCAATGAAGAAAGCATTATAAGATATAAGTCCTGAATATTATCTATGCTATAAAAAAGGAATTTCTCTTCTTTTTCCATATTATCAGAACCGCTTTGGTGCATTGCATAAATGGATTGCATTACTTTAACGCGTATGTGTCTTCTATTTACCACCGTGTAAGAACATTTAAAAATTAGTCTGCAAAAGTATAACTTTTGATGCGTATTTTAAAATTAATTCGTAAAAAAGTCGCAGTTTGCAGTCGCATTTTTATTTAGTTTTCAGTCGCTGTCACGGTTTTTCAGTATTAAGCAAAAACAAAAAGTCTCAGTTTCCAGTAGATCTGAAAACTGAGACTGAGACTGTAAACTCAAAAATTACTTAGAAGCGTTCTCTTTTCTTCTTTGATCAATTCTGTTTTGAGCAATTGTAAGAGCAGCTTTATGAGTTGTGATATTATTTTTAGCAGCAAAATCTATAATTTCTAAAGTTGTATTATAGATGTTTTCTGTTTTGCTCATGATTTCAGCTTTACCGTAGTTTGCCAATTCAGCATAAACATTGATAATTCCACCAGCGTTGATTAAGAAATCTGGAGCGTATAAAATTCCTCTTTCCTGTAATCTTGCTCCGTGAACATTTTCGTCAGCTAATTGGTTGTTTGCTGCACCAGCAATAACTTTAGCTTTAATTTTATCTACTGTACTATCATTGATTGTTGCTCCCATTGCACATGGCGCGTAGATATCAACATCTGCAGTATACAAATCTTCACCAGTATAAATGGTTGCATTGTATTTTGAAGCAACTTGGTATAATTTTTCTTCGTTGATATCAGAAATAGTTACCTGTGCTCCTTCTTTAGTTAAATACTCAACCAAAGTTTCTCCCACGTGTCCAATTCCTTGTACCAAAACTTTTTTACCGTCTAAAACATCAGTACCAAATTGACTTTTAGCAGCCGCTTTCATACCTAAATAAACTCCATAAGCCGTAACTGGAGAAGGGTTTCCAGAACCACCTCTTTCTTCAGAAATTCCCGTAACATAAGGGGTTACATCTCTTACAGTATCCATGTCTTTAGTTTCCATTCCGACATCTTCTGCAGTAATATATCTTCCGCTAAGTGAGTGAACAAATTCACCAAACTTACGCATTAATTCAGGTGTTTTTTGAGTTTTAGCATCACCGATAATAACGGCTTTACCTCCACCAATATTTAGTCCAGTAATGGCAGATTTAAACGTCATACCTCTAGAAAGGCGTAAAACATCGTTTAAAGCTTCCCATTCTGTGTTATAATTCCACATTCTGGTTCCTCCCAAAGCTGGCCCCATAACCGAATTATGAATACCAATAATTGCTTTTAAACCTGTATCTTTGTCATTGCAAAATACAATTTGTTCGTGATCGTCAAAAGATAATTGACCAAAAACAGGATCCATTTTTTGAAGTTCCTTTCCAGTTGCGAAAGTTGCATCCATAGCGCTAGTATTAATTAGGTTAAAATTATGAATTTGTCAAAAAGACATCTCAAACATAATTAAAAAATACATATGTGCTAATTTTTTATCTTTAAAATAACAATTTTACAATATAATTGTTTTGATTAAATCGCAAATTATTATAATTTTATTTAATAATAATTCTTAAATCCAAATCAATTCAATATCATATTTCTTAAAAAAATGAAAGAATTAAGCTATTTAAACAAATATTTCATCAAATATAAATACAGTTTCTCGCTAGGAATTTTAATCACCATAATCGCACAAATATTTTCTCTATTTACTCCGAAGCTTATTAGCAAGTCTTTAAACGCTATTGAAAATTTTGACAAGCTTTCTGCTGCAGAGCAAAAATCAGAAATAGTAATCGCAACTTTTCGTCAGGATCTCATTCATAATGTGCTACTTATCATTGGAACGACTATCGTTGCAGGTTTTTTGACCTTTTTAATGCGCCAGACTTTAATCGTAATGTCGCGCCATATTGAGTTTGACTTAAAAAATGAAGTTTTTAGACAATATGAGAATCTTTCACAAAATTTCTACAAACAAAATAGAACAGGAGATTTGATGAACCGCATCAGCGAAGACGTTTCAAAAGTCCGTATGTATGTTGGGCCAGCCGTAATGTATACTATAAATACAGCTATCCGTTTTGCCATCGTTATATTATATATGTATAATGTATCGCCGTTGCTTACCTTATATACTATATTGCCGTTGCCAATTCTTTCGTATTGTATTTTCAAGTTAAGCTCAGAAATCAACAAACGAAGCACCACGTTCCAGCAATATCTTTCTAAAGTTTCTAGTTTTACACAAGAAATATTTTCAGGCATTCGAGTTATAAAAGCGTATTCTTTAGAAAATCAGCATCAAAATAATATGGTTGATCTTGCCGAAGAAAGCAAACGCAAAAGCTTAAGTCTTGCCAGAGTTCAATCTTTATTTGGCCCATTGATGATTGCGCTTATTGGAATCAGTAATTTGGTTGTAATTTATTTTGGAGGTGTCATGTACATCAACGGAAGCATTCCAAATATCGGAACCATCGCAGAGTTTATATTATATGTAAACATGCTGACTTGGCCTGTTGCTTCTTTAGGATGGGTTTCTTCTATGGTTCAAGAGGCAGAAGCTTCTCAGAAACGTTTGAATGAATTCTTGAAAATTGAACCAGAGATCAAAAACAACAACGAAAATACTTCAGAAATCCAAGGAAATATCTCTTTTGAAAATGTTTCTTTCACCTATCAGGATACTAATATCGAAGCTTTGAAAAATGTTTCTTTTACAGTAAAAAAAGGAGAAACATTAGCTATTTTAGGAAAAACGGGTTCTGGAAAATCGACTATTCTTTCTTTGATTTCAAGATTGTATGACGTAACCGAAGGAGAAGTTAAAATTGACGGAAATGAAATCAGCTCCTTAAATTTAAATGATCTTCGCAATAATATCGGAATCGTGCCACAAGATGCTTTCCTGTTTTCTGATACGATTAAAAACAATATCAAATTCGGAAATCAAAACGCTACTGATGAAGAAGTAATCGAAGCGGCTAAAAATGCAGTTGTTCACGACAATATTATTGCATTTAACAAACAGTACGACACCGTTTTAGGAGAAAGAGGAATCACGCTTTCTGGTGGACAAAAACAGCGTGTTTCTATTGCAAGAGCCATTATTAAAAATCCAGCCATTTTACTTTTTGACGACTGTTTGTCTGCTGTAGATACCGAAACCGAAGAAATGATTTTGAATAATTTATTCGAAATTTCTAAAGACAAAACCACCATAATTGTGAGCCATCGAGTATCATCGGCCAAGAATGCAGATAAAATTATTATACTCGAAGATGGTAAGATAATTCAACAAGGTTCTCATAATCAATTAATAAATCAAGAAGGATATTACGCATCGTTATATTTAAAACAACTTTCGGAAAAAGAATTACTTTAATTGTTGCGTAATAGATAATTTTTTATGATTTTTGAGTACTATTAATTCCAAAAATGATAGAACGTATTATGAGAGAAAATGACATGTTAGAAAAAGAAGAGATTTTTTCTAAAGTATTACGCGCAGGAAGAAGAACTTATTTCTTTGATGTGAGAGCTACCAAAGCCGATGATTATTATATCACGATTACAGAAAGCAAAAAATTTACTGAAGAAGATGGTTCTTTTCACTTCAAAAAACACAAAATCTATTTATACAAAGAAGATTTCAGTGCTTTCTCCGAAATATTAGAAGAAATGACTTCTTATGTTTTAAACCACAAAGGCGAAGAAGTAATTTCTGAAAGACACCAAAAAGATTTTAAAAAAGAATACAGCTCTGAAAAGACTGAAAGCCAAAGATCTAGTTTTACAGATATCGATTTTGATGATATTTAATCAAAAATCATCTACATAAAGTAGGAGTCCAATTTGTTCTGCATTTTGGACTTTTTTTATATATTTATGTTTTAAGATGTGAATTGTAAAATGTGAGACGTACGATTCATGCAGCTTTTACTTCTAAAATTTTACAAATTACACTTTACTTCTAATGAAAAAATTAATTATTCTCCTAAGCTTCTTCCTTTACGGAATTTCATTATCTGCCCAGAATATAGAATATGAAACGAAAAATAATATACAATATTATAGTGCAGCTGTAAATAAGTCCGATAAATATATCAGCGAAAGATGTGTTTTGGATATTTATTACCCTAAAAACAAAACAGGATTTGCTACAATCGTATGGTTTCACGGCGGCGGATTGACTGGCGGAAACAAAGAAATCCCAGAAGCTTTAAAAAACAAAGGTTTTGCAATTATTGGAGTAAATTATAGATTGTCTCCAAAAGCAAAAGCCGAAAAAGCTATTGAAGATGCTGCCGCAGCTGTTGCTTGGGCTTTTAATACTATTTCAAATTATGGTGGCGATAAATCGCAGATTTTTGTTTCTGGACATTCTGCAGGAGGATATTTAGGAATGATGATTGGCTTAGATAAGAAATATCTTCAAAAAGAAAACATTGACGCCAATCAAATTGCTGGACTTATTCCGTTTAGCGGACAATGTATTACGCATTTCGAAATTAGAAGAGAAAACGGAATTCCTGAAAAACAACCAACAATTGACCAATTTGCTCCTTTATATCATGTTCGTGCCGATGCTCCGCCAATGTTATTAATTACTGGAGATCGCGAACTGGAAATGCTTGGGCGTTATGAAGAAAACGCATACATGGCCAGAATGATGAAACTGATTGGACATACGCAAACAAAATTATACGAATTGGACGGTTACGGACACGGAATGACAGAACCTGGTTTTCCGCTTTTGGTTAATGAAGTAAACCGAATTTTAAAAGAACGTAAAAAATAATCACTAAATAAAAATTCCACGGCAATGGAGACACAACTATTAATTATACCAGGACTTGGAGATTCTGGAGAAAAACACTGGCAAACCTTTTGGCATAAAAAATTCGAAAACTCAATTCGTGTTGTACAAGATAATTGGGATGAACCAATTCGCGAAGAATGGCTCGACAGATTAAACGAAAATATTTCTAAACTTAACAAACCTACTATCTTAGTAGCACACAGCTTGGCTGTTTCATTGGTTTTACATTGGGCAGAAAAATACAGTAATCCGAATATTATCGGCGCTTTTTTAGTCGCTCCTGCTGATGTTGACTCACCTCAACACACACCAGAATCCATAAGAAATTTTTCACCAATACCTCTTTATAAATTACCATTTCCGTCTGTAGTCGTTGCAAGCGAAAATGATCCTTATGCTTCTTTTGAAAGAAAAAAACTCTTCGCTGAAAAATGGGGAAGCGATTTTGTAAATATAGGTCAGCAAGGACACATCAACTCCGATTCTGATTTGAAATATTGGGAAGAAGGACAATTGATTCTTAAACAGTTTATTGAAAAAATTGGTTAAGTGTTCAGTCGCAGTCTCAGTAAACAGTCCAAAACTGAACACTGCGACTGCGACTGAAAACTAAAAAAAACTATCCAATTCTTAATCCATTTGGTATTCTAAAATCCGGAGCTAATAAAATCACATCTCCCTCCTCGCCTACAGCACCAAGCACCAAACATTCACTCATAAATTTTCCGATTTGTTTTCTTGGGAAATTCACAACCGCAACAATCTGACGATTTACTAAATCTTCTTTTTGATATCTTTTGGTAATTTGTGCCGATGATTTTCTAATTCCGATTTCCGAACCAAAATCAATTGTTAATTGATAAGCCGGTTTTCTTGCTTCAGGAAAATCATTTACTTCTATAATTGTTCCTACGCGCATATCGGTGCGCTCAAATTCATTCCAGGTTAAATCCATTTTTAAATTGTATTATTTACAAACCTATAAATTTTGTAATTAATGCACCTAATTCTATAACCTGTTTCTTTTCCTTAAATCTAACTTTACGTGAAGAAAAACGAAAATACTCACGTAAAAAGATATAACATGGAACATACTGAACCAAATGCATGCATGTCAATTAAAGATTTTGAATCTAATCTAAAACAGGTTCACACCGATAAATATATAGAAACCGCTCAAAACGTAAGGCTTTATGTGAAAGATTATGGTCAAGGGAAACCTGTAATCCTAATTCATGGCTGGCCTCTTTCTAACGAAATGTGGGAATATCAGATTGATCATTTGGTCCACAACAATTATCGTGTAATTGCCTATGACCGACGCGGATTTGGAAAATCTTCTCAGCCTTGGGATGGTTACGATTATGATACTTTGGCAGATGATCTGAAAGAAATTATCGAACAATTGGAACTAGAAAACGTAACTCTTGTAGGTTTTTCTATGGGTGGCGGTGAAGTAGTTCGTTACTTTAGCCGTCATGGCGGAAAAAGCGTTGTTAAAGCAGCTTTAATTTCGTCCATTATTCCATTTCTTTTAAAAACTCATGATAATCCAGATGGGCATCCAAAAGAGAAAAGTGAAAATACAGCAGCAGCAATAAAAGAAGATAGAATTGGTTTTGTAGATAATTTCGGGAAAACCTTTTTTGGAGTTAATATTATAAACAAACCACTCAGCACTCCATTATTAGAATACTATAGAAACTTATGTTCTGTGGCTTCTCCAAGAGCTACTTTAAAATGTGCCGAATCATTTTCGTATACTGATTTTAGAGACGAGTTGGATTTTATAAAAGTTCCAACTCTAATTATTCACGGTGACGATGATAAAATTTTACCTATAGACCTCACTTCGAGAAAAGCAGCAAAATCTATTGCAAACAACACTTATATCGAATATGCAGGAGCTCCTCATGGTTTATTTTATACTGACAAAGAAAAGCTAAACGAAGATTTATTGGAATTCCTAAATTCATAAAAAAACAAAAAAAGTATCCAAAGAAGCAAGCTCTATAGGCTAACTGCTTTCTTTGGGTATTTTTTATTCTTGTGCTCTTTTATTTACAGTTTTTTAAAGCTATTTTTGGGAATCAAATTTCAGATAAAATGGCACGAACAGAATCAACAATGCTTCCTTTAGGAACAGTTGCACCTGACTTTTATTTAAAAGATACTAACTCGAATAATACTTTTTCTTTTGAAGATTTAAAAGGTTCAAAAGGAACTTTGGTTATGTTCATTTGCAACCATTGTCCGTTTGTGCATCATGTGATCAGCGAAATTGTTATGATTGCAAATGATTATCGTGTTCAGGGATTGGGAGTAATTGCTATTTCTAGCAATGATGTGGTCAAATATCCTCAAGATGCTCCAGAATTAATGACAGATTTTGCAATGGAAAATAAAATTGATTTTCCTTATCTATACGATGAAACTCAGGAAACTGCAAAAGCGTATCAAGCCGCTTGCACTCCAGATTTCTATTTATTTGACAATCAAGACAGATTATTTTATCGCGGGCAATTAGACGATTCAAGACCTGGCAATGGAATTCCACTTAGCGGAAACGATTTGAGAGGCGCAATCGATGCCTTAATTTACAACCGAAGTTTAAAAGAACCGCAGAAACCAAGTTTGGGTTGTGGCATTAAATGGAAGTAAAACCTCACTAAATTCAAAAAGATTGCGTATCTTTGCAGTTCAAATTAACAAATCCTTGTGGGAAATATAATATCATATACAGCCTCTACGAAAGCGTTTTGCATAGCAAAACCGATTCCTGCTGTAATTATTTCGCATAATAAGGCCTTTATTAATTAGGCCTCCGTCTACTTCACTTTTTTCTTCTTTTGACGGAGGATTTACATCAGCTTAAACATTTCCTTATTTGACAAAAATCATTTTTTGATCAGATATTTTTTTGTTTTTCCAGATTAAGCATTTTTGATTCTTTGCCATTTTCAGGACTTAGAAATCTTTTGTTTGTAAATATTCGAAAGAAGAATAAACCATTTAAATTTTATAACAATAAATTCAATATAGATATGAAACCAACACCCACATTCTGTAAATCAGATTATCAATTTTTAAGAGAATTAATTTTAAAAAGTAAAAATTCAACAAATACTAAAGAAGCCAATCAGCTTTCGCAAGAATTAGACCGCGCTGTAATTAGTAAAGAAAGCGAACTTGACATTTCGGTTATAAGAATTAATTCTATTGTAACAATTGAAGATGTAAAAGCCAAAAAACAAATGAAAATTCAAATCGTTTTACCTTCTGCAGCAGACGTAAAACAATCTAAAATTTCAATTCTAGCACCTTTAAGTGTTGCCATTATTGGTTTTAAAGAAAATGATGAAGTAGATTGGGAATTGCCTGCCGGAATCAAAACTTTAAAGGTAATTGCTGTAGATAATTCGGCTGTACATCATTCTTAAGTTTCAAAACACCTCATTCTGTGACGGTGTTTTTTTTTATATCTATCTGAAAAATAAAAAAACTGTTCAATTGAACAGTTTTTTTATGCTTATTTCTCAAATCCAGATTACAATTGTGAATCAATATAATTCGTAATTGATGCCATTTGAGTTTCGTCTAATTTTGCTTTTTTACCCATTCTTACCAAAATCGGCGTCCATTCTTCTTTTGTGAATTTTTTAGGTTCATACAATTTGTGACATCTTGCACAACTATTATCATACAAATTTTTGCCTGTTTCTAATTCAGGCGTTAAAGCAACCGTTTTTGGAGCTTCAGCAGGAGTTGATGCAACTGCAGCTTTTTTTTGAGTTCCGCAAGAAACCACAAATACCGCAAGTCCTGCTAGGATTAAAAAGTTTTTCATTGTCTTAATTTTATATAGTAAATATAAAAAAATCCCATATGGCATAACATATGGGATTATTATTTAAAACAATGCTAAATTGCTTGTAAACTCTTATTTTACGTCCATTAATTCAACGTCGAAAATTAAAACTGCGTTTGGCGGGATAATTCCTCCAGCACCAGATGGACCGTAAGCTAAATCAGAAGGAATTACAAAACGAGCTTTGTCACCCACTTGCAATAAAGCAATACCTTCGTCCCATCCTTCAATAACTTGTCCAATTCCTAATTTGAATTCGATTGGTTTTTTACGTGGGTAAGAAGAATCGAATACTTTTCCGTTTTCTAAAGATCCTTCGTAGTGAACAGAAACTGTTTTTCCAGCTTCAGCCTTTTTACCTTCACCTTTTTGAATCATTTTATAACGTAAACCGCTTTCTGTTTTATCAAAACCAGCAGCCAATTGTTCCATTTTTGCTTCAGATTCTGCTTTTAAAGCTGCCTCACGTTTCATACGAGCACCTTTTAAACCAATGAAAGCTTCAATTGCATTCCATTTTTGAGCTTCTTCACCTACTCTGATAATTTCAACAGACTCTAAATTGTCACCTTGAGCAACTGCATCAACAACGTCTTGTCCTTCAACAACATGTCCGAAAACACTATGTTTGTTATCTAACCAAGGAGTCGGAACGTGAGTAATGAAAAATTGAGAACCATTGCTTCCAGGGCCAGAATTTGCCATAGACAAAACTCCTGGACGATCATGTTTTAAACTTGGGTGAAATTCGTCATCAAATTTGTAACCTGGATCTCCTGTTCCAGTTCCTTTTGGACAGCCTCCCTGAATCATGAAATCAGCAATTACTCTGTGAAAAGTTAATCCGTCATAGAATTTTTGTCCTTGAGGTTTCACTTTGTTTTCCATATTTCCTTCTGCAAGAGCAACAAAGTTACCTACAGTTCCTGGTGTCAAATCGTGAGTCAATTTTACTAAAATTGAACCTTTGCTAGTATTGAATTTAGCGTATATTCCGTTTTCCATGTTGTTATTTTTAATTTGAACGCAAATTTACAAATTAATTTCTTAATCAATTTGCGCTTTCGCTTTTTTAGATTTTGATTTATAAGTAAGTCCGTAAATCGTCAATGATAATAAAGATAAAGCCATACAGCCGATTGTTACAGCTGGCCATCCGCCAAATTTCCATAATAATAAGCCGTATGCAGATCCTGCCGCTGTCCCTAAAAATGTCAGCGACATAAACACGGTATTCAATCTGTTTCTTGCTTCTGGCAATAAGGAATAAACTCTCGTTTGATTGGAGATGTGAACGCCTTGAATTCCGATATCGATAAATACAATTCCGATTGCAATTCCGATTACGCTTTCAATGGCAAAATAAAAGACAACGAAACTTAATAATACCAACAAACAGCCGTAGCCAACTGCAATTCTTGAGTTCCCTTTGTCTCCCAATTTCCCAACAAGAGGTGCTGCCAAAGCTCCAGATGCGCCAACAATTCCGAACAAACCGATTGTTGCGCTATTAAAATCGAAAGGTTTTCCAGAAAGCAAAAGCACCATTGTAGTCCAAAACGCTCCAAATTGAGCAAAACTAAAAACATTGATTGCTGTTGCCTCACGCAAAACTGGTTGTGTTTTTATGAGTGTAAAAAGCGACTGAATTAACTGTCCGTAAGTCCCTTGAAATTGCGGTTTGTTCTGTGGAAATTTGCTCTGAATCACAAAAAAGATCAAAAGACAAATTCCTGCTGCGATATAAAACATCGATCTCCAGCCCAGAACCTGACCAATAAACCCACTCAATGTTCGCGAAAGCAAAATACCGACTAAAAGTCCGCTCATAATAGTCCCTACAACTTTTCCACGCTGATCAGGCGCGCTTAAAGAAGCTGCCAAAGGTAAAATAAGCTGCGGTACAATAGAAGTGATTCCAATTAACAATGAAGCGATTTGCAAAACAAGAAAACTTTTGGCAGTTGCAGCAATTAGCAATGCAATTACAGTAGCAAAAGTAGTCATCAAAATTTGCCTTTTTCGTTCTATTTTATCGCCAAGCGGCACCATAAAAAACAATCCGATAGCGTAACCCGCCTGAGTCAGATAGGTTATTGTTCCGGCACTTTCTTCAGGAATTTTAAATTCGTTGGCAATTAAAACAATCAAAGGCTGGCAGTAATAAAGATTTGCAACTATAAGACCAGTGCAAACTGCCATAAACAGTACATTAGTTTTAGATAAATTCATGCTGCAAAAATACCACTCTAATCTTTAGCAAAACTTTAAAAAAAGTATAAATTTTAAGTTTTTTTTTAACCATATAAGCGATATAAGTTCATTTAAACTTAAATACTTAATAAGTTTATTTCTTCAAAAAACATATTAATAGTTTAAAAAATCTTCTCTAGCAGGGCTAAAAACATCTGTTAACATGCCTGTTTCCAAACAAACAACACCGTGTATAGCATGTGGCGGAATATAAAAACTATCTCCTTCTTTTAATGTCTGTGTCACACCGCTGATTGTAACATCAAATTTGCCGCTTGCAATGTATGTAACTTGCGAATGATAATGATCGTGCAAAGTGCCGATTCCTCCTTTCTCAAAATGAACATTTACCAGCATCACTCTTTCATCAAAAGCTAAAATTTTACGTTTGATTCCCTCACCGACTACTTCCCATTCGATTTCGTCTCCTTTTATAAATTCTTTGCTAGTACTCATTTTTATTTATTTTTAATTTTTTCAAAATCCTTTTTCATCAATGCCAATCCTTCATCTAGATTATTCTTTTGAAAGAATTCTTCAAGCTCTTTTAACCTCTTTAAATTATCATATTTAAATCCCGAATTTAATTTTCTTTGACAAAGAGAACACAATCTAATAGAATGCGAATCTGTTTCTATCATACTATTGGTTCCATTCATAACGCAACTGGCTTCAATACAATGATGCAGACCAAACATATGCCCTATTTCATGCGAACAAATTTTCAGCAAGCGTTCTAAACCCAAATTAAAATCGGCTTCTTTTTGCATTCTATACATCGAACTTACTGCAATTTTATCTCTGTAAGATGCCAATCCAAAAACGTAATTCCATTCGGTCTTTGGGTACAAATCTTATTCAGTTATTGCCATTAAAGCAATTCTTTTATTAGGATTTTCTTCTTTTAAAACATCGGTTAAAATATAGCCTGCTAAAAACTGTTCTTGTCCGACATCTCCAATTCGTCTAGCATGATTCGGGATAATATCATTTGAAACATTTTCTAAAACCTTAGTTTCCAATTGAAAAAATATTTGCAAATACTGACGAACTAATTCAATTTGTTTTATTTGCATTGAATTGAACTTTCCTATAGGCTGCAGATAAATAATATTTTCTTCTTTGGTTGGAACAACATGTTTAGTTCGAACAAATTGCTCAAAACTCTGTCCGTTTTCTTTATGAGAAAACAACCAATCTCCATAAGCTGGTTTCCCAAGTTTAACATCATTCATTTTAATATCTACAAAATAAGGTGCGGGCGGTAAAATTTTCTGCGGCATTAATTGTATCTTTAAATTTGCCTTTTCTTTTTTATCAGATTGACATGAACAAAGAACCACAAATACCAGCAAAAGAAGCTTCCTCATATAGATGAATTAGATTAGATTTTTCGAAATAAAATCACAGCTCGTTTGTATAGAATTAATAGAATTTGAAGCAAAATTATTTTCCTGTTCTACAAAAAAATGAACCATTCCAGATTGTTTTGCTGCCGAGAAGAAAGGTTTAAAATCAATTGTTCCAGAACCAACTTCAGTATTCAAATCGTTATTATTTTTATCCTTATCTTTCACATGCCACATTTTGAAACGCCCTGGATTTTCTTTAAATAGTTTTAAAGGATCATTGCCAGAATGAACTACCCAGTATAAATCTAGCTCGAAATACACCAAATCTTTATCGGTTTCCTTTAATAGAATTTCGTAACCTGTAACGCCATCATACTTCTTAAACTCAAAATCATGATTGTGATAAGCCAGTTTTAAACCTGCTTTTTTGCACATTTTTGCGGCTTCATTTACGCGAGCTGCGATCTTTTTATAATCTTCTATACTTCTTCTAAAAGGCTCATCTATCCATGGAACAGTCAGAAATTCATTTTTAAGAACTTTTGCAGCATCAATTGCTGCGATTAATTCTGCAGTATTTCCGTCGTACAAAAAACTTCCCAAATTATAATGTCCACTAACCGCTTTTAATCCATTATCATCTAAAATCTTTTTTAATTCTTTAGGCGTTAATCTCCAAAATTGATCTTTAATTGAAAAACCGTATGTCTCAACAGTCGTATAACCTGCTTTGGCAACTTTTTCTAAAGTTCCTTTTACATCTTTAGGAAGCTCATCACGAAGCGTATACAGCTGTAAACCTATTTCTTTTTTATTCATAGTAAGTGCAAATAATGGTGAAGCCAAAACTGCAGTTGCAGCAAGACCTGTGGTTACGATAAAGTTTCTTCTGCTAATCATTTTAATGATTTAAATTTCAGAAAGTAAATATATTATAAAAATTGATTTTTAAAGTTTTCTCCAAAATTTTAAAGCTACTGGAGTTATTTTCTGATGCCGCCAGATATGGCGAGTATTTTTATTTTGGATGAAGTCATTAAATAAACAATTCGTATTTTTAAAATTAATTTTAAAAATACGAATTGTTTCATGATAATCGGAAAAATTATTTAGATGTCAGTTGGTACAAACCGGCCTGTTTTTGAGAATCAATTGCTTGCGGCGGATAATTCTGTTTTTCTTGTCGTGTCGATGTGACTTTCCCATCTTTATTTATATATACATAATTGTAGCGCCAGTAATTTGATCCTGCCAATGACGTACCATCATCAGTAAAAACCTGATCTGCATAAACTAGAATTTCTCCATTTTGATTATTATCTAAAGTCCTTATAGGATTTCCTAAAGTTTTAAGCACTTTCGATTTGGCTTCTCCTACAGCTACTGTAGCAGAATTAGTGCTTGCACAGGAAAAAAATAGCGCAAGTACTACAGGCAGTAATATTGTTTTTTTCATAATAAGGGATTGAATTTATGTTTTGGATTTTGGCTATTAAACCTTGATAATTAGGATTGTAATAATACTTAAAGTTAATACAATAAATTTTACACAATTTATTAAGTATGTTATATAATTATTATCAAACCACTCAATAGCATTATTTGTATCTTTGCCAGCAAGAAATTATCGAATAGAAATGCGAATTGACATTATTACTCTTTTACCTGAATTATTAAAAAGTCCGTTTGAGGCCTCTATTATGAAACGCGCCATTGACAAAGGTTTGGTCGAAGTGCATTTTCACAATCTTCGTGACTATAGCACCAACAGACAGAAAAGTGTAGATGATTATCCTTTTGGTGGAGGTGCTGGAATGGTAATGACAATTCAGCCGATAGATGACTGCATCACACATTTGAAAAGCCAACGCGAATATGATGAAGTAATTTATATGTCTCCTGACGGTGAAACTTTAAATCAAAAAATGGCGAATAAAATGTCGATGTATGAAAACATTATTATTTTATGCGGACATTATAAAGGTGTTGACCAAAGAGTTAGAGATCACTTCATTACAAAAGAAATTTCTATTGGGGATTACGTTTTATCTGGAGGAGAATTGGGTGCCATAGTTTTATCTGATGCTTTAATCCGATTAATTCCTGGCGTTTTAAGTGACGAAACCTCAGCATTGACTGATAGTTTTCAAGACAATTTATTATCAGGTCCAATTTATACAAGACCTGCAGACTATAAAGGATGGAAAGTTCCAGAAGTACTAACCAGCGGGCATGCAGCCAAAATAGATAAATGGCGTGAAGACATGGCCTACGAACATACTAAAAATAGACGTCCAGATTTATTGGAAGGACATTAAATTTAGTTTCAAGTTTAAAGCTGTTTTTGTTTCAAGTTAAAACTCTAGACAGCAACAACTTGAAATCTTAAACTTGAAACAAAAGAAACTAAAAATAATTTACAATTTATAATTCATAATTTATAATTATTTTTTACATTTGCACCCGAATTTGACCAACCTCTGGCGAGATCCGTGAATGTTGCTCTAATATAAAAAACATAATTTAAATTATCATGGCAGATTTATTAAAATTCGTTCAAGACGAATTCGTTGCTAAAAAAGATTTCCCAGATTTCGGAGCTGGAGACACAATCACTGTTTTCTACGAAATTAAAGAGGGTGAAAAAACAAGAACTCAGTTTTTTAAAGGAGTTGTTATTCAAAGAAGAGGTTCTGGTGTTACAGAAACTTTTACTATCCGTAAAATGTCTGGATCTGTTGGTGTTGAGCGTATCTTCCCAGTAAACTTACCAGCTTTACAAAAAATCGAAGTTAACAAGAAAGGCGCTGTACGTAGAGCTAGAATTTTCTACTTCAGACAACTTACTGGTAAAAAAGCTAAGATTAAAGACAAAAGAAGATAATCATTTATCAAAATGTTATAAAAAACTCGTTTCATACTCTTTGAAACGAGTTTTTTTTATGTTCCATTTTCAACACTAACAAAACCGTAATTTTTTAATACCAAAATCATCGATTTAGCAATTTAACGAGCTCGAAATAACAATCTGTTAATTTCGTCTTTTCTCGGGAAAACTCAACCGTTTTCGTTGTGATTTTATTATATTTGCTCCGCTCATTTTGAGCCGAATATATCTTTTACATCGTTAACTCCTGACGATACGATTATAAAAAAAAAAAGAAAATGACAAAATCAAAAATTTTTTACACCTTAACTGATGAGGCGCCTTTATTGGCAACTTACTCTCTTTTACCAATTGTTCAAGCTTTTACAGCAACAGCTGGAATTGAAATCGAAACCAGAGATATTTCGCTGGCAGGAAGAATTTTATCAAACTTCCCAGATTCTTTGACAGATGCTCAAAAAACTGGAGATGCATTGGCAGAACTTGGCCAATTAGCAACTCAGCCAGAAGCTAACATTATTAAATTACCAAATATCTCAGCATCTGTACCGCAATTAAAAGCGGCAATTGCTGAATTACAATCGCACGGATACAACGTACCAAATTTCCCAGAAGATCCGCAAAACGATGCTGAAAAGGAAATTAAAGCAAAATATGCAAAAGTATTAGGCTCTGCTGTAAACCCAGTTTTACGTGAAGGAAACTCTGACCGTAGAGCTCCAAGAGCAGTTAAAAACTTTGCAAAAGCAAATCCACACTCAATGGGTGCTTGGTCTGCTGACTCAAAAACTAAGGTAGCTTCTATGTCAGGCGGTGATTTCTACGGAAGTGAAAAATCATTGACTGTAAACGAAGCTAATGATGTAAAAATCGAATTTGTTGCTAAAGACGGAACTACAACTGTTCTTAAAGCAAGTACTCCATTAAAATCTGGAGAAATCATTGACAGCTCTGTTTTAAGTGTAAACAAATTAAAAGCTTTTGCTGCTGATGTAATCGCTGAAGCTAAAGCTGCAGGAGTTTTACTTTCTGTACACTTAAAAGCTACTATGATGAAAGTTTCTGATCCAATTATCTTTGGCGCTATCGTTGAAGTATATTTTGCAGATGTTTTCAAAAAATACGCTTCTTTATTCGCTGAATTAAACGTTGACACTAGAAATGGTTTAGGTGATATCTACGCTAAAATTGCTGGAAGACCAGAACAAGCAGAAGTTGAAGCCGCTATCGATCAAGCAATCGCAAACGGGCCAGCTTTGGCAATGGTTAATTCTGAAAAAGGAATTACAAACTTACACGTTCCTTCAGATGTAATCGTTGATGCTTCTATGCCAGCAATGATCCGTACTTCTGGACAAATGTGGAACAAAGAAGGAAAACAGCAAGATACATTTGCAGTTATTCCAGACAGATCTTATGCTGGTGTTTATACTGCAACTATCGATTTCTGTAAAAAACATGGTGCTTTTGATCCAAAAACTATGGGAAGTGTTCCTAACGTTGGGTTAATGGCTCAAAAAGCTGAAGAATATGGTTCTCACGACAAAACTTTCCAAATTAAAGGTGATGGTGTTGTGCGTGTGGTTGACCAAAACGGAAATGTTTTAATGGAACAAAACGTTGAAACAAATGATATTTTCAGAATGTGTCAGGCAAAAGATGCTCCTATTCAGGACTGGGTTAAATTGGCTGTAAACAGAGCTCGTTTATCTAGTACTCCTGCTGTTTTCTGGTTAGACGAAAACAGAGCGCACGATAGAGAATTGATCGTAAAAGTTCAAAAATACCTTAAAGACTACGATACTACAAACTTAGATATCCGTATTTTAAACCCAGTTGCTGCTACTGAATTTACTTTAGATAGAATCATCAAAGGTTTAGATACTATCTCTGTAACTGGAAACGTATTACGTGATTACTTAACAGATTTATTCCCAATCTTAGAACTAGGAACTTCTGCAAAAATGCTTTCTATCGTTCCTTTAATGAACGGTGGTGGATTGTTCGAAACTGGTGCTGGAGGTTCTGCTCCTAAACACGTTGAGCAATTTACAGAAGAAGGATACCTACGTTGGGATTCTCTAGGAGAGTTCTTAGCTCTTGGTGCTTCTTTAGAGCATTTAGGACAAACTTTAGACAATTCTAAAGCTATCGTTTTATCTGAGACTTTAGACCAAGCTAATGATAAATTCTTAGCAAACGATAAATCTCCAGCTCGTAAAGTGGGTCAGATTGACAATAGAGGTTCTCACTTCTATTTAGCATTTTACTGGGCTCAGGCTTTGGCTGCTCAAACTAAAGATGTTGAATTGAAAGCCATCTTTACTCCAATTGCTGCTGAATTTGAAGCTAACGAAGCTAAAATCGATGCTGAATTAATCGGTGCACAAGGTAAACCTCAAAACATTGGAGGTTACTACCAGCCAACTCCAGAATTGGTAAGCAAAGCAATGCGTCCTAGCGAAACTTTCAACGCTATTGTTGCTAAAATCAAATAATTCAGAATACATCTGTATTTGTAAATAAACAAAAAGGACAACTCGCAAGGTTGTCCTTTTTTTATCTTAACTTATGTTTAACAAAAGTTCCGCGAGATTATTTAGTAAGAATTGTTAACTATGTAAATCAAAATCAATATAATGATTACAAAAAATACCTGCACATTTTTTCTTTTTATTTTAACGATTTTCACCTCATTTGCGCAGGAAAAATTCACTCTAAGCGGAACCATCAGCGACAGTAAAAACAACGAAACTTTAATTGGAGTAAACATTTTTATTCCATCTTTAAAAATAGGAACCACAACAAACGAATACGGTTTTTATTCACTTTCAGCTCCAAAAGGAGAATACGAAATCGAAATCAGTTATATTGGCTATCAGACTATTCAAAAGCACATTTCTTTAAATCAAAATACAAAAACCAATTTCTCTATCAGTGAAGGAAATGGCGAAGAACTTCAAGAAGTTGTCATTACAGAAAACAAAGGCAAAATAAATGTCAAATCGCCAGAAATGAGCGTGAATAAGCTCTCTATTTCTACCATAAAAAAAATGCCTGTAGTTTTAGGCGAAGTTGATGTTTTAAAATCTATTTTATTACTTCCTGGCGTAACCAATGCCGGTGAAGGCGCTTCTGGATTTAATGTTCGCGGAGGCGGTGCAGACCAAAACCTAATTCTTTTAGACGAGGCAACTATTTTTAATTCTTCTCACGTTTTCGGATTCTTTTCTGTTTTTAATCCTGATGCTATTAAAGATTTAAAATTATATAAAGGTGGAATTCCAGCCCGCTATGGCGGAAGAGCTTCTTCTGTTTTAGAAATTTATCAAAAAGATGGAAGCAGTAAAGATTTCCATATGAATGGCGGAATTGGGTTAATTTCAAGTCGCTTATTAGCTGAAGGCCCAATTGTAAAAGACAAAGGTTCTTTCCTGATTGGCGGACGAGCTTCTTATGCACATCTTTTTCTCAAATTTTCTGAAGATGATAAAGATAATGCCGCCTATTTTTATGATTTAAACACCAAATTAAGCTATAAACTCAATGACAATAACAGTCTTTATTTATCTGGATATTTTGGACGAGACGTTTTCAGGCTGAACAAAAGTTTTACTAATACCTACGGAAATTCAACTTTAAACCTGAGATGGAATCATCTGTATTCAAATAAATTATTCTCCAATCTCTCTTTAATTTACAGCGATTATTACTATGGTTTAGATCTTGATTTTGTGGGATTCAACTGGGACTCTGGAATCAAAAATTATAATATTAAATACGATTTCAAACATTATCTTTCAGATAAACTAAAACTAAATTATGGCGTAAACGGAATTTACTATGATTTTAATCCCGGAACCATAAAGCCAACTGGAGAAGATTCAGGAATCAATCCAGATCAATTAGACAAAAAATACGCTTTTGAACCTTCTGTTTATTTAGATGCTGAAAGTCAGCTTTCTAAAAAAATCACCGTTGCATACGGATTGCGTTACAGCTTATTTTACAGATTAGGCGCATCCACTATTAATTATTACGACAACAACCAGCCAGTGGTTTTTAATAATGATATGCAGATTTATGAAAAAGGTACGCCAACTTCAACAAAATATTTTGGCAATAACAAAGTCATTCAGAGTTATAATAATATTGAACCGCGTTTTTCTCTTTCTTATCAATTAAATGAAGACCAATCGATCAAAGCGAGCTATAACCGAATGGCGCAATATCTTCAATTGATTTCCAACACCTCTTCTCCAACTCCTCTTGATGTCTGGATGCCGAGTGACAATTACATCAAACCTCAGCTTGCAGATCAAGTAGCTCTGGGTTATTTTAGAAATATCGATGATGACGCCTATTCTTTGGAAGTAGAAACCTATTACAAGAAAATACAAAACCGATTAGATTATATAGACGGAGCCGATTTAATTGCCAACAATGCCATCGAGCAGGTTATTTTAAACGGTCATATGCGCTCATATGGTTTAGAATTGATGGTAAAGAAAAACAAAGGCCGATTTAATGGCTGGATTTCCTATACCATATCAAGATCAGAACAGCAGACTCCAGGAAGAACACCAGAAGAAACAGGCATTAATAATGGTAAATGGTATGCTTCGGCTTATGATAAAACACATAATTTAGCCATTACATCTGCTTATAATTTAAACGAAAAATGGTCTTTTGGTGCTAACTTTGTATTGCAGTCAGGACAGCCTGTAACATATCCGAAGGGACAGTATGAATATTTAGGAATTGTGGTTCCGAGTTATGGCTTACGAAATGAAAACCGACTTCCTTCTTACAATCATTTGGATATTTCTGCCACTTTAACGCCAAGAAAGAACAAAGACAGAAACTGGAAAGGCGAATGGGTTTTCAGCATTTACAATCTTTATAATAGAATGAATGCTGCGTCAATCAACTTTAGGCAAAATGTAGATACAGGTGTAAATGAAGCCGTGAAATTATCTATTTTCGGAATTGTTCCAGCGGTAAGTTATAATTTCAAATTCTAGAAAATCAGTTCAAAAACTAAAAATATACTTATGAGAAAATTAGTTTTTTTAATCGCATTTTTTACATCCCTATTCTTCACTAGCTGTGAAGAAGTAGTTGATGTCGACTTAGACACCGCGCCTCCGAAATTGGTAATTGAAGCTGCTATCAATTGGGAAAAAGGCACTTCTGGAAAACAGCAGGTTATAAAACTTTCCACGACAACAGGCTATTTTGAGAGTCAGATTCCGGTCGTATCCAATGCTATAATTTCCATAAAAAATAGCAAAAATCAGACGTTTAATTTCGTTGAATTCAATAAATCTGGACGCTACATCTGCAATGACTTCATACCTCAGCTTAATGAACAATATACTTTAACCGTTATCAGCAAAGGAAATACATACACAGCGACAGAAACTCTAAAATCGGTCGCGCCAATTACAAGAATCGAACAGAAAAATGATGGCGGTTTTACAGGCAAGGACACCGAAATAAAAGCTTACTTTACAGATCCTGGAGACGAGGATAATTTTTATTTATTTAAATATGTTTATTCGAATAAAATAACTTCCAATTATTATGTTTCTGAAGATAAATTCTATCAAGGCAATGAAATTTTCAGCAGTACCGTTGATGAAGATTTAAAAACTGGAGATGAAGTCGAAATAACGCATTACGGAATTTCAAAACAATATTATAATTACATGAATATTTTAGTCAGCATTGCGGGCAGCAATGTTGGAGGTCCCTTTCAGTCGCCGCCCGCAACGGTAAAAGGAAACATTATCAATACAACAGATAAAAACAATTATCCGTTGGGTTATTTCTCCCTAAGCGAAACCAGTACAAAAAAGTACAAAATAGAGTAATTATGCAACCTATAATCAAAAACTTAACCGAGAAAAAACTCATTGGACATTTTTTAGAAATGTCTTTTATAGAGAATAAAACTTTTCAATTATGGAATGGTTTTATGCCAAATCGAAAAAAAATTAGCAATACAATTAATGCTAATTTATATTCTTTAGAAGTCTACGCAGAAAATCATTTTGATAATTTTGATCCTAGTGGCAGTTTCCAAAAGTGGGCTGCTGTAGAAGTCTCAGATTATTCAACTATTCCCGAAGGAATGGAGACGCTAATTGTTCCTGACGGTTTGTATGCTGTTTTTCTTCATATAGGCCCCGCCTCGGAAGGACATAAAACGTATCATTACATTTTTACGGAATGGCTTCCAAATTCTGAATATACGGTAGACGACAGACCGCATTTTGCCGTTATGAATGAAAAATATAAGAAAGACGATCCAGCTTCTGAAGAAGAAATCTGGATTCCGATAAAAAACAGAAATTAAGTATGATACTAGAAACGCTAAAAACACTTTTCAATCGAGATTTAAACAAACTAAAAAGCGAAATTGAATCGTATCACACTGAAAGTTCGATCTGGACAATTGATAAAAACATCTCCAATTCAGCAGGAAATCTTTGTCTTCATTTAATCGGAAATTTAAATACATACATTGGTGCAGAAATAGGAAAAACGGGATATATTCGAAATCGTCCTTTAGAGTTTTCGTTGAAAAACATTCCGAAATCAGAATTAGTTCAAAAAAATTGAAGACACCATTTCAATTGTAAACAGCGCCCTTGACAACTTAACAGAGGCCGATTTAGAAGCGATATACCCGCAGATTGTTTTCGAAAAAGAAATGACAACTGGATTTTTCTTAATTCATCTTTCAACTCATTTAGCCTATCATTTAGGCCAAATTAATTATCACCGAAGACTTTTAGATTAAAAAACAGCTTCTCAACATATGTAAATGTTTTAAAAATTAGAATTACGAAATCTTTGTAATCTTAATTTTAATTTTTAAAACATGAAATATTTAATTTCTCTTTTATTATGCGCCTTTATATTCCAAACAAAAGTGCAAACTTTTAAAAATCCTGATTCATTATTTAATCCAGCTCCATATGGTTTCAGCCATGTATCTTCTGTAAAAACACCTGGCGAATTTATTTATATTTCAGGGCAAAGCGGCGGTTTGGGCAAAGAACATTTTTTAAACCCTGACTTTAGAATACAAGTTAAAACTGCCCTTGAAAACCTAAAAATAATTTTAAATAGTTATCAGCTAAAACCAGAAAATGTAATGAAAATTACAATCCTGATTGTTGATCACTCTCCTGAAAAATTAAAAATATGGGAAGAAGAAATTAGCAAGGTATGGAACGGCAAACCATTTCCTGCCAGCACATTAATTCCTGTTCCTAAATTAGCGCTCGATGGAATGCTCATCGAAGTGGATGCAATTGCTTTTAAAGCCAATTAACTTAAGACATTTTCTGCCAAAAACTATATCTTTTGTACATTTGTAATTCATTCAAAAAAACTTACATGTCATCACATCATATAGTCCGAGACGATCAGGAACCTGCTTTAATCATTGCTAATGGCGCTGCTTGCGATCCTGAATTATTAGGACAATTGCTAGAATGGTCTCCTTTGGTTGTTGTTTTAGATTCGGCTATCGAAAGAGTGATTGAATTGGGCATAAAAGTCGATGTTCTTTTGGGCGATTTTGATCGCGGATTTGATCCAGAAATTTACAAATCACAATTCCCAATCGAAATCGTTCATACGCCAGATCAGGATAAAACCGATTTAGAAAAGGCTTTTGATTATCTTATCGAAAGAAAAATTCCTGCCGTAAATGTCGTTTGGGCAACAGGAAAACGCGCCGATCATACCATAACAAACCTTACACAAATTGTTCGTTACCGAGATTTACTAAAAATTGTAATTCTTGATGACCATTCTAAAATATTCCTGCTGCCTACAAAATTCGAAAAATGGTATACGGCAGATACCCCAATTTCGCTTATTCCGATTGGTATTGTAAATGGAATTTATTCAACGAACTTGAAATATGAACTAAAAAACGATACGCTCACAATGGGCTACAGAACCGGAAGCAGCAATTCGGTCGAAAAAGACGGAATCGTGACCATTACACATCGTGAAGGTGATTTGCTTTTAATGGAATGTTTTGATTAGGAGAATTAAAAAATAAAAAGTCCCAGCGGGACGAAATATTTATAGATTATAATGCTTTAATCTAATTAAAGCTCCAGCGGAGCGACATCTGTTATGTCGCTCCGCTGGAGCTTTTGTTGTAATAATAAATTAAACTAGCTATAAACATTACGCTCCTCCGGAGCCATTCTTCAAAAAAGGAATCCCTATCTTTGCAATCGAAATCAATGAAAATGAAAGCAGAAAACAATTCGCAAAAAGACAATTTACACCCAAGAAATCTTCATAGAAACCGATATGATTTTGAAAAACTGATTTCAAATTGTCCCGAATTGAAAGCTTTTATTTTCATCAATAAACACGGAATCGAAACGATTGATTTCAGTAATCCACTTGCTGTAAAAACTTTAAATAAGGCTTTACTGCAAACCTATTACAATATTCAAAAGTGGGATATTCCCAAAAATTACCTTTGCCCGCCAATTCCAGGACGTGCCGATTATATTCACTACATCGCCGATTTATTGGCAGAAAGCAATAACAATCAAATTCCTGAAACTAGTACAGTTTTAGGATTAGATATCGGAACGGGTTCAAATTTAATCTATCCGATATTAGGGAATTCTATTTACAACTGGAGCTTTGTCGGAACCGATATTGACAAAAAATCAATTGAAAATTGTGCCAAAATTATTGAAGCTAATTCAAAATTAATCGATTCTATCAGTTTGCAACAACAAACAGAACCCCGATTTATCTTTAAAAATATTATCACGCCCGAAGATCGTTTTACATTCACAATGTGCAATCCGCCTTTTCATGCATCAGCAGAAGAAGCCAATAAAAGCGCTTCGAGGAAAACTTCTAATTTAAATCCGAAAGAAAAAAAGAGTGCAAATCCTGTTTTAAACTTTGGCGGACAAAATGCAGAATTATGGTGCAATGGCGGTGAAATCGGATTTATAACCCAAATGATTTACGAAAGTTCCAAATATCCTTCGCAGGTTTTATGGTTTACCACTTTGGTTTCTAAAAAAGAAAATCTTGCTTCGATTTATAAAATCCTGAAAAAAGTAAATGCCACTTCGGTAAAAACAATCGAGATGTCTCAAGGACAAAAAAACAGCAGAATTGTGGCTTGGAGTTTTTTTGAAAACCCAAATTCGCAGAAACATTCCTTTTAACACATTCATTTCCAATGCCAAAATCTTGATTTTGCAGTTTACTTTTGCTACATTTATTGTAAAATACTTAAAATCAAGACCATGGCAGAATATATTGGTTATCTCGCATCTGTATTTATTGTTGGCGGTTTTTTGCTGAAAAATCTTCGAACAATCCGATTCATTAATATGTTTGGCTGTATCTGCTTTGTCATTTACGGTATCTTTTTAAACGATTACAGAGATTTCAACCAATGGCTTTGGCCTGTAATTATTCCGAATGCGATTTTAGCGTTTGTTCAGATTTATTATCTGACTTCCAAAAACGACAAATCTTAAAATTATGATATTTTAAAATAAAATTCTGATACACTTTTCGCCCACTCTACCCGTAACTTTAAGCTGAAAATTGAATTTTATTACCATGTCAAAACTATATTCCCGAGTAGTCATTATACTTTTATTAGTGACAAGTTGCGCTTCAAAAAAAACGAAATACGAAGACTATGTTTTTAAAACCAAAAGCGAAGAAGTAAATTATCAAACCTCTTACGATAAAGCTTTAAAACTTTGGAACATTCCGTACACCGAAGAAGATGTAAAAACAAGTTTCGGAACAGCGCATGTTGTAATGGCTGGCCCAAAAAATGGAAAAAATCTGGTTTTGCTTCACGGAATGGATGCCAGTTCTACCATGTGGTATCCCAATATTAAAGCTTTCTCTAAAAATCATCGCATTTACGCAATTGATTTCATCATGGAACCCAATAAATCCAATTTGACAGCAAAACCGCTTTCGTCAGATGATATTGTTGCTTTTTACAACGAAGTTTTTACTCACTATAAATTAAAGGATTTTGATATTATTGGCGCTTCACGAGGTGGCTGGATTGCGACCTTATTAGCCGTTCAAAAACCAAATTCAATTGATAAAATTGTTTTACTGAGTCCTGCCCAAACTTTCAAATTTCTTGACAAACCTAGAAAAACGACTTCGGCGTTAATGCTGAAACTTTTTCCTAGCGAAAAGAAATTCAGTAAAACATTAAACACTTTTTCAACTCATCCAGAAAATATAAGCCGCATTTACAAAAGGCAGTTTTATTTGGCCAATAAATATGCAAAATCCAATTCCAGCATGCTCAAAATGATGCCCTTTTCAGATAAAGAATTAGAATCTATTCAAAATCCAGTTTTAGTTTTAATTGGCGACAAAGACGTTATTAATTCGGAAGAAAGTTTAGAAAGAGCACATAAACATCTAAAAAACAGTAAAACCAAAGTTGTACAAGATGCTGGGCATTTTCTAACTATCGATCAGCCCAAAACGGTGAATGATGCTGTAATTAATTTTTTAGAATAAGATTTTACTGGATCTAATTTTATGAACTTTGACAAATTAGCTTTGAATAATAGTGCAAATTAGTACAATTCGGGACAGACTTTAAATTACTTACTTACACAAACTTCGTATCTTTACAAAACCAAATTTTCAGTATACGCAAATGAAATTTCAAGTTTCCTCAGAATATAGTCCAAAAGGAGATCAGCCTCAAGCCATACAAAAACTGGCGCAAGGTGTAGTCGACGGAGATAAATACCAAACTTTATTGGGAGTTACAGGTTCCGGAAAAACTTTTACCGTAGCCAATGTAATTCAGGAAGTGCAAAGGCCAACTTTGGTTTTAGCGCACAATAAAACATTGGCGGCACAGTTATATTCAGAATTCAAGCAGTTTTTTCCAAATAATGCTGTTGAATATTTTGTTTCGTACTACGACTACTATCAGCCTGAAGCTTTTATGCCCGTAACCGGAGTTTTCATTGAAAAAGATTTATCTATCAATGAAGAATTGGAGAAAATGCGTTTAAGCACCACTTCTTCTCTACTTTCAGGGCGTCGCGACGTTTTGGTCGTGGCATCAGTTTCCTGTCTGTATGGTATTGGAAACCCCGTTGAATTTAAAAAGAACGTAATTGAAATCAAACGCGATCAGGTTATTTCAAGAACTAAATTATTGCATAGTTTAGTACAGAGTTTATACGCCAGAACAGAAGCCGATTTTAACCCTGGAACTTTCAGGATTAAAGGAGATACGGTTGAAGTTTATCCGAGTTATGCAGATGATGCGTATCGAATTCATTTCTTTGGAGATGAAATCGAAGAAATCGAATCATTTGATGCCAAGACTTCTCAAGTTATAGAGAAATTTCAGAGATTAACCATTTATCCAGCCAATATGTTTGTGACTTCGCCAGAAGTTTTACAAGGTGCGATTTGGCAAATTCAGCAGGATTTGGTGAAACAGGTTGATTATTTTAAAGAAATCGGAAAACATCTCGAAGCCAAACGTTTGGAAGAAAGAACCAATTTTGATTTAGAAATGATTCGCGAATTGGGCTATTGTTCTGGAATTGAAAATTACTCGCGTTACCTTGACGGACGTGAAGCTGGAACAAGACCTTTCTGCCTTCTAGATTATTTCCCAAGCGATTATTTGATGGTTGTAGACGAAAGTCACGTAACCGTTTCGCAAGTTCATGCCATGTACGGAGGCGATCGTAGCCGTAAAGAAAACTTGGTTGAATACGGTTTTAGATTACCTGCCGCCATGGATAACCGTCCGTTGAAATTCGAAGAATTCGAAGCATTGCAAAATCAGGTGATTTACGTTTCGGCAACTCCTGCCGATTACGAACTACAGAAATCTGATGGAATTTATGTAGAACAAATTATTCGTCCAACCGGGTTATTAGATCCAGAAATCGAAGTTCGTCCAAGTTTAAATCAGATCGATGATTTAATTGAGGAAATTCAGGTTCGTTGCGAATTGGACGAAAGGGTTTTAGTGACCACTTTAACCAAAAGAATGGCCGAAGAATTAGCTAAATATTTGACAAAAGTCAGCATCAGATGCCGTTATATCCATTCTGAAGTAGACACTTTGGAACGCATTGAAATCATGCAGGATTTACGAAAAGGTCTTTTTGATGTTTTAATTGGAGTAAACTTGCTTCGTGAAGGTTTGGATTTACCAGAAGTTTCGCTTGTTGCCATTTTAGATGCCGATAAAGAAGGTTTCTTGAGAAATCACAGATCTTTGACGCAGACTATTGGCCGTGCGGCGAGAAACTTAAATGGTAAAGCCATTATGTATGCTGATAAAATCACAGCGAGCATGCAGCGAACAATCGACGAAACCAATTACAGAAGAACCAAACAGATTAATTTCAACGTAGAAAACAATATCATTCCGCAAGCGCTAAACAAAAAAATCGAAAGCGCGTTTACCAAAAATCCGTTAGTTGAATATGAATTAGGACATCCGATTCCTGTTGCAGCTGAACCGGAAACAGCTTATTTATCTAAAACAGAGTTGGAGAAAATGATTCGCGAAAAACGTAAAACGATGGAAAAAGCGGCTAAAGAATTAGACTTCTTACAAGCTGCCAAACTTCGTGACGAAATTAAAAAACTACAGGAACAGCTGGCTTAGTTATGCTGTTCCTTAAAAATCTCTAGCAAAACTATTGGATTGATTACAGTATTGGGAGATTTTTTCATCATTTCTAAAACACGTTTCACCGCAGCAAGATTCAATCCCATTTGTAGAGCAATCTGCTGAATGGCTTGAAATTCTCTTTCATGTAAAACTCCGTCGCAATGCATTAGCAAAGCCAACCTGTAAAACTGATTAATGCGTTGCATCTCAGATGGAATGGGCAACGATTTGGTTTCCTGATGAAATAAATCCTGAAATTCTTCTTCGCTAATATTCAATTCTACAGCTACAAGTCTTAAAAATTCAAGCTCACGTCTGTGCAAATGTCCGTCTACAGTGGCCAATGTAATCATTTCTAAAAGTAAACTTCTTTTTTCTGCTTCTGTATTCATCAATTTCTTATTTTTAGCTAAAATATTGCTTTTAAATAAAAATACAAAACACGGATAATGAAGAAGATTTTCTTGATAATTTTACTTCTATTTACTCTTATCGGAAAAGCACAAAGCACCGCTTCTAAAAATGTATCGACTTTTACGATTGAAGCACCTCAGCTCAATACTTCAAAAAAAATCTGGATTTATCTTCCCGAAAATTATTCTAAAAATATTCAGAAAAAATACAGCGTTATTTACATGCACGATGCTCAAAACCTATTTGATGCTAAAACTTCGTATTCTGGTGAATGGAATGTTGACGAAAAATTGGACAGTTTAAAAGCAAAAGTAATTGTAGTAGGAATCGAACATGGAAATGAAAAACGGATTAACGAATTAACGCCTTTCAAAAATGAAAAATATGGAGGAGGAAATGCCGATAATTATTTAGAATTCATTGTAAAAACATTAAAGCCACATATCGATAAAAATTACAGAACCAAAACAAAAGCAAAAAACACTATTCTTTTTGGAAGCTCACTTGGCGGATTGGTTTCGTATTACGGTGCTTTAAAATATCCAGAAGTTTTTGGAAAAGCAGGCGTTTTTTCACCTTCATTCTGGTTTTCTCCTGATATTTATACTTTTACAGAAAAACAACCTAAAATCAAAACGAAAATTTATTTTCTGTGCGGCGATAAAGAAAGTGATGACATGGTAAACGATTTGACTAAGATGAAACGTTTACTAGATACAAAACGCTGTTATTGCCTTCATCTAGACAAGACTAAAATTGTAAAAGGCGGAGAACACAATGAAAAACTTTGGCGTGATCATTTCGCAGAAGCAATACTTTGGCTGGGCTATTAATTGAAAAAAAAATAAAAACATCGCATACCAATGAAACTAATTTTAAGAGAATACAATCTCAAGCTAAAACACACTTTTACTATTTCAAGAGAGTCTATTGATTTTCAGCCTTCGTTAATTGTAGAATTGCAAAGCGATGGTTTTTCTGGTTTTGGAGAAGCCACTTCAAATCCGTATTACAATATCACGGTTCCACTGATGATGCAGGATTTGGAAAAAATCAGATCTATTATTGAAAATACTGAGAATGAAACTCCAGAAGTTTTTTGGGCAAAAATCCATCCGCATTTAAAAGAGGATATGTTTGCCTTGTGCGCGTTGGATTTGGCTTATAATGACTTGTATGCCCGCAAAAAAGGTAAAAAACTTTACGAATTGTGGAATTACACCACCGAAAGAAACCCAATGACGGATTATACAATCGGAATTGCTTCTATCGATAAAATGGTTTCTAAAATGCAGGAACTTCCTTGGCCGATTTATAAAATTAAATTAGGAACCAAAGAAGATATCGAAATTGTAAAAGCACTGCGTAAACACACCAATGCTGTTTTCAGAATTGATGCCAACTGCGGATGGACAGTCGAAGAAACCATCAACAACGCTGTTGAATTGAAAAAACTGGGCGTAGAATTCTTAGAACAGCCCATGAAAGCCGATAATTGGGAAGGACATAAAGAAGTTTTTAAACATTCTGTTCTTCCTGTAATTGCTGATGAAAGCTGTATTATTGAAGAAGATGTAGCAAAATGCCACAATCATTTTCATGGCGTGAATGTAAAACTGGTAAAATGTGGCGGTCTAACTCCTGGAAAACGCATGATCGAGGAAGCTAAAAAATTAGGCTTAAGAACCATGGTGGGTTGTATGACGGAATCTACTGTCGGAATTTCTGCCATTGCGCATTTGCTTCCGCAATTGGATTATGTAGATATGGACGGCGCACTTCTTTTAGCAGAAGATATTGCGACGGGAGTAACCATAAAAGATGGCGTTGTAAGTTATTCAGATCTTAACGGAACTGGTGTTACACTTTTATAAAAATGACAGTCGATAAATTTCCAGATCGAGTTATTGAAATTGACCAAGAACAGTATTTGTATTTTGGCGGAACTGCTTATTTGGGACTTCCAACAAACAAAGAGTTTCAAGAATTAGTAATTCAAAACATTTTGAATTGGGGAACTACATACGGAAGCTCCAGAACGGCAAATATTCAGCTGTCAGCTTATGATGCAGATCG